>Ga0307507_10012336_pt1 | contig 10573 bp, 16 predicted proteins | sample 7_EM_MG_FD_207223 | JGI IMG/M metagenome (GOLD analysis project Ga0307507, IMG submission 207223) | Populus trichocarpa ectomycorrhiza microbial communities from riparian zone in the Pacific Northwest, United States - 7_EM | ecosystem: Host-associated > Plants > Roots > Unclassified | place... | reverse complement strand
GACATGACGCACGATTGTGGTCATGTGGTTTATGTATTTCGCACATGACTCATAGTTATGAGTCATGGGTTTCACGCATGTGACCCCGTTAGGGCACATGACTTGTTTTATGAGTTTTTGATTGGTTGCGAGGTAAGGCGCAGCTGACTCGGACGAGTTAGCTGATGGATTTCACACTATGACTCACTATGAGTCATGAGTCGGGTGACACGAGGGAATGAGTCATGCAGGGTTAGGGTTGAGGGAAGAACCCCTATATAAGGGCACTCTCGGAGTAGAGGATTTGGGTTCTTCACGCAACCATCTAAGTTCTTTCATACACTATACTTTCAATACAAAGAGTTTTATCTATCATACGTCTGGTAATCAAGACACGACTGTCTTATTTGAGCCTAGTGATCGACGTTGCTAGATAGGAGTCAACGGACTTAGCTATCGCATCAGCTATTGGGCTAAACAGAAGTGATCGTTAGGAAACTATCGGTTACCTGCTGCAAGTATCACCCGGAGAGAAGAGGATTGTAACACCTTCGATACGGACGCCCACACTCCTCCGCTTCCCTCCAACTACCCCTCTTCTCTTTTCCTAACCCGTACCCTCAACACACTAGCGTACCACTAACAGATGTATCATGATCACCTTTCGATTGCTTTTCACCAGTATTATCTACATATTGTATATAAAACAGTAATCCTGGAGAGCAATTTACTATACTACTGCCGGCACAGCTGAATTGAACCGAGACACCCAAGGCGGTGTATGGCTTGAATTCGGCCACAGGTATATTTCCTTAAACGTCCGTTGATTAACCTAAAAGTAAGTAATGCAGCCGAGCAGTTTGGCTCGAAATTGTCACTTTCAGTATCTAGCTTCAACTGGGCTGATTGAGTACACCATCCTTCAAAATAGCTTAATATATTTCATTGAACGTCCGCAGACTCGGATCAATTCTGTGATCCACTAACCACTCCCTCTCCCTGCTTGGAATTACATGTGCCTACCCAATCAATGCCCCGATACCGACTACTCGCATATCTCAAGCGCTTCCAGTAGACCATTTGCCAACCTGGATATGTTCTCTTTCAGCTTGAAATCAACCAGCGCCGACACGATTGCGTAGGTGAACCAATGCCCAATTATGGACACTTCGGGTACCCCTTAGGGTGTTTCTTATCTTAAAGAGTGCTAACAATCATGCTACTACCTGCCACCACAGATCTCCATAACTATTCTCTTCGCTAGCCTAGACTCAGACCCAATCGTTTCTAGAACCACTATTGCAGAGGGCCTTGATTCTGGTAGAGCGGGAGCAGTGGATCCGGAAAATGTCAGCTTCCTGCAAGTCAGAAACCAGAATTTCAAGGTGTTTAAATTGCTCAATGAGAAGTAATACCAGTCACATGAGGTCAGCACGCAGCTGGTGGTCGTTGGCTATTGTTGTCACAAATGGTGACTTAGCAAGGCAGATTTCCTCATGACTAATAGTTATTAGTCATTGGTTTGTTAGCTTTCACGCTATAAGAGCAGTTGACTCATAGGTTTCCACATGACCATGCAATAGCGTGTCATCAGTTTATTGTTATTGGTAGTTTAGTAACATGACACACGATTGTGGTCATGTCGTTTATGTATTTTGCACATGACTCATAGTTATGAGTCATGAGTTGCGCACATGTGACCCCTTCAGGGCACATGACCTGATTTATGGGTTTTGATTGGTGGCGAGATATGGCGCAGCTGACTCGTATGAGTCAGCTGAGGCATTTTACACTATGAATCACTATGAGTCATAAGCTGCGTGACGCGAGAGTATGAGTCACACAGGATTAGGGTTGAGGGAAGAACGCCTATATGAGGGCACTCTCGGGGCACGGGATTTGGGTCACGAACCATCTCCACTACACACCCGGCGATTGAAATCTCAACACCATGAGAATTCATCGTCAACATCCACCACCCCCGCACTCTCAGTGAGCTGCTTTCGCACTCTCCGTCAACTACACCCCCTCCCTCCCTTCCGCCTGACTTCCCTTATCATGTCCTTGGGCCCTAGCGTCCTTGTTTCTACGGGTCGTTTGGTTCTATCACCTCCTCTTTCCGCTTGCGCTTCGCTGCCTCGCTTAGCGTCCGCACGGTCAGCAACACCCTCTCGCCCATGTTACAGACGGCTGGGACTACAGTTCGCAGTAGGAGCAAACTTTTCAACAGGCTATGGTCGATTTCTCCATTCTCTTCACCTCCTTTAGAGGCTGCCTAGTTAGACACGGACACGGTTACCGATAGTTTCCACGGTTATTGGGTCTCGCCCCCCCCCCCTCTCCCCTCTTCAGGTTTCGTCCCGTTGCTCGGTTCCAGCTACATTCCATTCACTCGGCTGGCACCCTACTGCCTTCGCCGCCCTAGCGATTGCCACCGTCGCACCCCTCGGTTACACTCAGTTGTCGTATTGCACTGCCTCGGTGGCGGATATCAACCCCTTGGGCTCTCGAGTAATGTTTGCAACGCCACACCGGTTCTTAGTGGCCCCCGCACCCCCTTTGTTCTTCTTTCATTGTCGGTTACTTAGCGTTTCGTTAGTGGTTTATCAATTATTTATTTTGTTCGTGTCTACAGCAAGGGTTTTCCTGTTGATTCCTCTCCATGTATTTATTGGATGTATCTTATTCCGCCCCTTTAGTCGAAGTTTTATTTCTTATTTTGCATAGCTGGTGTACGGTTGGTCTCATACCAGAGAGACTTGGGTTGATGGCTTTTTCCCTGGTGCTGGGTTGGAGAAAAATAGGGGATGGGGTTTTTTCTTAACCATAGCTAGCGGTGCACGTAGTCTTTGTTCCCAGTAGTTGAATAATACAAAGCACATGAAAAAAAAGGAAAAAAAAAAAAAGGCATGGGATTTGGGTCACGAACCATCTCCTCTACACACCTGGCGATTGAAATCTCAACACCATGAGAATTCATCGTCAACATCCACCACCCCCGCACTCTCAGTGAGCTGCACCCGCACTCTCAGTGAGCTGCACCCGCACTCTCAGTGAGCTGCACCCGCACTCTCCGTGAGCTGCACCCCCCCCTCCCGCCTTACTTCCCTTATCATGTCCTTGGGCCCTGGTGTCCTTGTTTCTAGAGGTCGTTTGGCTCAACTCCCCCCTTTCTCCGCACTTACTTCGCTGCCTCGCTTAGCTTTTGCACGGACGGCAACCTCTTTCTTTCGTCAATTGGTCGGTCGCAGTCTCAGGTTATCGTCGAAGTAGTGGCCCCGGTGGCTCTTCTCCCTGGTATTGCACTATCTCCTTGGATCACTGCTCAGTACGGTCGGCATCGTCGAGAAGTCGTGATCTCGTTTCAGTCCTCCCTCCCGCGTACTTCTACTTGGGTGGGCACACCCCACCACCACTCTCACGTGGTCTTCGTCCCGTGGCTCGGTTACAGCCAACTCCCCCCACCTGGCTCTGTTGCTTTGGCGTCCAGCCACCATCCACCTCGCTTCGTCCTAGGACTCGTCGACTCCCTTGGCCTAACCTGCCACACGTTCTACCATCAGCCCCGCGATCTGGTCTATATGGCCCCGGTACTATTACCCTCGAGTATGGTTGTGTTCGACGATGTTTGCAGTTGGGGATCGTTAAAGGCCTTCGCGGCAGATGGGCTTTCTCTGGTGCTTCTTCTACGGATTTGGGTTTTTTTGGTTTTTCTCACTGGTGGGTTTTTCTTGGGTTTTGGGTAAATGCTTTCTTTTGGTCGCGAGTTTCATGTATATTTTGTTGTAGTTTTCAGCGCCCGGGCGCTTGGTGCCAGTTTTAAACAAGGGGTTTTTTTTTCTCCCACGGTTTCCACCGCCTCGACGATGGGTTGGACTGGGTGGAGGTTTGTTGCGGCCTTAACCATCGCGGTTACATGCTATTTTTGTACTTATTGCCTTCGGCCTTCGGCCTCAACTAGGAATAAGATTTAAAATGATAAAAAAAAAGAAAAATGAAGGCACGGGATTTGGGTCACGAACCATCCCCTCTACACTCCCGGCGATTGAAATCTCAACACTATGAGAATTCATCGTCAACATCTACCACCCCCGCACTCTCAGTGAGCTGTACCGCACTCCCAGTGAGCTGCACCCGCACTCCCAGTGAGCTGCACCCGCACTCTCAGTGAGCTGTATCCGCACTCTCGGTGAGCTGCACCCGCACTCTCCGTGACCTGCACCCCCCCCCTCCCGCCGTACTTCCCGTATCATGTCCTTGGGCCCTGGCGTACTTGTTTCAAGGGGTCGTTTGGCTCTATCACCCCTTCCTTTCGCTTGCGCTTCGTTCCCTATGCTTAGCTTTCGCATCGTCGGCAACACCCTCTCGCCCATGTTCATCAGCAAAAACTACTTTCACTTCGGGCGCATAACGCCCGTGTCCGGACGAGCCGCCTCCGCCCCAGGTGTCCTCTGCACCCTGGCCGTCTGGGCGTTCTTTGTGTATTATGTCTTGCGTCTGGTGCATCCCGATGGCCCATTCTCCTTCCCCAAGTGTCCGGCCTCATCTCGGCCGCATCTATATTGCGTTAAACATCCGCGGATTTATCCTGTAGTACTCACATGGCCTAGTTGAGGCCGCATAAATACTGTACATAATCCCGTGGAGTGGTTTATTATAATTAATATATATATCATTGAACGTCCACAGATCAATCCTATGATTCACTATCCATTGCCTCTCCCCACTAACAATTACATGCCCCTGGCCAATTACTCCCCCTATACCGACTATTCGCATGTCTCGACCAGTGGACTGCTTGCCGACTCGTATATGTCCGCTTGCCAGGTGAAATCTACCACTATTGATTGGATTGAGTACGCGAACCAATGCCAGCCGATGGACGCCTGCGGCTTCGCTTAGAACATTTCTTATCTTGAAAAGTGTTAATAATCGCGCCACCGCCCGTCCTGGCAAATCCCGATAACTCTCCTCCCCGCCAGTCTGGATCCATACCCAATCGTTTCTAGCCCCGCTGTTGCGGAAAGCCTTTTTTCCAGGGCAGCGGGCCCGGTGGTTCTGGAAAACGTCAGCTTCCTGAAAGTCAGAAACGCAATTTCAAGCTGGGTAAATCGCTCTACGGGAAGCAATCCCAGTTCGGTGGGGTCAGGAGCCAGCCGCGGGTCATCCGCTGCAGTCTGCTTGATAAAACGTAGCATCTCCTCTATCATGTCGCAATACTCGATCTCATGGGCTCGGCATAGCTCAGAGAGCGTGCCAATGTTCGTGCGGCCTTTGAGCATTTGCCGAGGTGCACTGCGGCTTGAAGAAGTTGGCATTTCCATCCCGCTATTTCCTACCACTATCACACCTGTTTTCAAAAGTGCTTCTATAGTCTGCAAGCGCATTCCTAGAGCGTGCTGGCGGCCCTATTGTGACAAGATCTGTCGGGTAGCTTCATTCTTGTTTGACGTCCGGTAACTGTCTTTAATCTGCTCCTTATGTGCTAGTTCGCCGATCTCAGTAGAATACATCGATATGGACCCAAAATGCCCTACATGGGAGGCAAAATGACTCAGGTAGTGCATCTTGATGAAGTTGAAGTGATTCTCGCACCGTATCAAATCCGTCGGCTGATTCGCCCTTTCAAGCCTCCCTTGATCCACCTGCCGACGGCGCTTGGTGGCAGTGTCATGGCGGGCCTCATTAGCACGTTGATTCGCCATTTGTTCTATTAGATCTCGATCCTAACGATTTGCTTCTACACGCGTAGCCTTCCAGGTACGGTACTCAAGAAAAATGTCCTTGGTCCGGTGAAATGTCTGCAGATACCTTTCCATGTAGACAAGTGTATCTGGTGTATGGCTGAGGTATTGGGCCATGAGAGAGAAGTCAACCAGCGCGCTAACACACTTCAAAGCACTCTTGAAATTGTGATACTGAGAAGTGTCCGGATTTCGCAATGCGGATGCCAATACGGCCGAAATACAGTAACCGAGGTTGCGCATTTCCTTTCCCCGCCATTGTGTAACTTCACAATAGGCCTTTTTTGGTACCCTGAGTCCGGGATAAGGCGGAATTTCTTTCCAGGCATTGTCGAACGCCTGCTGCCGTTTATCCTTTTTCAGGAACCCCTCCACCCATTCCATCATATGTTTGAACACTGGCAGGCCGAGGTAAATATTGTGTAAGAGGTCCGGCTTATGTAGGTCAGTGGGGTTTAATCGGTCGAGTCCGGCCAATACATTATTTCCTATTTCCACGCCCACCTGCTGAAAGTATTCTGCAATACCAGCCACTTCTGCCAGCTCATGCCTCAAGGCTTTCTCTCTATATAGGATGTAGTCGCGGGTCTCATACATCTTCAGTGGATTCCCACCAAGCTCCTTGCACGGAACCTCACACTTTGGGCACGACTTACTGCCTATTCTGTGCAAGGCCGCATGTTCAGCATGATCTGCAATCCAGGCTGACAAGACGGGAAAACAAAGGCGTGTTTTGCTGTCTGCACAATCCATTACCGTTCCTTCTTGGACAACCTGTTGTAATGGCGCAAGGACAAGATCGAAGACATTTTACAAGACATCCGCATTCATCTGCCGTTGGGTTTCGTCAGCGCGGGCTGATTCCCCAGTGAACTTTGGCAGCACCAGAAGCAATGCCATAAGCAGTATTGACATCTTGACAGGGCTGTTTCTCGTCCGCGAAAGGATATTGCCGATCGTCCTGTATACGGCCAGGCTTTCTTATCTCCCGAAAAATTGGTAAGTTGAGTCTGGTCCAACAATCCAATAATGGGTACCACTGTTGACCCGGAGGGCAGCGTTTTCTACCAAGGAACATAATGGGCTATTAGCACTTGAAACACCCACTACTTGAAACTTGTCAGGACCTCTTTCCAACCTGTGTATCCCAGCACCAGTCTGCCGTATGCATCTCAGAGTATACTCACTCCCCACTCAAATCATATTCCCGAATAGGTGCGTAGACCATATCTGATCTATACGCGACCTGGCGGATCAAGTAGCGGACACCGTCGATAATATTCCGATAATAGAAAGTTGGTGCATGTCGACCATCATCAATAATGGCATCCATCCACACCAGGTACTTACCAAATGGGTCCAGAATGTTGAGGTATTGTCGCATCGTATAGGCGGACCGGAATGATATGCCATCTGTGTCACCCAAACCTTCTGCAAAGTACGCGTCGATCTGCAACTTGGCTATCTTTCTCCGGACTAGCCAGCTTGCCAAATTAAAGTCGTCTTCAGACGAGAAAGGGTTCCAGGAGCCATCTGTCATGGCCCTAATCAGCTTCGTATAGTCAGCAATATCGCTGAGTACTCTGCCAGCACCAGAAATAGTTTCTTGACTCGATGGGCGCCCGCAGACTGGCGGGTGGGAAACGTCTCCACATCTGAATCGTTCTGCATATCATCATCTATCTCACTACTTGCTGCGCGACAATCTGCGATCTCCAGCCTACAATCGGATTCGTAGTCTGAGTCACTCTAAATAATATTTTCATCGCGTACGAAAGCAGGCGGCCCTGGCGAGGTCAGGTCCACATTCGCATGGAGGGATAGAACGATATCAGGATGCATTGTCTGAAGGTGCTTTCGTATGCAGCGGCCTGTTGATAGCGTTGCCTGCAATAAGGACACTTTGTTGTGTTTGAGGTCCTCGTGGTCGTGTGGTATTTCTCTTTCAAGTGGTCTGGCTGAGCTAATCAGTGGAGGTGGACTGCAGCTGATTTAGTCTTTCAAAACCAAAGGCAGATTTCTTTCAAGAGTTGGATCAGGGGAAACTTCAAGTTTGTTTAGTAGGATGACGGACGGGTCCCGACGTTCAAGCTGTCATTAACTAAGTTTTCACAGGGGGGCGGGTCTTGACCGGTTTAACAAGGTTTTGGCTCTGAGGCTACAGCTCCTACGCGGCTCTGTTACGGGTTAAAACCTTATCTGAAGCTTCTCGCCTTTGTGCGTGGATCACGTGACCTTTCAAGATTCAAGATATCATTATTCAAGTTTGTACAAGGTACGATCGTGCGAACCCCAGCGGCCTATATAAGGTCTCCCTCACCTACTGCCATCCTCTCTTCATGCTCCTTTCCCGAATCACGATCACATCCTTGATCGATCAACCCATCCATCCCAATAGAACCCACAAAGCTCTACAAAACCTCTCACTCGTCCGCGGTATTACTAGTATATCCCCAGACCAATTCAGTACTATCCATCTGCATATTCCCAGCTAATAACCTTCTCACAGCCATTTATCATCCACAGAACTCCCTTTACCTCCCTTTATCGTCCGCCAGGCCTGCTCTATTTCTATTTTCAGAGCATAAACCATTCTCACATTATCGTCCAGGCTACCAGCATCTGCTAGCGGAGATCTTTCATTCACTGGAAGAGCATTGTGGAAAAAGAAAAACAATTCTGGATCGATCAACCACCCCCCCGTCCCAACCGCTATTACAATGGCAGCCTCAAAAGTTGGACTTCGACACTAAAAGTCCGAAGCCTTCAAAGATGATGGTGAGGTTACTTGGTGTAAGTACGTCTGCGGCTTCCCCAAACCGAGAACTTATGGTGAGAAGTATGAAGACTGGCGGAATGCTATGAAACGTAAGATGGGGCAAGACAGGATCCCGGGCTGGAAGGGGAGTATCGCCGCCCAATGGGCTGCCATTCAGGCATATGCCCTTGCCACCCCGCCCGTTACAGTTAGGGCGGCACTCAGGCGGACAGATACAGCCTGGGGCGAACGTTTTACTGAATGCCTTGATTTTTTGCTAAAGGACATAGCAAAAAAACTTAAGCCCAGCTTAACACGATTGTTGGGAGCACAACCTGTTCCCGCTGTTGCCCCCGTTGCAGCCCCCGTTACAGCCCCCGTTGCGGGCCCAGTTGTTGTCGAAAATGATCGTAAGTTCCCTCAAGGCATCCACATTGAATGTGCACAGTATATGCTAATATGACTCCTGCAGGTCTCGTCGGCCCGCGCTCTGTCCGTCTCTGGATAGATCTACCGTCCGTGGTCCGCCCGGACAGCCCCCTCCCTGCCGGGCTGAACAAGATCCAATGGCAAACCCATGGACATGTTTACAGGATGGAGATGACCGAACCCACCATGCAGAACCTGTTTGTGTGCATAAACAGAGTCCTTGCACAGGGATACGGATATCGTCGGCTCGTTGGTGCGATCAGACACAGTACACGCATCCTGCTTGATGATCCTGAGGAGCCGCTACCGGTTGCTGAAATGCTCTCAATCAGAAACAGTAGGCATGTCCGCATGTGGTGGTCAATGAATTCACCAAGTGAATCAATGGATCTGCTCTTCTGTGGCCATCACACCCGTGGAGAAGATGGGACTCCCCCCCCCGGCGCCATGAATTTTGGCCCTCCTGATAATAGAGGCCAATCTCCCAATCCATCCGTTCATAGTGGGAAGTCCGACTCAGACGGCCACCAGCCCGAGTGGTCCACTGCAGTCACAAAGAGAATCACCAGGTTGAGTACCAAAAAAACCGGGAGCAGCATGTGAAAGACTGGACAAAGGGTGCGCAGCGGTCTGGTGGACGTCGATGAACCGGAGCCAGACTCAAACCGCAGTTCAGCCACCAAGGTCGTGCGAGCCTTGGAATCCGGTTTCACACCATCTCCTAGTAAGCAACCTTCTGCCTCTCCTACTGACTTGGGCATTTTTGTCTTGAGGTCTGGCCGACAAATAGGAAGAGAGACTGACCTAAAGAAAGTATTCCGGCTATCTACCCGGACGGCAGTCAATAGCAGTGGCAAACGTGACCTAGCAGCCATGGCTGAGGCTGACGAACCGCACAGTCTGGCTGACGCTGCAGACCCTCCGAGGAAGGTTACCTGCGGCATGCCAATAATCGACAGTAGTATCGATGGTGAACCAGATAGACTCCATGGGGAGGTTAATCGGAGTCGGCAACCTACCGCCACGCCTAGTCCGCCAAACAGTTCTCCTCCGTTGGCTCCCAATCCGAGTCACGATCTAGCCCCCGCGGCCTCTGAACAGCTACAGCTGAGGACATCAGCTGAGGATCTTTTGATGCTAGCCTCCGGTGCCCAGCAGCCGGCCAACACATCAGCGACCCAAGTTGGTACGCCCAGCAGAAGCTATTTCCCCTCTAATCTCTGCACCGACGATGCACTTGAAGATATGGCTGTAGCAGATGCCGGATGAAATTTGGGCCCGGCCACCAGCTCCCGAGCCAGCTCAAGTGCCTACTTTATACCTGGTAAGTTGCGGTTACAACTACAAGGTCTTTCATCTGCTATGTTGGCAGCAGGTCCTACTGCTTTGTCAGCAGAAACGGACCTTAGGAGTCCGCTCCAGTTCGTTTCTGCGTACTAGCTTCTGTCAACAAAGGTACATCAGCAAAAATAATCCTTGGCGCACCTAGCGCACATAACGTCAACCGCGAATCAGGACGCAACCACTTAAACTAAGTATCACTGGGGGCAATTTGCACAACGCCATATCTTCAGGGCGTCACCTGGCGCAACACCATATCTTCCGGGCGTCACCTGGTGCAACACCATATATTCTGGGCATCACCGGGGCACCATCATTTTTG
>Ga0307507_10012335_pt1 | contig 10574 bp, 10 predicted proteins | sample 7_EM_MG_FD_207223 | JGI IMG/M metagenome (GOLD analysis project Ga0307507, IMG submission 207223) | Populus trichocarpa ectomycorrhiza microbial communities from riparian zone in the Pacific Northwest, United States - 7_EM | ecosystem: Host-associated > Plants > Roots > Unclassified | place... | reverse complement strand
GGTACTGGCCGCGCTCGCGCGGGCTCACGACGTCGGAAATCACGGTCTGCACCACCGGCATGATGCCGCCGCCGCCCAGCCCCTGCAGGCCGCGTCCCAGAATCAGCACGGTCATGTTCGGCGCCAACGCGCACATCACCGAGCCCGCGACGAACAGGCTGAGCGCTGCGATGATCATGCCGCGCCGGCCATAGATGTCGGTGAGCGTGCCGAACACCGGCGCCACCGCGGTCGACGCCAGCAGATAGGCCGTGATGACCCAGGACAGGCTCGAGACGTCCTGAAACTGCCGGCCGATGGTGGGCAGCGCGGTCGCGACGATGGTCTGGTCCAGCGCGGCCAGGAACATCGTGAGCAGCAGGCTCATCAGGATGGTGCGGACCTCACGCGGCGTCAGCGTCGCAGCGGCGGTGATCGGCGGCACCTGGCGGAGCGCGATGACCTCTGCAGGGGCTTGCGGCGAATCAGCCTTGATCGGCTGCGGCAATATCTCGGGGGCGGCAGGTTGACGGCGCTGCCGTTCGTGCTTGTTCATGAGGCTGTAGGTCTCGTCGGCGCAGCGAACGGCGCGCGGAATCAGATGACCGCAATGTAGACGGCCAGGCGCGCTTGCGGCAGCGGGCTGCGCGCATGGGTGGGTCCCAATCGCGATCGCGTGAGCAAAGTTCGACGCGTCAAACTTGAATCAATACTGACGTCTCAGGCCTCGCGTCTCAGGCCTCACATCTCAGGCCTTGGGCTTCGGCTTTACTCGCGCGCGCTTCGGCAGCAGCTTCGGCCACTGCACGATGTGGTGTTCCAACTCGGCATCGGGGATGTCGTCCTCGGTCGCCTGCACCCGGCCGCGTACCGAGACGCCGGCCTTGTGAACGGTGTTGGGGTCGCCTGACACCAGCGGATGCCACCAATAGAGGTCACGGCCGTCGGCCACGAGCCGGTAGCCGCAACTCGGCGGCAGCCAGTTCAGGGTCCGCACATTCTCCGGCGTCAGGCGAACGCAATCGGGAACCTTGTCAGAGCGGTTTGGGTAATCCTTGCAGGCGCATAGGCCGGCATCCAGAAGCTTGCAGGAAACGTGGGTGAAGTAGATCTTGCCGGTATCCTCTTCTTCCAGCTTTTCCAGGCAGCAGCGCCCGCAGCCATCGCACAGGCTTTCCCATTCGGCGTTGGACATCTCCTCCAACGTCTTGGTTTTCCAGAAGAATCCCTCTTGATCCGAGGGCGGCTTGGGCGGCGCGGTCATGAATCCCGGCGGGTTATGATGGTTTTGAGGTGGCCGTTCCTTCTAGGAGGCGCCGCCCCCAGGGCGCAAGGGGCAGCGAACCAGGTTGTGGCGGCGAGACCGAAAGGATTAGGCTTGCCCACCAAATTCGCAGCCGGACCATTGGTTTATGGCCCCCGCTCGGCTAGATAAGGAGCGAGTCGCCCAGTTGCGCAAGATCGCCTTGGGTTTGCCGCAACATTCCCGCAAAACGCCAACGCCGTTGCGCCTGCGGCTTGAGCGCTTTCGAACAGATCAGGGTTTAAGTGCGCCAGATCATACCACCGACCTGGAAGACCAAGATCCGGCACGTGCTGCTGGACCTCGATGCGCGCATCGACTCCACGCTGTTCTCGTCGGCCAAGGGCGCGCGCGAGCTCTACGAGCGCTACTCGACCTTCATGGACCGCTTCTATGTCGGCCGCTGGCGGCGTTGGGTCTTCATCGAACCGCTGTCTGAGGCAGCCACCATGGGACTCGGTGGGCTGATCCTGATGCTGGCGCTGGCGGTCCCCGCGTTTCGCGAAACCGCCGACGAAGACTGGCTGAAGAAGTCCGATCTCGCCGTCACCTTCCTCGATCGCTACGGCAGTCCGATCGGCAGCCGCGGCATCAAGCACAACGACTCGATCCCGCTCGAGGATTTCCCGGACAATCTGATCAAGGCGACGCTGGCGACCGAGGATCGGCGTTTCTACGAGCATTTCGGCATCGACATCGCCGGCACCGCGCGCGCGCTGGTGACCAACGCGCAGGCCGGCGGCGTGCGCCAGGGCGGCTCCTCGATCACCCAGCAGCTGGCGAAGAACCTGTTCCTGAACAACGAGCGCACCATCGAACGCAAGGTCAAGGAGGCGTTTCTGGCGGTCTGGCTGGAAACGCGCCTCTCCAAGAACGAAATCCTGAAGCTCTATCTCGACCGCGCCTATATGGGCGGCGGCACCTTCGGCGTCGACGGCGCCGCGCATTTCTACTTCAACAAGTCGGCCCGCGACGTCAACCTGGCGGAAGCCGCGATGCTCGCCGGCCTGTTCAAGGCGCCGACCAAATACGCCCCCCACATCAACCTGCCGGCGGCGCGCGCCCGCGCCAACGTCGTGCTCGACAATCTGGTTGATGCCGGCTTCATGACCGAGGGTCAGGTGTTCGGCGCCCGGCGCAATCCCGCCTTCGCGGTGGACCGCCGCGACGAGAACTCGCCGAACTACTATCTCGACTGGGCCTTCGACGAGATGCGCAAGCTCGTCGACACCTTCCCGAAATCCTACAATGAGCGCGTCTTCGTGGTCCGCACCGCGATCGACATGAACGTGCAGCGGGCGGCGGAAGAGGCGATCGAAAACCAGTTGCGCCAGTTCGGCCGCGACTATCACGCGACCCAGGCCGCGACCGTGGTCTCCGATCTTGACGGCGGCATCCGCGCGATGGTCGGTGGCCGCGACTATGGCGCCAGCCAGTTCAACCGCGCCACCGACGCCTACCGCCAGCCCGGCTCCTCCTTCAAACCCTATGTCTACACCACGGCCCTGCTGAACGGCTTCACGCCGAATTCGGTCATCGTCGACGGCCCGGTCTGCATCGGCAACTGGTGTCCGCAGAATTATGGCCACTCCTATTCGGGCTCGGTGACGCTGACCCAGGCGATCACCCGTTCGATCAACGTGGTGCCGGTCAAGCTGTCGATCGCGCTTGGCGGCAAGGCGCCCAATCCGGCCAAGGTCGGCCGCGCCAAGATCGTCGAGGTGGCGCGGCGCTTCGGCATCAAGGCGCCGCTCCCCGATACGCCTTCGCTGCCGATCGGCTCCGACGAAGTCACCGTGCTCGAGCACGCGGTGGCTTACGCCACCTTCCCCAACAAGGGCCGCGCGGTGACGCCGCATTCGGTGCTGGAGGTCCGCACCGGGAGCGGCGATCTGGTCTGGCGCTGGGATCGCGACGGTGTGAAACCAAAGCAGGCCATCCCCGCCTCGGTCGCCGCCGATATGGCGGGCATGATGAGCCACGTAGTCAGCGAAGGCACCGCGCGCCGCGCCGCGCTGGACGGCATTCCGACCGCCGGCAAGACCGGAACCACCAATGCCTATCGCGACGCCTGGTTCGTCGGCTACACCGGCAACTTCACCTGCGCGGTCTGGTACGGCAACGACGATTACTCGCCGACCAACCGCATGACCGGCGGTTCGCTGCCCGCGCAAACCTGGCACGACATCATGCAGGCGGCACATCAGGGCGTCGAGATCAGGGAAATCCCCGGCATCGGCCTGGGGCAGAAGCTGCCGCAGCCGGCCAATCCCGCGACGATGGCCGCGGTCGGCGCGCCGAAAAGCCCGGAGATCAAGCCCGGTCCGCCGCCGGTGTTGACGCGGCGTGGCGCCGACGTGCTGGTACAAGTCGAGAAGCTGCTGGACGAAGCGGCCAAGACCGCCGTCAAGGCGTCGTCGGAAGAACCGCCGAAGGGCAAGCCGACGTCGTCGAGTGCGCTTGCCTTCCCCGACAGCTTCGCGGCGGCGACGCCCGACAGCGCTGCGGCATCTGCACCGCGCAAGAATTGAGCTGATGGGATTAGCGGTTGCGAAGCGGAGCTTTCGCCTGTGCGGTTGATATTGATCAGTTTGCTGGCGTTGTGCCTCGCCGCCGCGGTCGGGGTCGGCATCACGTGGATGACGGCGACCAAGGGCACCGATCTCGGCACGCTGACGATCGGCGCCTGGACCGCCCGGCCCAAGACCGGCACCGCCGACATCGACCCCTATTCGCGCGCGACCATCGTGCGCAACGGCGAACTGCCGATCGGGACCGGCGACGGTGTGGCTTTTACGGCCACGACCGATGACAGCAGGAAGCCGCTCGACGGCCGCTGCGACGTCGTCGTGAGCGGCGTCACGCCGGCGGCGCGGTTCTGGACGCTGACACTGTATGACGGCAAGGGACATCTCGTCGCCAATACGCTGCAGCGCTACGGTTTCACCAGCCAGGAAATCGTGCGCGGCGCCGACGGCGCGTTCGAGATCCGCGTCGCCTCGCGCTCCCGCGCCGGCAACTGGCTTCCCACCGGCGGCCTGGAGCGTTATGCGCTGATGCTGCGGCTCTACGATACGCCGGTCGGCGTCGCGACGCGGACGCAGCGTGATGCGCCAATGCCCGCCATTGCCACCGTGGGGTGCCCGTGATCCGCCTGCTGTACACGATTGTCGCGGGCGTGCTGCTCGGCCTCGTCGTGCATCTCGTCAGCGTGCTGGCGCTGCCGCGGATCGCGACCCAGGACGCCTATTCGCGCCTGACGCCGCTGACCCAGCTCAACGCCGTCACGGCGCTACCACCCGCCGACCCTGGCAATGTGCTGATGCCGTTCATGGACCCGGCCTTTGCGACGGCGATCTGCCGCTACGACCTCTCGGGCGGTGCGATCAAGCTCGCCGTTCCGGTCAGCCAGGCCTATACGTCGGTGTCTTTCTACACCCGCAACGAGATCGCTTATTACGCCATCAACGACCGCTCCGCCGGACGCAAGGTCATCGAGCTCGACCTGATGACCGAGGCTCAGCACAATGAACTGCCGGAGGACGAAGAGATCACGGCGGCCGACCGCCTCATCATCGATTCGCCGACCGCGACCGGCCTGATCGTCATGAAGGCGCTTGCGCCGGAGCCCGGGCTGATGCCGCAGGCGCAGGCCTCGCTCGCCGCGGCAAGCTGCAAGGTGCAGACCGACGTGCCGCCGAAGCAGGCCAAACGCTGACGCTGCTACGCAGCCCCCAACAGCGCGTCTCGCGCCAGCTGCCAGCTTTCCCGGTCCGGCGCGCAGATCAGGCCGCCGGTCAGATGCATCGGCTTGTATTCGCGGCCGTCGAAATGCGCGCTGTAGCCTCCGGCTTCGCGGTGCAGGAGCCAGCCCGCGGCGTGATCCCAGGGCATCAGCTTGTTGTAGAACAACAGATGGCATTGCCCCGCCGCGGCCAGGCGATACTCGTGAGCCGCGCATCTGAGGTTTGAGGTCATCCCCAAGCGCGAGAGATTGCCGTTGACGGCGGTCCGCAGCGGCTCGGGGAGGAAATTCGTCGACACCATCCCTTCCATCTCGGACAAAGGCTCCGGTTCTGCGACCCGCAGGTCGACCGTGAGTCCGTCCTTGCTCTGAATCCAGGCGCCCTCGCCTCTCAGCGCAAAGGCCGTATCCTGGCACACAGGTTCGTGGATGGCGCTCAGCACGACCTCGCCCCGCACCGTTGCCGCCAGCATCACCCCGAACAGGGGCAGGCCGGCGACAAAATTTCTCGTCCCATCGATCGGATCGACGATGAAGGCGAGATCGGCGTCCGCGATCTGCCCGACAATGGCCTGATCTTTCGCCGCGGCCTCCTCGCCGATGATGGTGCAGCCGGGAAACGCGGCCCGGAGTTGATCGGATATCACCCGCTCGGCGGCTTCGTCCGCCTCGGTCACCAGGTCGAAGCTCGACGATTTCTGTCGCACGTGATCCGCCGCCAGCTTTTGAAACCGCGGCATGATCTCCGTCGCAGCCACCTGCGCGAGAATCGCGCCGATCCGCAGGGCATCGTTTTTCGAGAATTGCATGTGCGCCGTCATCCACGTTTGTCGTTGCAACGCCTCTTATACACGGTCCGGGCGATTGCACATGCAGTGAGCCGCAGAAAGGGACCGTCGCGACGCAAACGGGTTTATTCAGGCGCATGCGATCCGCCGCAGCGGCAAGTCTCGTAGTCGACCGGATCGTGGCTGTTGAAGATCATCACCTCGTCGCTGTGAGTTGCCTTGAGCGCGCGCAGCCGCTCCTGGTTGGCCTGGCGCGTGGCGCGATCCATGTCGGCGCGCCGCTGGAACAGGCCGAGCACCAGCGGCATCCGCGGCCTCGCCTCGATCTGCCCGTGGAAGAAATAGGCGTCGCCGGCATGCAGGCGCCACTTGTCCTTGCCACGCACCGCGATGCCGCAGTGTCCCAGCGTATGGCCGGGCAGCGGAATCATCAGGATGTCCGGTTCGCGATCGCCGAGCGCGCGCACGCCCCTGAAGCCGAACCAGTCTTCGCCACCCTCGCCATAGAAGGCCCAATCGGGCGCGCGCCGCCATTGCGCCGTGACGTAGCGGCCCACTGGTGCCGGAATTTGCGCCGAGACCGCCATGTCGTACTCCCTGCGATGGACATGGATCCTGGCCCTGGGGAAGTCGCCAATGCCGCCGGCATGATCACGGTCGAGGTGCGTCAGCAGGATGTGCCTGACATCGTCGGCCGAATAGCCGAGCGCCCTGACCTGCCGCACCGCCGTCTCCGCCGGATCGAGCCGCGGCGTGCATTGCCGCAGCCAGCGCCGGCCGAGCCGCGGCGGGTCGGCGATGTCGTCGAGGCCGATGCCGGTGTCGACCAGCGCCAGCCCGTCATGGGTCTCCAGCAGCAGGCAATGGCAGACCATCCGCGCCCGCTGAAAGATGCTGCCGGTACCGTTCACCAGACGCTTGCCGATCGGGCACATGGTGCCGGTGTTGAGGTGATGGATGTGCATGAGGAACCCCTTCGTGAAGCCGGGCCCTGCTTGCCATCGTGCGTGCCATAGGTAAAATATCAATAACTGATCTAATAGATAGGATATGCCTATGGATGTCCGGGAGCTGCGCTACTTCGCGGCGGTGTTCACCGAACGCAATCTGACCGCGGCCGCGCAACGCTGCTTCATCTCGCAGCCCTCGATCTCCGCGGCGATCGCCAGCCTCGAGATCGAACTCGGGACAACCCTGTTCATCCGCCACAAGAAGGGCGCCGCGCCGACTGCGGCGGCCGAACAGCTCTATTCAGTGGCCCGCCGCGTCATCGACGACGTCGACGCCGCGCGCAATTTGTTCAGAACGAAGGCTGCGCGGCCCACGCTCACGCTCGGGCTGATGCGCACGCTCGATCTGCCGCGCACCATCGCCTTGTTGCGGCCGCTGACCGGCCAGGCCGGTGTCGCGCTGCGCCTGGTCGGCGTGGATGATGCCGCGGATGCACGGATCATTTCCAAGAGCCTGCTGGACGCTGATGAACGCTTCGTCCCGCTGTGGGTCGAACGCTATGTCGCGGCACTGCCGCCGTCGCATCCGCTCACCTTGAAAGATCGGCTGCGAACCTCGGACTTCGCCGGCGTCGCGATGATCGATCGCTGCCACTGCGAACAGAGCGCGTTCTTCAAGGGCGCCGCGCAACCGCGCCAGACCGTGGCCATCGCTGAATCAGAGGATTGGGCGATGGCGCTGGTGGCCGCCGGCGTCGGCGTTGCGATCGTGCCCGAGGGCGTGGCGCGGGCTCATCCGGACGTCGCCGTGCGCGAGATCGAGGTCGATGTGAAGCGCCATGTCGGGCTCGCCTACAGCGCCGCGCGGCCTCCCTCCGACGCGCTGCAGAAGCTGATGTCCAGCATTCGCGGGCAACGGCCGGTCTCCGGCCGGGCCAACCGCGAAGCTGCGAACGCACGACAGAGCAAGCGGCGCGCGTAGTCGGCACTTCAGCCAAATTGAATGGGGAGATTTCGAAGCTCCACACCTGCTGTATGGCTACGAACAGGATTCCGAACCCTTCGGACGCCAGCCAACGGGAGGTGGGCCCATGTCGGCTCTCCCCGACTACGACGGATTTCTGTAGTGCAGCAAGATTTCGCGGCGTGCCATTTCCGGAAGTTACGGCAGGCATGAAGCATCGATACGGAGCATCGTATCGAGCCCGACTAACCCTTCAGCAGCAATGAAGTGTAACTTAGCTCATACTTGGAAACCTCTTGCTCGACTATAAAGGCGGCGGGTCACCAATGACGGAGGCATCCATGACCGACGGATCATTGCTACGACACAGAGGGCGACGCGTCGCCAACGTGACAGCTGCCATGCTCGGAGTGCTTGCGCTGGTCGGCGTCGTCGGAGGGCTCGTCAGCCCGGCCAATGCCCAGGGACCTTGGAGCGCGCTTCCCGGATCCTGCGCCAGCACCGACAACAACTTCTACAACGGAACGCCCTCGAACGATTACCCGGTGGCGCGCTTCCGCGTGCCGGGCGGGTCGATCGCCTTCAACGGCTTTCACGACGGCTACATCGCGGTGATCTGCAGCGTCGACAATCCGCGCGACGGCGGCACCGCGCTCAGCCGATGGAATCAGCTGCAGGTCACGTATCGCGATCCTGACGGCATGGGTCTGCCGGGTCAGAAAGGCTCCGAATACCAAGCGTATGTCGAGCTCGTGCGCGTCTCCAAAACCACCGGCACGTGGGAGAAGATCACCAGCTTCGACAGCAACCTGCAGTGCGCCGGCGGCCCCAGCCTCTGCCAGGCCGACAACACTACCAAGAATTTCACGGTGAACTTCACCCACACGTTCGATTTCGACAACTACGCCTACGCCGTCTACGGGCGGCTTTATCGCGCGCTGGCCACCTTCAGCCTGACGCCGGTGATCTACCAGCTGCGCTTGCAGGCAGCACCGATCGTCGTACAGCCGGGTCCGGTCGCCGAGTTCGGGGGGCCAGCCACTCAGTGACGCGTCACGATCGGCGCGGCGAGGCCCGAGATGCCCAACAGGATTTCGAACACTTCAGATTAGCTGAAGCGTGCGCGCAGCTCCGGCGATCGATCCCAGGGTCGATCCCAAGGCGGGACCGGCGCCAACTGCTCGATCATGAAGTCGATGAAGGCGCGCACCTTGGCCGCGGGATTGCGCTGGGGAAGATAGACGCCGTAGATTCCGCCGAATTCGCCGGTCGGCTGGTCGAGCATGATCGGCACCAGCGTGCCGCGGCGGAGATCATCGGCGACGATGAAGGTCGGCTGATAGATGATGCCCTGCCCGGCCACCGCGGCGGCCACCAATGCGTCGCCATTGTTGGCGCGCAGCGTACCGGATACGTCGACCTTGATCTCGGCCGAGTTGCCGAAGGTCCAGCGCTCCGCATTGGTCGTTCGCGACAGCGTATAGCCGAGGCAATTGTGCCGCGCGAGGTCAGCGACCGTCCGCGGCGTGCCGTGAGCGCGGAGATAGGACGGTGCGGCGGCGACAGCCATGAGACAGGGCGCGAAGCGTCGCGCAATCAAGCTGGAATCGGCGAGATTGCCGATTCGCACGGCCAGGTCCCAGCCTTCCTCCGCAAGGTCGACAACGCGGTCATTGAGACCGAGCTCCACCTGCAGCTTCGGATGACGGCGCGAGAACTCCGCCAGCAGGGGCGCGATGTGCCGGGTGCCGAACGAGACCGGCACGTTGAGCCGCAGCATCCCGCGCGGCTCGAAACGATCAGCCGCGACGCTGCTGTTCGCCGCATCGAACTCGCTGAGAATGCGTTCGGCGGATTCCAGATAGTTGCGGCCTGCGTCGGTGATCGACAGCCGGCGCGTTGTGCGGTGAAACAGGCTGACACCGAGGCGGGCCTCCAGCGCGGCGAGATGCTTGGTCACCATCGACTGCGACAGGCCCAGGCTGCGGCCCGCCGCCGACAGGCTCCCGCTCCCGGCGACCCTCACGAAGACTTCCAGGCCGGTCAGCCGATCGAGCATGGCGCTCTCATTCTCCTGAGTGTGAGATGTTATTCAAAATAGCACAATTATCATCCATTTACGAATGAATCATAGATGCGGCAATCATTTGGAGATTGCCATGATCGACACTCGCACTGCCCCCTATGCCGCCCTGCTGCTCCGCGTCACGCTGGGCGGCGTCTTTCTCGCCCACGCCGCGCTCAAACTCTTCCTGTTCACGCCCGCCGGCACCGCCAAGTTCTTCGCCAGCCTCGGTCTGCCTTACGAGCTTGCCTACATCACGATGGCCGCGGAGATCGTTGGCGGCCTCGCCCTGATCGCCGGTTTCCGGACCCGGATTGTCGCGCTCGCGCTCACGCCGATCCTGCTCGGCGCCATCGTCATGGTGCACGGCAAGGCCGGCTTCTTCTTCAACAACGCCAACGGCGGCTGGGAGTATCCCGCATTCTGGATCGTCGCCCTCGTGGCCCAGGCACTGCTCGGCGACGGCGCCTATGCGCTCAGCTCCTCGCGCAACACGGAGGTCAACCTGAAGCTCGCCGGTGCCTCGTCGCGGTAAGCAGTGCCACCGACGGAAAACGTGAGGCCGTGAAAGCTTGCGGCCTTGCCCTCCCGGGAGACAACCAGATGACCGTGCCAAGCCTCTTTCTGTCCCATGGCGCACCGACATTGCCATTGACCGATACGCCGGCACGGACATTCCTGGCCGGGCTCGGCCAACTCCTGCCGCGCCCCAAGGCCATTCTGGTGGTCTCGGCCCATTGGGAAACCGATCGCCCGGCCGTCAGCGCGGTGCAGTGGAAT
>Ga0307507_10012334_pt1 | contig 10576 bp, 11 predicted proteins | sample 7_EM_MG_FD_207223 | JGI IMG/M metagenome (GOLD analysis project Ga0307507, IMG submission 207223) | Populus trichocarpa ectomycorrhiza microbial communities from riparian zone in the Pacific Northwest, United States - 7_EM | ecosystem: Host-associated > Plants > Roots > Unclassified | place... | reverse complement strand
CACGTATAGTGTATTGTAGCCCCAAACCACATTCACCTGACGAATGATAGCATCCAGACCCTCAAAGTTAGATTCCCGAGGTCGCCAATAAAAACTAAATGGTGGTTGGATATTTTTCAGCGCAGTCGAGCCTGATTTCGTTTCATTGGGAAGAGGAATAGAGGGTGGCTCTATTTCATTGCGACTGTATGTTGTAAGGTGGGAGACGATTCGGATCAGAAAGGACGACATGAGCGTGGTTTTCGAAAAGCCACCCTGCGGCCGTGCGAAGAGACTCATGTTTGCTGAGCATCGTGAAAGCGGCATGTTGTTGAGCCACTGGTTGTCGGGCCAAAGCCAGGCCAAGAGTCAAAGCGAGAAAAGATGTCGGGATTCTCAGAATAGGTTGACGGGAAACTAGATTATTAGGCCTGACAGTGAAGATCTTTGATGAATCTTTGGAACCAAAATCCAGATTTCGAAGATCTGAAAGTACATTCGAGAAGTTAGTTGCAAAATCAGAGGCTCCTGCCCGGACATCCGTAAGATATGTGTCCTCCTTCGCTGGCGTATCGAGAATATCGATGATGGCCCTAACATTCGATCCATATTTCCGAAAAAGATTCACGCCACGCTGAATATCGAGGCCAGAGATGGTCCTAGTATGAAACTGTCAGTGGGTTATAATTAACAGAGTAGATCATCCTGCGTACAGCAATCCTCGAAGCTCCTCCAAAGACCAAACATCCATTATGTGTCTAGTAGCACCAAGTTGTTTCTCCCATTCCTTCCAACAATGAGAAGCGGTATGTACGATGTGCTTTCGAATGCTTAAAGGCGGCGCAAGGTTCGAGCTGCTGTCCCGCTGATGAATCGGAAAGAGCCCATGCGTCAATTGGAATGTCAGAGGCGCATCGTGAATTGGTTTGATACATATGTACGCCGCGATAGTCGAAGAGGACAAATTCGAGGGCGTCGATTTGGAGTGCGACAGGTATCCGCTGTTGGAGTAGATAGACTAGAAGATCCAACAAGAACAATGTTTTCCCTATCATCGAGTGCATTTAGTTGATGTCTCGGATGGTGAAAACCTGACCCACCAATTCCTGGCTGGCCGGTGATCAGAAAGATAGATCTACCCCGTCTCGTCTTTTCGAGTATGGCCTTGTAGGCGAGTCTATATTCGTCGCGAATGAAGAGGATTTTCGTAGAACGAGGATTGAGTTGTGGGAGGTCGAAGTGTGTGAGGTCGACTGTAGAATAGTTGTTTCTAGCTGTGCTGAAGGAATTGACAATGTTTCTGCCCCATAAACGTGTTCGGAGACGCGCAAAGGTATCGAGGTATGCGGCTGCATTATCATTAGATGCATGTCGAAGTCAGATATTGAGAAGAAACGTACACTGTCCTTGTGCGATAATGTGTAACTGCATTTTGTCAGGATGTTCTCTCCAGTAGTGAACGATGTTATCAGTCAACCTGAGATACTGAACGTCACCCTTCCTGTCAAATGATTCATCTGGGCTAGTAGGATCAGGAAAGTGGACGAAGGTCGTGTCAAGAGCGTCCCTCTCAAACTTCGAAACAGGTATAGGAGTGTTGAGCTTCCAAAGAAGCATGTTGCTAATGGTAGGACAGTTAAGACGATTGCGTTCTTCATTAATTGCTTTCTTTAAGTCATCGATGTCGTTGTCGATGTGAACAACGACCTTAGAAGCAGGAGCCTGGTCACCATACACAATGAACCAAAGCGAGCGATATTCCCTTGGGTTCTGCATCGCCAGTAACGGAGGCAAGCTATAATAACAACGGGGGATTTGTGGGTTCGAAGATAGAGGAGTGAGAGAGGCATTGGTTTGGAATTCGTTCATCATGGTCTTAATCGAAATGAGACAGTTCAGATGTGCGAACTGAATCACTGTACTAACAGAACCAGTGTCCAGAATGAAGGCGTAGTAAACAAGAAAGGTATAGAAAAGTTCAAAACCTGGACAGTCAGACAGCAGATGAGGAAGGGGATTATGGTTATTTTAGAGAAGAATCCGATGCTAATGGTCAGAGGAATCTGACGAATTGAGAAGTGACGACGAGACTGTGACAGTCACGGTATTCAATCTGTGGCCTCAATCCACTTACTGTAAGTTGCCTCTATTGCTTTGGTCGGTTTTAGTAATGGTGCTGCTCAGTTCAAAGCCAGACTCATGCGAAGTGGATGGCCAGTGCCAGTCCAAATCCTTTTCAATAAGCACTCGAGAAACGTCAAGCAGCAATGCACCATGACAGAAGCATTTGAATACATACTGGCACGCAAGTTGAAACCTAAATAATGAGAGGACAAGCAAATGGGTCTAATACATCGCAAGATTACATAGTCATTGAAGAATACCCAAAATTTGAACCCTCTAAACCTCTTGCCACGAGTGTGAATTGCTGCGCAGCTTCTCGGATCTTCTTCGAGAAACGAGATCTTTGCGTACGCAAAGCGTCATTTGAAGAATTTCCATAGGAAAGAGATGACATACCCTGTAATGGCTTTCAAAAATTTACTCTTTGCCTCCGGTGTTGCTTTGCTTGGGAAGAAATCATCCTAGGAGAGAATCAGCTCTGCTGTCGCTATGGAATACAAATAATGACCGATACCGATAATAGGACGTCTTTGATCCACTGCTGTGCACCGCCATCTAGACCACTTTCGGCCCCACTCGCCCTGTTGAGCAATGTTCCTAAGAGCTCAATGAGATTTTGGACCACACTTCTCGGTGCCACTCCAGCAAAGCCTTCCAGTACAGCCCGCATAATTGAACGACCATGTTTGCGCAATAGTTGGTTTCTTTGAATGATCAATTCATCGGTAAGAGACGAGCGGTTGATGAGATTAGACTACACGAGCATAATTTATTCAGTCATCAGAATGAATTCATGATCAAACACTTACGAGGTAAGTGCAAGCGGAGACTAGAGAATATCGCTCTTGCAAAGAAAGAGATTTTATCGCGCAATATAGAAGAGCATCTAGAAGATCTGGTGACAGTGAATAGAAGCTACCAGTGAGATCTTGGGCAATCTAGGACATATGCGAGTTGATCGAGGAAAGGCTGAGAACCAGTCGACTCACCCGATCCATGCAGCCAAAAAATTCTTGAACAATATCTGGATTCTAGTAAAGATTAGTCTGTTTGTTATCCTTGCACGACTAAGACAGTAGTACCCACACTCTCCATTGCATTATCCACTCTTAAATAGGTGAGGCTACATTGAAGCAGGACAGGTAGCAAACTTCGAATCGTAGTTTCCGCTTCAGGAGTAGGACCACTTTTCAGGTTGAGTGAGAATACAGGCGGGTTGAGTTGGGCAATGAGAATTGATGCCAGGGACAGCCACGTGGCAGTTAACTGCTCTTGGATAGCTAGACATACAAGTTCGAGTAATGGACCAGCAGGCAGAGTGATAAGTGTAACATCCGATGGGAGCGACGTAATCGCTTTGACAAGGTCGCTCACTGTCTAGAAACGATATAAGAGTTGTTGGATGCAGGTATGATAACAAATACCTGGGCAACTGCTGCATCAGCAGACCACAGCTCTACAACTCCCTTTACGACGGAGAAGATATTATTTCGTAAATTGACAATCCTTACGTCTTCCCGAGCCTGCTTGATTTTACCCACTTCCGCTTCATACATTGGGTCAGTCTCGTCTTCGAGCGCTGTCATCACATCGGTCGTGCGGGTCAGTCCCTTCGCAACACCTGCGAGCGTTTCGAGATGCAGCGTCGTTGCTGCTCTAGATTCGTCTGGGTTCTACAATAGAAAATGAGTGCAACAAGCTTCAGGGAAAGACGGTAACAAACGCTAGAGGCAGCCCGCAACGCCGTGTATAGGTTTTCGTTAATTGGATTTATGATGGCCTGCCACCGATTATTAGCTTCCATGACGTGGGACTTGGTTGGACTCACTTCGACAGCAGGTATTTCCTGCTCTACTGGCATAGCCTGAATAACACTCGCGATTGATTGAAGCACTTTGCTCTTCTCCGAATCCTGGAAGCAGGTATTTTAGAACCAATCAAGATGACAAAGGCGTCACCCACAGGAATAACGTTCAAGCTTGAGTGCAACTTGCCGAATGCACTTATGTGGATAGCCAGTTCTTTTCTATTTGCATCGCAAAGCTTCTTCAATGCCGTGGCAGCGGATTGGCAAAGAGAAGGATCAGACAATGCAGAAACAACGAAGGAAAGAACAGTAAGAAGTAAATTTGGTTCGTCTGCAAGGTTTGATGGCGGAGTGTGCAAGGATTGGATAGCAAACCATGATGAGTAGGCGCCTGAGATATATATATGATTTACAAAATGCGACACGTCATTAAGAAATGAGAACAAACCGACAACACCGAGAGCCGTCCTCCGAATTCTTGATCTACCCGTTGACGGGAGCCGACCAAAAATTTGAGGACTGAAAAGCCGACGAAGCTGGGGAGACTTCTCTAAGTCAACAGCTTCTTGGACAGACATTATACAGTGAAGGGATGCTTCCACTTCCTGTAAGAAGGGTAATGAATGATAGTAGGTGGCGTTGAGGTTGATCTCACTTACTTGCCACCCATTATGCGTTTGAGGCAATCTTTCCTCGATTTCAGTAATGAAATACTCCAACATATCGGCCCGTAGCACATAATAACTGGGAAGGACCAATGTAAGTTGCTACTTTGTCACATGGGTTGAACGCACGCATTGATGAGTGTATCGCCGATATCCCGTCGGTACCTAGATAATTTATAACGAGTGTGTAGCCTCTTTCCGAAAAGACTTAGAGTTGAACATACACTTGATACTTGTCGACCTGGTCTAAGACTATCTCAGAGAACACAGATAGACATATAATACATGTCACATACCTCGGGACCATCCACTACCCGGTGGGGGAAAGGCCACCTTTCTTCGCAAAACATTCATTAATTCCATGTATACAGCTTTGGCAATTAGGAGTTGTCTTGGTTCTCCAGAGGCATCCGGATCCTGAGGAGGTGGGGTGTGGTTGAGATCACCATTCTCAGCGTGAAAATCCACTGTCCACAATGCCTCTTGGAAGAGATACCAGAACCCGAGTGTCATTTCACTCTCCTCCTCATCAATACCGTAGAAACCTGGTAATCCAGTATAAGCCAGAAGCAGCCGTAGAAAGTTTTGGACGAGGTGCCCTCTCGTCATTGGTGTTGTTGATAGTCCCGTTGAAACTGTTATCGAAGACGCGATGTTTGAGGCTAGATACGTAGCCGAGTGATCTCCCAGTGCAACCAGCAATTTACAGAGTGAATGTGATACAGAGCAAACCGCGGCAGTCGCATATGTTGACTCCAAGATCCTGTTCCCAACGATGTCCAACCACACTAACAGGGGTTCGGTTAGCACCTTCGAACCCCCATCCGACAAAGCAGATTTTGAAGTTAACTCCTGTAAAACCTCCGACGCTGCCACAAATAAGTCTTCTGGAATCGTAAGATCGAGGAGCGCAATGAGTAAGGGAATAAGGGATGTCAAATCACTTTATAACGTAGTGAGCAAAAGGGAGGTCCAAAATGAGTAAAAAGGGCCTACTCTCCCCTCAGAAAAGGCATCCATGCCTGGAGACATTTGAGTGCAGCAAGATATTGAGTAGTTGAGAATGCGCTAAGTGGTTGTCCAATAATACTCGTAATTGATTGTACAGTCATTGGCGTTGCATCAGTCATGCTCTGCTGCATTTCAGCTCTTGAAATCAGTGGTTACCCGAGGCGATTAACGAAGTGAACAAAGAAAACTTACCTGCCTGATCCAAACAAATCTGCGTTACTAACCTCTTCTGCGACAATGGCAAGGAAGTCGTGGGCGTATTCTGTTGAAGCTCCCTGGCTCGAAAATGCTGAGACACATGAGAGAATCCAATTTGGCCACTGAGAAGGGTGACCTGGTACGAGCTTAAGGGCCATCGACGTGAGCTTCGAGCAAGTTTTTAGTTATTAGTTCCAAAATTTAAGATTAGGCGCTCACCGCGACAAAGAGTTTCCTAAGAATCACCTTGTTCCGACCGACTGCAATAGAATGTGTGGTAAGTTGGATCAGCATATCCCTCAGCAGCTCCGCGTGTTCCTTCGGAAACGAATCCCTAGACTTTCGTTAAAAATGGTTACTAATAAGAAGGAAAAACAAACCTACCAATCCCTTACTATCTTCACTTGTGCAGTGTGTGCCCCGAAAAACTGAACGTTCTGATCCTGATGATTTAACAACGGAATCACCAGTCCCCAAGCTTCAGGGCGTTTCTGAATCTCGAAGAGATCTTGTTGAAGAACCTTCAACCGTTCGGCGTTGATTGACATTGATGGGGAGTACGCCTGTAGAACTAGCTGAGCCAGGCATAATGCGGTAAGCTGATGTTCGAGAGGGTTGTGTCATGGGCCGACTGACTTCTGCAGCTCGTTGGATATCATATTCCGTTAAGGTAGGAAGAAATTCATGAGATGCCATCGTTGGATGAGTGAAACAAGTTGCAATTTCCAAATGGTCATGTCCAACTTTGTTTGTCAACAACTTTAAATTGAATGTGATGCAACCTTTTCGTCGTTTCAATGCTTCGTAACTCTTCTTTTCATCGATTCTTCGAATCTGAACGATTCGAATAGAACATATGTAGATACAACGCAATTTTATTCAGTACTAAAGAAAGAAATGATCTGTGATGAATGTTGCCACCTTCGACAGGATCGGGAATTTTATTTCATTCTTACATAGTGGTTATGTCAAAGTGATAACAACTGAGATCCATCCACATTTATCCAACTGGACCGTTTAGAACTAGTAAGATTATTAAATAAGGAAAATAAAAGTACCAGACATACATACTCACATTCTTTTCTGAGGTTGTCCGGATGGCGGTACACCAAGTACGAGCTTGACAGTCTTCACTTCGAATCCACGGAAACTGAATGACAGCTCGCAGCAAGATTCATTCACATTCGCATCCCGCAGGACGTACAGCTCCTCATCTTCATCCTCTAGTAAATTGGTGTTGAAAGCTTTGACGACAGGGAAATGAGGTGAAACGACAAGCTTGACTTGCGCATGACCGCCAAATGCCTCGTATAACCTGAGGATAATGGTTGACGTGGAGTTATTATCATCGAAATTGGCAAGTCGGTCAAATGTATCATATTCTCCTCGTTTGACAGTCTCCAAGAAGACGTTGTGGGCGCCTTTGACAACGAAAGGTGATTTAAGAGGGATCAATGGGTCAATGGAACCGGATGGAAGACAACGAACTTATTTCGGCAAGTCAACACAAACGTAAACCGAGAGAAACGAAAACTCACGCCGAAGTGGTGAATTATACAGGTATCCTGCCATAGGAACATCCGAATCCAAGAAATGACCTTCGTGAGGCATAACAGCCCAGGAGAAATGATGTTTGCCTGAAAACACATTAACAAAAGTTGTGGATGGGGAAAGCGAACCAACCTTGATCTTGCTCGGCATCAGGAGCAGTAGCAGCTCGGAGGAGAGAAATGCGAAGGACGTTTCCTTGACATGAAAACCCGTACTTTGACTCTGAGAGTATGGCAACACCGTAACCAAACTCGCTAAGGTCAGCGAACTAAAGGAAACAGAATTTAACAATTATATACAAATGAATTTAGTACCACAGACCTTGTGTCCGCAAACTTCGAACTAACGAGTGCAAATGAGGCCTTAAAGCAAACAACCATAGAGGTTAACTCACCTTGGCAATGTCCCACGTCGTATTCTTGTGTGTTGGACGTTGCACAAAGCCAAATTGTGTTTCATAAGTGGCATATGGGCTGTGAATGTTTAAGGGAAGTTCGACTGAAAGGCAAATCTTCGTCAATTCTCTCCCATAAAGAAGATTAGATGCCTACATTTAAGGAATTCGTGCCGCTGGTGCCAGTCGACGTCGGCTTCAAAATTAAAGAAGGGACGTGAATTCTGTTTAACAGTCGCTATGAGCAAATTTATTCAGCCTCCGGAAATAGACTCTTGGGAAGAAGAAATGAACCTGTTGTAGCATCCAGAGAGATCTGCGAAGAATTAATAGAATTCAACAAGAATTCAGAGAACGCACAGTAACGGCAATTCTACTCTGACCATACTTGACTTCAGCTCTCACAGAGGCGCGAAGTGGTCCTTGTGCCACAAGAGAAACATTCGTAAACTCAAGAGGGTGGCGAGTTTCCAGATGATGGATTTCGACATCTGATCAAAAAAAATTATTAGAATAGGGCAGGATCAAGTAGCAGATGATATTCACCCCAAGCATCCCAATAATTCGGATGATCCTGGAAGATAACCAAACCACCAGTCATCCCTTCTGGGATAAGTTCGCGACTAAAATAATCAAGATAGGAACAAACTACAACTTAAGGAAGGACTTACTTCTGCTTGACATCAATCAGGCTGCTAATCCGCCCCTTCGAAATCGTCATCTGAACACCTGCATTCCTAAGAACGAAGTGATCTGATCCATTTGTATACACTAATAAAACCTGAGCGCTGGGTTTTCAAGAAACGAGCACAATGTAAACTTACCCGAGACAGGTTTGATCAAGTCGTGCAACCCACTTGAAGGGTGCCTCAATTCCCCAACCGATCCCCCACCTGCACAATTCATAACCGCATATCCTTCTTTGCCATCCTCCGACGCTTGTAGAATTAGACTCTTCAATGCAGGGCCGGCTTTTGCCAAACTTGGAATTCGGATGATATCCCAACGAGGGAAGAAAGTAGTGTTAACGGCAATAATCTTGCTGGAGCCGCCCAGAGACTTCGAACGCATGGAAGGTAATACTGGAACAGAGCCCGGAAAGAGAACGCAGAAAGCTTCTTCTAGAATTGCTTCGCCAACTCTCTTGACTTCGGCGTACAGGACTTCGGCATCTTCATATACCATGCCTCTGGAAATTAAGTGAGATCGAAAATGGGTGACGAAAAACATCTCAACTCACATAGCGGATCCAGGGAGGACTTTACTCGGCCAAGTTAGTGCATGAAAAAGACAGTGGCATGGACCATCTTACCATCGTGGACTGACAAGAGGGTATCAGAGCTAATACAATAACCTTTTTAAAGCATTGACATACATTGATTAAGCAAAACTTTTTCCCAAGACTCATCTATCGTTTTCTTTGGATAGACATACATCGCATTCTTGTAGATTGAGGCCAAAGTTGCTATGTGCTGGTGATGCAAAAATCAAACATTTATCAGCTTCGAGACAAATATTCCTTACCTCAACGTCGCGTAAAAGGATCTCTGAGTGCCTGTTGCCTTTTTTGATGGAGCCGTGTGACGTGTATGTACCACGATGGAACTAAGTAATGTTTCAATCTTATCTCAGACAGACAAAAGAAAATAGTACTTCGAGGTATAACTCTCCATGCCTAGGTCCCATATTAAAAGGGCTGAAGAGGGTTTAAACACTAGTGGCACACACCAGTTGGGTAAGACTTTGCCCTCCTCCGAATTCTCTTCAATATCCTTGAAAAATTCATCCACCGAACGACCCATGTTAATGGGAGGAAGCTCCCGATGGTTATTAGTAGTCCCTTTGATACGGCGGAGCTATTCACAAGAATTAAATGAACAAAGGCATGCAGAGTGAGTAAGTAGTCAAAATGCACATTTTCGAGCATCTTGGCCAACGGTCCACCTCCACCATCCCCGTTGCCAAACACAAGCAAAGCCGTGTCTGACGATTCAAGATTCTTTTAGACAGAGGTCAGCAAGTTCTATATATCGTCTGATCCACTTGCCTTGTGATTTGAAAGGCCTTTCTGAACGTCATGTGCAGTTGCTTGAGCAGTGTATGTGTCAACTAAAGACACGTTCAGCGAGTATCCAATGTACTTTTGTTAACGATAGAATCACACCTGGTGTCATATGGGAGAGGACCTGCGTCCCATCAATCCCAACCCAATTGAAAGTCGAATGCGGGAATTTGTTACTAATTTATATGTCCGGATCACTCTAGTGGAAAGAGAAAGGGATAAGGACGAACATATTGTTCCTATTCGGCTGCATCAGCTTATAAGTTCAATAAGGTTCACAGAAAACTCACCAAGACAGTTTCTGAGTAAAGAAATACTTCATGCCTGCCCCTCGAAGAATCTGCGGTAACGCGCCAGTCAACCCGAACGAGTCAGGTAACCAACCAACTTCGCATCGTTTCCCAAACCTCGTCTCGAAATACCGTTGGCCCATGACAACCTGCCTCACTAGAGCCTCTCCGCTGGGCATATTAGCGTCATGCTCTACCCATGCGCCACCAATAGGGTGAAACTTTCCTTCAAGAACTCGTTCTTTGAGGGTTTCGAAAAGAGAGGGGTATAACTCTTCAAGCCACTTATATTGCTGAGCGGACGAGCTGGCAAATCTGTGCTCGGGGTAACGCTGCATTAAATCGATTTGAGTCGACCAGGATCGGGGGACTTTTTGCTGTGTAACGCGGTAAGGCCACAACCAGGCGGTGTCGATGTGACAACTACGAGAACTCTCTTGAACCACTGTGTGAATGACAAATGGAAAACGTACTGCCCAATCCCCCATACATTCA
>Ga0307507_10012333_pt1 | contig 10576 bp, 8 predicted proteins | sample 7_EM_MG_FD_207223 | JGI IMG/M metagenome (GOLD analysis project Ga0307507, IMG submission 207223) | Populus trichocarpa ectomycorrhiza microbial communities from riparian zone in the Pacific Northwest, United States - 7_EM | ecosystem: Host-associated > Plants > Roots > Unclassified | place... | reverse complement strand
GCGGCGATGATGGGCTCGATCACGCGGCGGATGACCGCGGTCAGCAGCTGCGCCTTCGAGCCGAAGTGGTATCCGACGGCGGCCAGGTTCCGACGTGGTGCGCCACCGCGCGACCGGCTTCATCACCCGCCGCTTCCCGATGCCGATCGGCGAACCCGACGGGCGCAGCACCCCGCGACTACAACAGATCTCGCAGGTGTTGCGCACCGCCGGGATCAACACCAAGGCCGAGCCGCGGATGGACGCCTGGCTCAAGACGCACACCGCGTTCGCGGTGCCACTCGGGCAGGCGGCGGCCGCGGCGGGCGCCCCGGCAGCGCTGGCCGAGGATCCGGACGCGGTCCGCGACATGATCCGCCTGATACGCCAGAACCTGTCCGCCCTGCCGACCCCACCGGTCCCCCGCGCGTTCGCCGCGTTGCCCAGGCTGCCGGAAGGGCTGCTGGTAGCCGCGCTGCGCCGCTTCCTGCGCAGCCCGACAGCCACACACAGCGGGCTCAACAACCCCTCACCGACGACAGAGGCCGCCGAACTCGAGCGGCCGACCGAACAGATACGCACCTACGCGAAGACCCAGCAGGCGACGGGCGGCCGGGGCACAGTTTCTCAGAGGGCCGTGTTGGACTGGCAGTTTTCTGATTCATCCGTTTGAGTGCTGTTTTGTCCTCGAGCCCGGCCGCCGAGGCGGAAGGAGGCCGGGATGGGGTCGCTGCCGCAGCGGCCGGCCGCGCGGGAGCTGGCCGTCGCACGGGATGCGCAGGATCTTCGCGGGCAGATCGCCGCGTTGACGGTTCGGCTGGGCGATGTCGAGCGGGATCTGGAGCGGCTGCGGATCGCGGGTGAGGTGTTCGCCGAGGTGCTGGCCGAGGATGGTCCGCAGCCCGTCGCGCACGAGCCGGTGGTGCTGCGGCCGGGTCCCGTCGCAGGCCGAGATCGCCACACTCTGCCCACGCCGTACCCGCTCCCGCAGCGGCCCACCGGCTACCGGCCGACGCAACGCCGCACGCAGTACCGCGACCTGGTCGGAAGCCGCCGGATGGTGCACCGGCTCGACCACCTCGGTCACCGCGGGATCGGTCTGCAGTTCCAGGCCGGTCTCGCCGTATGCCAGGCGCACCGTCACTGTGCCTGCCTCCCCACGCTGACCGGCCGCGACCCCGGGCCGGAACCGGGCAGTCCGCAAACTGACAGAAACATCTGATGTCAGAAAAGGGGATCATGGTGGTTTCATGGGCAAATATGGAGTTACCAGGGCCAGTACCAGGCTGTAGCGCCCCCAAACTGCCAGAATCATCCTATGCCTATCGGATGAATCGGCCCGGCCAAGGGCAGCATCCGGGCCTGGAGGACACAATGAGCCAAATTTGGATGAGGGTAGTCCGGGGTTCGTGGCCGACCGGTACGCGACGACGAACGCGGCGTCGAAGTCGCCACTTATGGCGAGGATGACGATCGGGGTGTCCAGGTCCGTGAAACAGCGGCCCCGGGCGGCTGCCAGCTCCCGGGCCAGGCCACGCAGCGAGGCTGTCGTCCAGCGCAGCGTGGATACCGAATCGCCGACCTCCCGCGGCTCGATCAACGCCTCCAATGCTTGGACCCGGCCGGGATCGTTTTCCGCCGCAGACTTGCGCCCGCCGCCGAGCCTGCGCACCCGCTCCGAAGCCGCGCACTATCGGAAGGCTCGGCGCGGCCCCGCATGACGGTCGGCTCGGAGACCAGCGCGAGTTTGGCCACCGCGACGCTCCCACGGTGCCCTGGTAGTGCTTCTTGAGGTCCGATGCTCCGGGTGTAGATCTGCAATGGTGAGTGTTCGAGTGCAGGTTGGGCATGCGCCGGTCCGGATCGCGAGGAGTACCTGCGGGTCGCGTAAGACCTGGTAGACGGCCAGGCCGGCGCAGGGGCTTTTGGGTCGAGGCGCAGCAGGGTGCAAAGCCCTGGGCCGTGGTGGTCCGGGTGACGTGGCGGTGCCGGCCGCCATAGGAGCGGAAGTTCGCCCTCCTTGGTGAGGTGGCCGCGCAGCCGGCCGCTGTGGGAATCACCTCCACAAGATTGTGTTCGTGTCGCGAAAAGTTGAACGTGATGCGAACAGGTAGTGCCGGAAGATACTCCTTCACGGCGGCGACCGCCAAGGGTCGGCTCCGCGCGCCCGTGCCGCCGCGCAGGCCGCGTGGCGAGACATGCGTCTCAGGGTACTGAAACTTTCACTCCTGCTCGTACGGGTTTCTCGCCCTTCCACGGAAAGCCTTGACAGCCCTCGGCGCGCGGTCCTACGGTCACCGCGCCGAACAGGGACATATAAGGCATCTGATTCGCGGAAGCATTCCCAAGGCCGACGGCCCATGCGCTGCCATCGGCCGATCCACGTCCGTGCCGCGCGCCGTATGAGGCGCGACCTTGGCACGTCACGACACGTACGACGGGCATCGCGCTCGTCACAATCCCCTCGGAGGACCAGATGATCACTCCTGCCCGTATCCGTGCGGCCACGATCGCCGTGGCCGCAGCCGCACTGGCCACGCTCGGCCTGTCGACGGCCGCGCTCGGCGCGTCGTCGTCCACGGCTGCGCCCACCCGGGCCCAAGCCCAAGCCGCGCAGGTGCTCAGCAACATCGCCTACGCCCCGGCCCAGCCGGCCGGCAGTCAGGGCCACCTGCTGGACCTGTACCTGCCCTCCGGGTTCAGCGGAGCGCGGCCGCTGGTGATCTGGACCAGCGGCTCGGCCTGGATGAGCGATACCGGCAAGAGCGGCGACGACTCGATCGCGGCCATGTTCAACCCGCTGGGCTTCGCGGTGGCAGGCGTGAGCGTCCGCTCCAGCTCGCAAGCGACCTTCCCGGCGCAGGTATACGACATCAAGGCCGCGATCCGCTGGCTGCGCGCCAACGCAGCGCAGTACCAGCTGGACCCGAGCCGCTTCGCCGTCATGGGCGACTCCTCCGGCGGCTGGGAGACGAACATGGCCACCCTGACCGGCGGCGTGTCCACGCTGGAGGGCAGCATCGGCACCACCGGGGTGTCCAGCAGCGTGCAGGCCGGCGTCTCGCTGTTCGGCCCCACCGACTTCCTGAAGATGAACTCCGAGCGCATCGCGGGCGGCCTGGACCACGACGCCGCCAACTCCCCCGAGTCGCTGCTGATGGGCTGCGCCATCCAGACCTGCCCGACCCAGGTGCAGCAGGCCGACCCGATCACGTATCTGACCTCGAACGAGCCGCCGATGCTGCTGCTACACGGCCAGAACGACCCTCTCGTGCCGAACGGGCAGAGCCTGGACCTGTACAACGCGCTGGCGGCCAAGTGCGACAGCGTCCAGTTCATCTCGGTGCCGGGCGCTGGGCACAGCGACAGCGACGTACTCAGCCCGTCCCACTACGGCTCCCAGACCGTGAAGACCAACCAGGGCTGCCAGCAGACCACCACCGTCGGCTCGCCCAACCCCAGTTGGAACCTCATCGAAGCCTTCCTGCAAAGCGCCCTCCAGGTCGGCGGCGGCTCGCCCAGTCCCAGCTCGAGTGCGAGCGCGTCGCCCAGCCCGAGCACGAGCGCCAGCCCCTCGACCAGCCCGTCGAGCGGTGCCTCGTCCTGCCGGATCGCCTACAGCGCGAACAGCTGGAGCACCGGGTTCACCGCCAGCGTCACCGTCACCAACACGGGCGCCAGTGCCCTGAACGGCTGGACGTTGTCGTGGACGTGGCCGGGCAATCAGCAGGTCACCAGCGCGTGGAATGCGACAGTCAGCCAGTCCGGCACCCGCGTGACCGCCGTCAACCTCAGCTACAACGCGACGATCGCCCCCGGCGCGAATACGAACTTCGGTTTCCAGGCCACCTACAGCGGCACCAACACTGCCCCCACGCAGTTCACCCTCAACGGTTCTGCCTGCTCCACCGGCTGACCGCTGTTCACGCCGCGCCGACGCGAGCCGACTGCTCGAGCCTCGCGCCGGCGCAAGCGGTGCTGCTCCGCGTCACGCACGGCGACACGGATCGCCACCGTTTGGGACGGCTGTCAGGCTCCTGTCTCGACCGCCTCCTCGACCAGGGCTTCGCGCCGGACGAGGTTGTCGGACCGCCCGCCGCGCAGGGCGCCGACCGTGAGGATCGCGGCGGCGAGCGACGCCGCGCCGCAGACGACGTAGCCGAGTGAGTAGCCGTGACCGAGCGCGTCGTAGGCGATCTGGTGGGCCGCTGAACCGGGTTGACCCGGCTCGATTCCGTTCACGGCGAGGGGGCCTCCGGCCTGCGCGGCGCCTTGGGCGGCGGCCACCTGGCCGACGGGCAGGTTGGCCTTCGGCAGCAGGGCACTGAATCGGGAGGCGGCCTGACCCAGGGCGATGGCGCCGATGACGGCGGGACCCAGCGTGAAGCCGAAGTCCCTCAGCAGGCTGGTGGTGGCGCTGGCCATGCCGGTGTAGTGGATGGGAACGGTGTTGACGGCGGTCGCGGTGATCGAGGCCACGGCGAGGGCGAAGCCGATGCCGACCAGCCCGAGCGGTATGACGAGCAAGGTCAGGGTGGTGTCGGCGATGGGCATGGTCGCGGCGAGGAACTGGCCGCCGGCCATGATGACCAGGCCGGAGCCGAGCAGCCAGCGCGGGTTGGTCCGCTCCAGCAGCCGTGAGGTGAGCGGGATGAGCAGGAACGCGGGTCCTTGGAGCAGGATGAAGGGCACTGAGGTGCGCAGCGGGCTTTGGTGCTGGATCGGGCCCAGGCGCAGGCTCGTCGCGTACGCGGTGCCGAGGAAGGCGAACATGCCGATCACCGCGACGGCGGAGGCGATGGCGAAGCCGCGGTTGCGGAACAGTCCGAGGCGCAGCAGGGGCGAGGCGGCGCGGGCCTCGGCGCGCAGGAACAGCGCGACGAAGACGGCCGCGAGGACGAAGCCGACGATCACGGACGGTGCGCTCCAGCCGTTGGTCGGTCCCTGGATGACCGCGTAGAGCAGGGCGATCAGCCCGGCGGCCAGGGTCGCCTGCCCGGCCCAGTCCAACGAGCGTCCCTCGGGGGCGCTCGAATCCGTCGCGAGCGTCAGGCTCAGCACGACGCACACCGCGCCGAGGATGCCGACCACGATCAGCGACCAGCGCCAGGACCCGTAGTTGCCGGTGACGCCGCCGAGGACCGGTGCGAGAAGGCCGCCCAGGGACAGGAATCCGGCCCACAACGCGATGGCGCGGGAGCGGTCCCGCGCCGTGTGCGTGGCAGCGGCAAGCATGGCCAGCGACGTCGGGAACAGCGCCGCCGCGCCCAGGCCGGAGATCGCCTGACCGACCCAGAGCACATACACACCTGGCGCGGCGGAGCCGATGAACTCGCCGATGGTGAGCAGGAGCGCGCCGATCACCAGCAGGCGCTTGCGGCCGAACAGGTCGCCGAGCACGCCGAAGCTGAGCTCCAGGGCGGCGACCGGTAGCAGGAAGGCGTCCGAGATCCAGGTCAGCTGCGAGCCGATCGGGTGCAGGTCCTGCTGGAACAGGCCGTTGAGCGTCGCCGGGATGGCGATGCCGATCTGGGCGAGGGTGACCGCGAAGCACGCCGCGATCAGGGTTCCGATCGTCAGGGCTCTACCGCCGCCGGTCGACGCCGCCGCACCGGACGGAGGCTGCGGCCGCAAGCCCACCGTTTCCTCAGACGAGGCCATCACAAATCCCTTCAACAAGATGGTTGATATTTCAGAAGGTGACAGGCGCCTCGGGCCTCGCCCGCCCGGCGCCACACTGGTGCCGGACGAGCGAGCCGGAGACGAGAGCTGAGAGGTGAGCGCAGCCGTCAGCTCTTGCCGGGGCGGGTGACCCACTGGCCGTCGACCCAGCCGCTGACCGTCTCGTAGCCGGAGCGGAAGGAGCCGAGCCAGTTCACGGCGCCGAGCCGGGTGCTTGGTTCGGCGGTGTAGCTGGAGGCCTGGCTGACCGGTCCGCCGGTGGAGTCCACCGCCATCAGCGGGTACGGGTACACCGGCCGAGTGGCGGTGGTCGCGCCGCTCGTGTTCACGCTGGAGGTGAGCAGACTGTTCGGGGCGTGGCCCGTGGTGACCCAGTTCGTGACCGCGGTCAGCGCGTCGAAGGTGTCCGGTCCGTCGCCGCCGCCGCAGTGCGAGACGCCGGGCAGCATGAACAGCCGGGCGAACGTGCCGGTCGCCGCCGCGCCGCCCATCGCGTTTTGCACGGCCTGGTAGTAGGCAATGGTGCCGACCGGGGAGATCGCCGGATCGGCCCAGCCTGCCCACAGGATCAGCTTGCCGCCGACGGCCCGGAACGCACTCAGCTCCGGATCGGTCGCGTCGTACATGCCGTCGTTCGCCTGGGTCAGCTGCTTGAACTCGGCGTCGGTGAACTTGACGTCGTTGAACGTGGCCGAGCCGTCGATGCCCGGACCGGCCATGTAGCGCAGCGTTTCCTGGGCGATGGTCTGGTCGATCGTGGGCGCGCCGGGGCTGACCGGAACGAGCCAGGCGGCCCAGTTCAGCTCGGATCCGGGCAGCTGCCAGCCGGGGTAGAGCAGTCGGCCCTTCGCGTCCTGCGGACCCTGATAAAGCTTGCGCGCGGTGGTGACCTGGGCGGGCGTCAGGCAGAAGTGCGACGCGGTCGAGGCACTGCCGTTGCAGGCGATGCTCGCCGGGTCGAAATGGCAGCCCAGCGGATCGGAGATCAGCCCGTCACGGGTTCCGTCGGCCGCATCGCAGGCGCCCACCACCGCACTGTGCAGCGGGGCCAGGTCGGCGAGGGCGAGGATCGGGGATCCGTCCGCGGCGGTGTTCGCCTGGGCGTTCCAGGCCTGGTAGAACACGTTGAGCTCGGTCGTGATCGACGCGGGGGACCCGGAGATGATGCCGTTGAAGTCACGGGGGTAGCGCTGCGCCTCGGTCAGCCCTTCGTGACCGCCCTGCGAGCAGCCGTCGAAGTACGAGGACTTCGCCGCCTTGCCGTAGAACTTCGCGATGATCGCCTTCGCGGCCAGGGCGAGTTGGTGCTCGGACTGGTAGCCGAAGCTCGCGCGCAGGGTCGGGTCCGCGCCGAAGGAGGCGGAGAAGACGGCGGCACCGTAGTGGCCCTCGTTGTCGCTGGCGATGGCGAACGCACCATTGGTCAACGGGACACAGCCGGTCGCGGCCTGAGTGGCGATGCCGACGCTGCCGCAGTAGCCGCCGCATCCGTCCTGCAGATACTCCTCTTGCCAGGTCGCGGTCGGCAGCAGCAGCTGGAACTGGATCTGCGGGGCGACCGTCCCTCGCACGTCGCAGGCGGCCCACGCTCCCTGCGGATTGTCCGCGGCGGCGAGCGCGGTGGACGAGGCGATCTCCGTCGAGGCGCCGGGCAGTGCGCCGAGATCGAGCTGGGTCACCTGCTCGCAGCTCAGCACGGGTGCGGTGGCGGTTTGGGCTGCGGGCGTGGACGCGGACGTCGCAGGCGCGGCCGACGCGCTGGCGGTCCCGAGTCCGGCGGCGAGCGCGATCGCGGCCAGGAGCGCGAACGTGCCTCGTCGGCGGCGCTGCCGAGTGGGCGGGTTCATGAGCAGTCCTTCCTTCTCTCCCGACGAACGGGCTGGAAGCGGCGAGCGGAGGTGGGTTGTCGAGGTGCGAACACGTCGAGGTCGAGAGACGGGCCGCGCGACCGAGGGGCAGGGATCGGATCAATGTGTTCGTCAGGCGAAATAAATTTCGTTAGGCGGGCGGTGCAGAACGTACTCGGCCGTTATCGGCGCCGCAAGGGGTTGCTCAGGCTGAAATCTCAGGAGGCGGCGCCACGCGTTCGGGCCGCGGGAGCGGGCGGCGGCCGCAACCGGCTATCGTGCCTGCGGCGACACTAGGGTGGTGACACTAGGAGCATGGGCATGCTGACCGACTCCGACTCGGGACTCGGCGTCGCAGTCCCCGAAGGGCCGCAGGAGCCCGCGGAGGCCGTGGGCCCGCTGATGCGCGGCATCGCCGTCATCCGGGCGCTGACCGAGGCCGGCGGCGCCGAGTCCCTGCCTGAGCTCTCCCACGACGTCGGCCTGGCCCGCGCCACCGTGGACCGCATCCTCGCCACGCTCGAGGCATTCGGCTACGCACGCGTGCACCGCCGAGAAGTCTCGCTGACGCCCCGGCTGATGGAACTGGGCAACGCCTACCTGCGCTCGGTGCGGATTCCGGCGCTGCTGGGACCCCTCGCCGAACAGCTCTCCGAAAGCCTGGACGAAGTGGTGACCCTCACGGTCACCACTGCCGACGGCGCCTATCTGGTCCATGAGGCCACGCGCCCGCGCAAGCTCGCGATCGTGTGCCACGTCGGCGACCGCCTGCCGATCGACCGGTCCGCCGGCGGCGCCCTGTTCGCAGCCACCTGGGACGCCGAGCACTGGAAGCGCTACGAGGCCGGCCATGCCTGCACTCACGACCACGGTGACCCGCACGCCTGCGCCGAGGAACTTCGTCGACGGGCCGACGCGGCAGCCGGCCTCGGCTGGGCGTTGGACGATCAGTGGCTCGAACCGGGCCTGATCGCCGTCGGCATGCCGATCCACGGATCCGACGGAGCCGAGGCGTGCACGCTGAACGTGCTCAGCTTCACCAGCCGCCATGCCACTGCCGCCAGCCTGGCCGAAGCCGTGCTGCCGCGGCTGCGGGAAACGGCACGGCGCATGGAGTTCACGCTGCGCACCACGCCCCGCCCGACGGCGACCGGCCGTTCCGGCGGCGTGCGCGACGTACCGCAGGGTACCGGTGTGATGGAGTCTCTGGCCCGCGGCCTGGCCATGCTCACCGCCTTCGGCGAGTCACTTGCCTCGCTGAGCATCGCGGACGCGGCGCGCGTGACCAAGCTTCCACGCGCTACCGTGCGCAGGGCGCTGATCACGCTCGAACACCTCGGCTTTGTCAGCCAGACGCAGGGCCGCTACCACCCGAACGCGACCGTGTTGTCCCTGGGGTATCCCGTCCTGACGCGCCTGACCCTGGCGCAGATCGCCGCGCCGCACCTGGAGGCACTGTCGGCCACGGTGGGCCACTCCGCGTCGCTGGCGGTACTCCACGACGAGACCGAAATCATGTACGTGGCGCGAGCGGCGACCGCAACCAGGCTGACCACGATCGACATCCAGATCGGCTCCCGCCTGCCCGCGTACGCCACCGCCATGGGTCGCGTCCTGCTCGCCGCCCTGCCCGCCGCTCGGCGCACCAAGGCACTGCGCGCCGCCCATCCGACCCGGCTCACACCGCACACCGTGACGGACGCCGACGAGTTACTCGCGCTGCTTCGACAGGCCCACCAGGACGGCTACTCGGTGATCGACGAAGAACTCGAGGTCGGCCTGCGCTCGGTGGCGCTGCCGGTCCGCGGCCACGACGGCACGACGCTGGCCGCCATCAACGTGGCCATGCACGCCGGCCACGACAGCGAGCGGGACGACGTCGCCGGACTCCTGACGCCGATGCGCGCCACCGCGGACGCCATCGAACAGGACCTAGCCACCGTCGGCCCCTTCCACCGGCTCGCCCTCATGTGACCGCGGTCCGTGTCGGGACTCAGCCGCCACGGCGTGGATTGCGGAGTCAATGTGCTGTGATGGCTTGGGTGACCGCGTCGGCCATGGCTTGCTGGCCGCGTGCGTTGGGGTGCATGACAGCGGCGGGCGAGGTGGGCTTGAGAGGTTCGATCCAGCGCGTGGCCGGATCTGAGCAGGCGTCGTGGCCGCTGGACGGGGTGTAGGTGTCGACGTAGACGGCGCCCGCGGCCTCGGCGCGTTGTCGCAGCATGCTGTTGAGCGCGACTTCCTCGTTGTTGAGGAAGGTGACATCGACCGAGGTGATGCCGAGGGTGTGTGCGCAGGCGGCGCCGCCGTCGGGCAGCAGCCGCGGGTATCCGACGACGTAGACGCGGGCGTGCGGTGCGCGCCTCGCGATTTGGATCAGTGCGTCGGCCAGGTGTCCTGAGGCGGTCTGGATCCTCTGTTGAATCTGGTCCGGACCAGGTGAGGTGTAGGACGCGCGGCAGGGGGCGAGGCCGGAGGCGCCGCGGCTGATCAGGGCGGGGATCAGGTCGAGTTCGACGCAGCGGGTCAGGATCGCGGCGAAGTCGATGTCGTTTCCGCCGATGCCCAGAGTGACCAGCGTGGTGGTCACGGTCAGAGCGGTCAGCTGCGCCGGGTTGGTGCCGTTGCCCGTGGACTGCGGTGTCGCCAGGTCGTCGACGGTCGCCGCACTGCAGCTGACGTCGCGCACCTGCGCTGCGCTCAGGTGCAGGTTCTGCGCGACGAGAGACGGGTAGTTGTGATCGGAACGCTGGCACCCGACCGGGGTGCCGATCTGGTTGGGGATGTCGGGCCCTGAGGTGTACGAGTCGCCGAGCGCGACGTACGGGCCCTGCTTTGCCGCCGCGGCCTGCGTCGCGCCGGTGAAAGTGCTGCCGTGCGCGTCGGTGCAGCCGGTCAGCAGTAGCACGCCCGCGAACGCCGGAAACACGAGGCGAATGAACACGGGCGAGACGCGGCTTGGTATCGGCATGACAGCCCTTTCATGTACTGCGGGGCACGCCTGTCGCAAGGCGTGGCGAGCTTCGTTGGCGCAGAGCTGAGATACGCGGTCGGGCGCCCCCGATGGG
>Ga0307507_10012332_pt1 | contig 10577 bp, 10 predicted proteins | sample 7_EM_MG_FD_207223 | JGI IMG/M metagenome (GOLD analysis project Ga0307507, IMG submission 207223) | Populus trichocarpa ectomycorrhiza microbial communities from riparian zone in the Pacific Northwest, United States - 7_EM | ecosystem: Host-associated > Plants > Roots > Unclassified | place... | reverse complement strand
AGAGAGATTTTTCTTTCAAGGCAACAATTTGCCCTTTCTCAAACTCTGTGAGATTGCCAGTCTTTTCTGGAGGCATGGTTGTTGAGGGGTGGTTGATCGTTGAGGTGGGGTTTTTTGAGGGGCTGCCCGGTTGCCGCCGATCGGACGAAGAGCTTTGTCCTAGTACTTTACCTACCAGTTATGTGCTATTCGAATCGCCAAGAGGCACGGTTCATATGCCAAGAAAGATAAACTAACTAGTGGTTAACCACATTGAGACACCAGTGAAAATTTACTAAGCCAGATGAATGTCGCCTGTGCCCCAATTTAAGGCTACCTCTACCATACCCGTACCTGCAGGGCCAGGGGCTCCTTGCCTATGTTCAACCGTTGATTTCATAAATGCAAAGCGCATGCGTCACTGTGCTCCCACACCGCCCTTCTACCAGGGAAGCATATCTATGCTTTCGGTTCCATAAGTTCGAGTGCAGTGTACCCAAGTCTACTGGATCACCCAAGAAATTGCGGGGGTGAGTCTTATTAGGGGGTGTTTGGCTGCGTGAATATGATAAATCGTGATTTGAGATCACGTCTTGGCGACTATAATTTAGGCTATTACTAGCAAACCCAATCAGATACCTGATTAATAGTACCGTAGTGATACCTGGGGTTGGAGTTGCCAAGAGATGATCTCAAGTCACGATTTCAGATCATAATCATGCAGCCAAACACCCCCTTGGTTTGAAACTCTAGCAATTTATTTCCAGCCAAGGAAGGATACTTCCTTTGCCAAATCTCTTGAGCCCAACACTCGGTGGACTAGGGGATACAAGTAGAATCACAAGGGCTAGAGGTAAAATAGCGGTGCAGTGCAGTGCATCACCTAACTAAAATTTCAGCAGCCATGCTACACCTAAGAAATATAATCCGAGGAGGGTCTCTGTTTTCTCTTGCCCCAGTGAACAGTAAAGAAGGGCAATACATCTACCAAAAATAATGTCTTAAGGGCCCTAGTTGGGTAATAGATTGCAGGCAAGCTAGTTGTGATACTAGTAACTTACTGTAAAGCGCCAGTAATTTTGGGAAAAATCAACGTCGGCACCTCTATTTTGTACCTTCCCTTTCTCTCCTTTTGTCTGACCCTTGTGCTCGAGCACAGTCCAGAGTCCCAGGCAATGCCCTAGCCCCCTCCCAGCCCAGTCCGCCATTATACTATAGAAATTGTGATAATTAGACACCGCCCCAAGACGCACAGAATTCCCCGCTCTGTATTAAGAGAGCCGAATAAAGCGAAACAGAGCTTGGCTTCAACCCCCCTCTGAGACAAAAAGAAGAATGCCCGGAACATTACCTAAAGGGGTAACTCTAAGGCTAGCATGAGGTTAAATTGTTCTCGTCTCTCGGGCTCAAAGTCAGAAGGCAAATATTTCCTACTTTTTAGTAATAATTAAACACGGGAAATTGCATTAGTTCACTTTATGCGACTAGCCAATTGTGTTTCCATGTTCCATGTAACATATTTGAGATCCTCAGGGGTGGGTTGAGCTAAGACTGGCTGTAGATACATTATCACACTAAAAGCTAGTGTATTGTACATTAGAAATAAAAAATATTTGACCATGAATTATTAAGTGGGAAGTTACCGATACCGTATTAACGGGGTGCTAGTGGCATACAAAACGCACAAGGAAAGCAACAATTAACAAATAAATATGCCTAAAATAATACAAACGGTTGCTTTGGGCGCGTGCATCTAGTACTAAGTTACCTCTTGCGTAGTAACTCATCACATCTCTGAGACAACAATATTATTAAAAAATAGACTCATGTAAATAAATGCACCTTTCCATTCACCGTGTCGAAAGATTTTTAATGCCATTGTTTAGCCGAAAGAATGTAGTATTAGTGACTTAAAGCTTAGAGCCCGCTCGGGAGGCGGACAAAACTAGGGTCTAAGGACACTCTACGAGTTACTTGTATTTGGATATGAGCATCCGAGAATACTGCTATATTTACACCGCCACCCGGCCGGCTTATGGGAAAGAAAGAAACCTCCCCCTCATTTTCAGTTCCTTTATGTCAGATGCAGGTAGACTTAATCCCAGGAAACAATCAAAAGCTGAGGGGAGAAGGAAATGTGGGGGATTGACGCTCTTCCAGATAATTCTTCTCACATCTCTCCTCCCTCACCCATGCATCTAAGAGCCCCTTCAATACAATTAATCTGTAGCACAACAGAGAAAACATATTCTATACCAACCAATCCCGGGCACTTCCTATAGTATACCGGCAATATTTTTTGATACTAGCAGATGCAATGTTTCGCCTAGTGGTCTCTTGTGGTGCCGAGCAAAAGTATTGTCTCAACACGTTTGACAGGATGACTATCCAAGCATTTTCTTAAAAAGAAGGTTTATTGGCTAATTTTAAACTATACAGGTCATCTATATAGTTTTCCTTTAACATAAAAGGAAATTCTAAAAGAAATATTTAGATTTCTTGTGATTTCTTGTGATTCTGTTTCACTAATTGGAAGTCGAAGTATTATTGCGAAGTCAACATAGCGTTTTTGCCGGTATAAAACACATTGCTAATCCTCAACAGGGAGAGCCCGGGAGGAGCTAGCGTAGCATAAGTTTTCTCGTCTATCCACGCATCCGGCAGAGGGATGGGGGGTTCGCTGCCGCGGCGCAGAGAAGGAGAGGCTACCACCATCCTTACGAGCCTCCTCTCGTACTGCAGTCCGACCTCCAAGTCACTATTCCACCACCCCAGTCTGTCGGCCTGGCCTAATTCCCGGTAGTCCTCGCGTATTTCAAAGATATCCGGGCGCCTTAGCGCTAAGGATTTGTGTTTCTGGTGGTTCCTGACACTAAGGTGTCCGTACTGTACTAGTACTTGAGTGCACCTTTGAAATTTGCAAGTGCCGATGCACGGCAACTGGGCGGGCCTGCGCCGATGGACCCCCGGTTACCAGTAACTGACTGCGCCAATACGAGCTTGTGGCTGGACTGTTGTCAGCCCTGCCGTTTGGCTGCCTTTCGAATAAATACCCTATGGCTCCCCTTCACCATAGTAAACATACAACTAACAAACAAACCACAACGCAAAGAACCTTTGAGGAGAGGAAGAGAAATTATCGTTCTAGTAGAGAGAAGATGTCGAGCCTAGCAGCAGCACAGTGTCGACCACCTTCGGTGGAGGATGTGGAGATTGATGAGGTATTGCCTTCGTATGAGGACGTTATTCGGGAGAGATCTACGGCTACAATTGCCGACGCCACCGCCGCGAATCCGAGATACCAAACTCCTTCACCCTAACCAGGCTCCTCTCGCCCATAGCAGTACACCTCGCTACTAGATCCTTCTACAGCGTCCTCGCCAGCTAGCTTGCAGCAATATAGCTCTCTGTTGGGCCTCACTCTCCTCCCCACTATTGCTTCATCTCCTTCTCTGGCCACAACCACACCTCCGCCTTCAAGTTTCATCATGAAAGAAAAACCCCCGCAAGAACTACAAGCCCCTCGCCCCCTCCAATCAAAGTGCTCCTCCCTCCTCCCACTGGCCCCCAGCCCCACCAGCCCGCCTCCAAACTACGACGTCGCAACATCAAGTTTAGCCGAGCACCGCGAAGGCGTAAGGGTAAAGAGCGAGAGAAGAAGTCTCGAGCTCAGCGGTGGATGTTCAGAGAAACTACCTCGCAGGTATACCATGAAGGGCATTTCGGGAAGAAATATGCCCCCGCGAAGAATGAAGGCGCGCCGTTGGAGAATTTTGTGGATAGGTTTGGGAATCGGAAACGGGAGCTGAATTTTGGGATTGCGTGTGACAGAGGGGTGTCTACTACATATTTGGTTTGTCAAGGTAGAGGTTAGGTATAATGAGTTTGGGGCCTGCGATATGACGTTTTCGGGGTCGGAGATCGAGAGGCTGTAATACTAGTAGAGTTGTTTGGGCTGCCATCGGAGGCGGGTTTTCTTTTTACATACTTTACTAATCATTATCCGGGGGTTGGAAAAGCCTTGAATAATATTTCTTGGATGATTTTTGCGATAATTCTCCTGCTTTTGTTATCTTGCTATGATTCTGTACCAACTACTACTTGTAGTATATCAGATGCCGGAGGGCTGACGGAGAAGCATCCGGGGCGCTCAGTACTGTACATCCCTTGTATCATCATACAAGTACCATACAGTAACTATCGGCATTGCTTGGCGCCACTGTGCTTCAATACTGTGCTGGTACAGGCACCGTCCCTGGCGGCATAAGCAAGGCTGACGATGACCGTCTCACGAAGCGTCACTCGATGATGGTCTCCCCTTAATTACGCCAACCTATTTCAAGCTCAATTTGAACAGCTCCTGCATAGGGGAAGGTTGTTTATCTTCTATCAGTGCTGATGGGTTGGGGGTCCCAAACCCATCCTCAATATTGCCCATCGGTTCGCACCAATTAATACCATTAACTCCTTTTCTCTAAATACCGTACCGTAAAAGTTAGTGGAAGCCACTACCGTATCTTCGTCAGGACGGATCTAATTTGACAAGTTAACAGAATTCCGTATACCGGTTACGGTAATGGGATCCAAGAAGTCCTGAGCCACCCTTACCCCTGTCCGTCTCATCACAGTGCCAAGGCTACCTTTATCCCCGAGTGCCTCGGCCCCTTATGACCTCGATAAATTTTAACCGCTTCAACCCTCTCCACATCCCATTTTCCCTCTCACCTTTTCACCTCCACAACCTAAATCACAATACCAAAGTTTCACAAAAATGGCCGGCCCGATCCGGCATCCAATCCCGCTCGACTCGCTAACAGCCTACCTTCGCAAAAATGTCCCAGAAATCAACCTCCCGCTGACTATCCAGCAATTTGGCTACGGTCAGTCGAACCCAACATACCTCCTCACTTCCCCAGGCACGGGAGCGAAATACGTCTTGCGCAAGAAACCCCCCGGCAAACTCCTTAGCAAGACAGCGCACCAGGTAGAGCGTGAATACACAGTCCTCAAAGCCCTCTCCGAAGCAGCGCAGGACCTTCCTGTGCCAAAGGTGTACTGTCTGTGCGAAGATGCGGACGTCGTTGGGAGCGCGTTTTATATCATGGAGTTTTTGGATGGACGGATATTTCAAGACCCAGCGTTGCCGGGGGTAACAGTCGAGGAGAGGACCGCTATGTGGAAGTCGGCTATCGCGACCTTAGCTAGCCTGCACAAGATTCGGCCGGAGGAGCATGCGGCTTTGAAGAGCTTTGGGAAGTCGAGCGGTTTTTATGGGAGGCAGATTCGGACACTGTCCACTATTGAGGCGGTACAGGCTACAACGAAGGATGTAGCGACCGGGATAGATGTTGGGAAGATTCCGAGATTTAATGAAGCGGTAAGTTCTCTCCCGCCCTATTGTGCTTATGCTTCTGCGGGAATTGGGGCTGACTGTGATTGAAGAGATAGATGAAGTTTTTCTCTGCCACTCAACCGAGGGATCGATCGACTGTGATTCATGGCGACTATAAGATTGACAATCTGGTATTCCACAAGACCGAGCCGAGAGTCATTGGTATCTTAGATTGGGAGCTGTCTACTATTGGTCATCCTCTTAGTGATGTTTGTACGTTACAATTGTTCAGCCGTTAGGCTCGCACTTGCTAACAGTTTCAAGCAAACCTATTATCACCATATCAACTCGCCTTAGAAGCCGGCGCATCCGTGATGTCTGGCGAAACAAAGGATTTCATTCCCGGCGCAACTCCCGGGCTTCCATCCCGCCAGCAGGCTATCGAGTGGTATGGCCAGGCTTCCGGATGGAATATATTACCTAGTGAGATGTATTGGGGGGATGCGTTTGGCTTTTGCAGAGTATGCTTCTAGTACTTTGCGTGAATAACTGGTAGAGTATACTAACAAAGCTAGAACTCGGTGATTACTCAAGGTATTACGGCTAGGGTTGCTAGACGTCAGGCTAGTAGCGCAAAGGCGGGAACGTATGCTGAGCGAACGCCGAAGTTGGTAGCTCTTGCTTGGAAGTATGCTTCCAATGAATATCACATCTACGGTCCTTGAGTAGCTAACAGTTTTGGCAGACATATCGAGATGAGTGAGAGAGAAAGAAGGAAGGAGGGAAGAGAGGGTAAATTATAGAGACCCGTACATGAATGGTATTAAGTTTGTATGCGTTTGTTTTAGAGATGTCAATGATAGGCCTTACTGCGTAACCTAATAACTGTGGTTCGATTAAGAGATACGACTCTGCTGGCGTGTGTATTCTCCCACAAGCTTTAGGGTTCAACATAACCTAAAACTGAGTTCTCTACTTCACCGCCCCATTAGCCTTCTCTGCCCTTCCGCCAATATTCTTATCCTTTATATCACTTAATCAAAAAGGCTATATACATCTCTCCTTGGCCTTATAATTGCCAGTATTTGTTTAAGCGGAGGTGAACCAACCCTGAATTGGCCCCCAATACACTGCGAACAGGTTATCCGCGCACGAGAGGAGCGCATACGGGATATGTATCAGGCAACCTCATCGGTGTGGGTCATTTGTGCCCTTCACGAGGCCAGAGGACATACCGATATCAGATATCGCTGGGGGCTTCCTACGGTATTCCATGAGGGTATCGAATGGACCAGTCTCCGCCCCTTCCAGAACTAAGGGTACCTAACGGAGCCGATGGGCCTGCAACCGAGGATATGGCAAGTAGTAACTCGAGTAGTGAAACAGTGCGACTCTCTCTCAGGTACTCCCCGTAAGACCTCCCTTTCGTCGCAGCCCGTTGGGATTCCCCCAAAGCCCCCTCCCCCGCCGCTCAAGTGAGGCCCTGACGTATGCTCTAGGCGGGTTCTCAGAGGAATTAGTTTTCTTAGTACTGACCACGCGGGCGGTGCTTTTCAGATGTATCGTGGGATGGTTAGCTTACCTCGGAATTGTAATACTGTGGAATTGCACGTAGTCTGGATAGGTGGCGGCTTCAGTATATATACAACTGGAAGTTAGCGAAACCACAAGGTCCTCACTCCCATTGTCCTCGGTCTATAGCAACTGACGCACTCTATATCCGGTTCCGCGAGTGAGCGGGATGGTGACAAGGACTCCAGATGGGTAACAGATCTCCGTGATACTATACACTAGATGGATGATGGGGTAGAGGCCCTCTATCTTGTTAGAACATGAGTGTAAATATTGATAATCCATATTATTTCAATTGATAGGAGAGCTATTTAATGACTTAACAACCAGCGGGAAATCTAGCTGCAGGATACAGGGTTATGGCAACAAAATTTCATACAAGCATATAATACAGTATATATCCGTGTTCTGCAGCAACTGAAACCTTCTTGTCAAAAAAAACTTCAATAAATTTGTCCGATACACCGGGATGTACACTGCCAGAGTTTACTCTTCTGTCTGTCCTCTCCTGTACTCTGGTTCCGAGATTTCTCTTGTTACTTCCGAGGCCAGTCAACTAGTTATCGCACTCTTTTCCCAATATCATAGGTCTTTCGATCCCACCTAAATCGAATCAATCGAATCCAACAAAAGTGGCCTATTTTCTGGCCTCTGGGTGTCACATATCTTCGTGTCATGCCATGAAAAACGTTTGACCTACAGTCGCTAGCGCAGTACACAGTATTCAGTAAGAGCTCAGATAACTATGCTTCGTCCTAAGACGCCCAAAATCACTTCTTCTGGATAGGGGGATGAAGGGGCCGCGAAAACTGACCCTCTCAGCCCCAGCTTAAACAAAAGGAAATGAATCACGGGAACTAACCAGCAGAGGCAACCCCAACGTCTTAGGGCGAAGTACAATTATCCGAGTTCTTATGGAAATCCAGACCACAAAGCCCCAGGGACAGTGAAATAACTCACTTCTATCAAGTTACCCATCCGAAGGCAATATCAAGCAAGTTTAATTGTGATACACCGTTCAATAGGACCAAATGCCACCTCGTCTCCAAAATTGAGCCGGATTGCGCTCCGATAATACCGCGGCGGATCAGCTAGAGGGTACTTAAAACTGGAAACTCTCATGGGCTGACCATCGTTGGCAGGCACCCCTCTATCCCACCGGTGAATTTCATCGCCCTGTTAATTCTATAATACCTACATATGCGCCCTAATTCCGGATCATTCTTTTTCTCTAGAGGTTGCTGGATCATTGCCGGATTTAGTAAGCTACTTGCCGGAAATCGTGCTTGCAATTACTGCCGTCCCGGGTGACACCCTGTGAATGTATGATGCATCCACCCCCGTGCAAGCCTATCTCTAAGCATTACTTCCTTTTTTTCTTTCTTTTCTCTCCTTAACCCTTTTCCCTCTTTCAACCAACAACATAAAGCGCCCGCACGCTTAGGCCTCTAGTCTCCTAGTCGTGGTACTTCCCAACTCTGCTTCTATCCCCCTCCTAACCGATTCACAGACTTCAACACATCCATTCACAACTAAGCACTACTCTTACTGTAGTTCCACCACGTAAACCCCCCAGGACAGCAGTCGGTCCACAGATACTGCCCTCTAGCCTAGAAATATTAGCAGCTCTAATAATTTATGATTGGCCGTGGTGGATCAATATTTGTCGCCCTCCTTCGAGTCATAGCATCCACTTTGCAAGCTAACTAGTCATCGCCGATCACTCGATTGATCCGCTACCACTTCATCCCAAGTAGGATCCGCATGTTAGTAGTATCGCAAGCAGATGTAAGACCATTCAGGATTGGGCCCCGGGGAAGTCGGAGAAGTAGAAGTCCAATGTTTTTTTTATGTTTTTCACCAGTTCAGTCTTGACGGTTTATATCAAGATCAGTTGGGCCTTAATACCTTCTCGTGGCCTTCGATTTCAACACACACTGTACTTAATTTGACTACCACCCATCGTGCCACCAGAACTCATACACAGATCCAGAGCATGCAAGACACTCATCGAAGCCAAAGCTTCAAACTTTACCCACTTGCACGCAATGTCGAAAGTGTGGATGTGGAACTATTTTCCCCGGGCAGGTCATGTAATAGGTTGTTTACGTAGTTCATGGAAATACTGCGCCTTCCCGATAGCGACAACGGAAGAGCAAAAGAGAGTTTTTGATATCAACAGATGTTCTTAAATAGTTTAGCACCCTTTCAGACTGCTATCAATCACTACCGGTTTATCAAGCAATAACAGTACCTTTTGATCAATTATCTCTCTTCATCCCTCCTTGAACAAGGTTTTTTTTTTCCACGCTTTCCCCTCTCTCTCCTGGCATGCTTGGAGGTATTATTATTTTTTTATAGAACGACTCCTATGTATCTAGCTTTCCTATAAACGACATTTTAAAGGCTCGGATTAGAAACCTCAAATTTCCAAGGGGAGATGCCATTCTGAGATGGGGATACCCCAGTCGACGGGTAGCCCGGCTCAGCAGTACCACCGCACCTGGATCTCTGCTAGATTTTCAAAGACCAAAGGCTATCTAGCACGTCAACTTCTGAAGGGATAGCCACGACAAGACGCATCATTTGAACCGAGTTTCGAAAAACCCTTAAACCGGATTCCTTGAACTGTTATGTCCACAGAAAATAATAATAATAAAATTTCATCAACTCCCTTAAGAGGCGAGTGCTGAGCGATGGTTAGGGCTAGGGCTCTTCGCAATCACCCGGTTGAATTGTGCAAGCATCCACTTTAGGCTTTATGTCCTGAGAGATCCATTATAATACGCTAGCGGTAGCAATCCCAGCGCTACCCGTACCCGTCCCCCAAGAAATTTTAAAACCATTTGTCCCCGCCCACACTTGTTATCTTCCAGAGTTTGAGTATTAGACAGTAATTACAACAGCCCCGGCCCACCACAAGGGGAATATATATACTACAGTATACAGTACAGCATATCACCTATTCCGCTGCTATCTTCAACACGGTACCACCGCACCCAGTTCTGTACTACAGGGTGGTATAAGCGCTACTATTATTTACCAAAATTCCATTCCCGGACTCCAGCCAACCCAACCGCCTCAAGACGCCACAATTCCCTACTCGCAGTCGCCGAAGCGAGTGACCGACCATGACAACAGAAACAAATTGAAACATAAAAAAGGAGTGAGAGGTTAATAAACCGCCCTTCGTCCCAAAATTCCCCAAGTTACCACATTTTAGCCCCCTATTCCCATCCACCCCGCCCCATCCGCGCAAGACACTTTGAATCTATCTGGGCCAACAACCGTCCCGAACCAAGTCATATTGAAACCTTCCGTTACACACTGGGCAACTATCAGACCCAAGAGGGCTTCTTCTGCAGGGGCCTAAAGGGGGTGAATCTGGATGATACGCCAACCAAGTACCGATGTTTACAGCAGTTGACGGCAATTTAGTCTAAAGTATCTTTACTGGTATTGTTCCAGAAAACTAAGACCTGGTGTTAGGGCTGTCTTGACCCGAAATTTTAAAATTAGGATACTACTCGAGTAGCTGCCTCTTTTTCTTGGGAAGGCATATCACCATACTACCGTAAAAATTGGGAAGATCCAGAATACGCTAGCATGGGTAAGAAAGTGCGGCTGGAAGAGAAGTTGCTTCAACTGGTAATAATATTTCGCATGATCGCCACACAAGCACAGAATTTCTTCT
>Ga0307507_10012331_pt1 | contig 10577 bp, 9 predicted proteins | sample 7_EM_MG_FD_207223 | JGI IMG/M metagenome (GOLD analysis project Ga0307507, IMG submission 207223) | Populus trichocarpa ectomycorrhiza microbial communities from riparian zone in the Pacific Northwest, United States - 7_EM | ecosystem: Host-associated > Plants > Roots > Unclassified | place... | reverse complement strand
GCTTGGGTTTAGGCATCCTTACATGTTTGTATAGGTATTTCTGTCAAGCTAGCTTGAAGAAATCAAAGCAAATTGAAGTATGTTTATTTTTTTTATAGGTAAAATAATGTAATAAGTCTGTTATTTTTATATTATGTTGAAACGTGGCAAAAATAGAAAATAAGAGTTGTAGAGAAAGGAGAGGAAATGAAGACCTGACGGATTGAATTGGCTGCAGATATGCGATCGGGTGAGGAGAGGTCTAGTGTCGCCGTCTCTCTCTTGCTCTCACGCTTTGATCAAACGCCTTTTCTTGCAGGGCCAAAATGATGAATGAATTCATGAAATAGTTGGGAGTATGGTAAAATGGAAGTCAGTGATGATTGAGTGATGACCTGTGGTATTGGGTTCTGTTAGGTCGAAGTAAAAGTCCAAGACCCTTCAGGACCTTTACTCTTGAGAAGTTTAGCTAATGCCTGAGGCCTAAACTGTACAATCTCGTTGTTATGAAACTGCTTTTCATCAACCATTGTGTAAGAAAGGCTTACTTTTAGCAGAATCCATTATAGCGCAAGAGTCAGAGAGCCTTTACGCATCAAATAAATATAACTAAACAATTTTGAATTTTAACCATCTAATTTAATAGTTTTGCAAAAACCACACAGAATTCAATCATGGTATGAGAACTATAGCTAAGAAAAAGGTGAAATTGCTTCCTTTTATTTTTGGCAGAATTCAGCGAAATCTTTGCAAAAATCACACTGCATTCTGCAAAAGGTGAAGAAAAAAAGAAGCAAATCTTCCCTTCTTGAAAGACTCTAGTTTGTAAAAGCCACCTGTAAAATTGAGTGTTTTTCAAAATCTAAGAGTAACTGTCAGAGATATCTCCCTTGACATTTTGAGTACATGAAGCAGAACCTGAATTACTTCTCAAGATACAAAAATGTGGCCAACACCAAAAAATCATACTTGATCAACACAACAGAAAGAAGCAAAGAAGATGGCATGAATCTCATACTCCATGTCCAAAAACTATGAATCAGTATACTGTAGGCTTATATACCTCATCAAAACCAGGAAATCTTAGCAGTGCAGCCCCTCTAAATAAAATAAAAAAATTCATGGCTTCATTTCACTGCTATTTCTTGCACTTCCTGCTTATCCCATATCCTGAGATGCCACCATATAAGGTTGGGGGCACCTGTACGTTACAAAAAGAAAGAACAACAATGTTCATCTTCTGGAAAATCTACTTTTTCTAACTCTCCTTGCAGTTGCTGTATAAGAACCAACTCCAACAACTCTCTCTGGAACATGCTCTTCTTCCTCGTCACTGGTTTCATCAGTTCTCCATCTCAGCCCATCATTCACCTCCCTTTCATCAACAATGAACTCCTCTCTACCACTGAAATATAAGGGAAACATAAATACAACAGAATGAGAACAGAGCACTGCACTGCACTGCAATTAAATAAAGCGTTTTAAGGATGAGAATGGGTATTTTTGAACTAGAATAATTTCACAAGGAAGCATTAGAAGAGAGTAAGAAGAGGCAAAGGGAAAAAAAATTGTTTACCTCCAAGCTATGTCCATCGGATCATCTTTAGAGCTCTTAGTTCTAGGTCCACCGTTTCTATCATTAGGTAAACCATTATTGCTGCCAAACAAAGCCACTGGATTAGCTGTAATCCTATGGGAATATGGAGGACTAGTATTTCGTAATTGCTTAACAAACCCATTTTGTTCCCTCTCTGGTGACATTTTGTCGAATAAATTGTGAAGCAGGTTACTGTTTGGAAGCACTTCTAATGAAGTTCTGCTGGTCTCTTTTAATGGTGTGGTATTCATGTGACTACCATGATGCATCATAGGAGTTGAGATGCCGTCAAATTTGAAATTTTTGTTGACACTAACTCGACGCTTCTGAGTTCTTTCTGGACTGCTAGATAACCTTTGATGGAGAACTGATGAGGAGCCATGGTTACCCAGTTCCATGTGAGGATTCTTGATAGATGCACCAAATCTTGGTGGAGTTTCAAGAGCTGATGGTTTGAGCATAATGTTATGATTTGTCAGCGAATTCGCAGGCAATGAAACCAATAAACTGCTTGATTTTGGCTCTTGTACCATGGGAAGATCAGCCCTTTCTTGAATTTCAACTTCTTCTCTAGACGTCCTATGGACCTCAGGTGGCAATTTTCCAGTCTTAACTTGTTCCTGTTGAACTTTTGGCAGCAACTGAATGGATTGGACCTGTTTAATGAATGTATCATGGTTAGTTACTTTAAAGGGTGTTTGAGGTTGGTAGCAGTTACTTTTCAAATTACTTTTTTATTTTATTTTTTTAAATTCATTTTTGACATCACAGTATATCAAAACAATCCAAAAATACAAAAAAAAAAATTATTTTGAAGCAAAAAAAAAAACAAATTCAAATTTTGACGAAATACAGGTTGAAACCCACTCTCAAACGCCCCCTTAATATGATTTCTTCCCAAACAATAGTTATGCAGGGAAGTTATATTACAATTTGCATTAATAGACAATGATTTCACTCTAAGAAACCTAGTATCAGTTAGGCACTCCTAGCTGGTCCAACACTGCAGCACCTAAAACTTAGCCCTAAAGAGTTCCCACAGAGTTGCTTTAATTTTGTGCTTCTGAGGAGTGAGTGCTTTTGGAAAAATTAATTGACCGCTATTCTGGTTTTGAAGATTAGATTAGTCAATAACAACCTCATATTTAACGCTCCTTTCAACAGAATAAACCTGCACCGATCAAAAAGCATACTTCTTTTTGGCAAAAATGTAGTAGGCACACATAATTTCTACATGATTTTAACCACTTACAACAAGTTCTTCTCTGCGATGACTAGCTGATCTTATTCTGGATAAAGCTTCTCCACTGATAGAATTTTGTGAAATGAACTCCTGCTCCATGCTCTCAAGTTTAGAATGAACATGGTATGCCTCCGCATATCTGTATCGCTGGAACAGAGAAATATATATGTGATAGCAGGTTGTCGAGTAGTCTAGAAGTAATAAGAAATTGGATAAATAGAAGTGGAACTTTATAGCAAAATCATTCACAAAATTACAAGTTACAGCATCAATTTATTTGATATAGCATTCCCTGTGGAGAATTGCTCTAGCAGCACTAACCACTAGAATTCCAGGTTTTAAAATCCAGATCTTAAAACAAACATTAAATGAGATATAATTGTCTTCCATCAGTATTCATTTAATTTTCAACCTTACTCCTGCTTTCATTTCAGTACCAGAGGTCAAGAAACGCTAAAGTTGGTAATAGATAGTAGGGGCATTTTGCAAATAATTTTATTTATGTAAAGCCATCATTTTCAAAAATAAAAGGATATTGAGATGAATTTGTCAAATCATTTGCAGCAAGTGACTTCGCTTGGTTGATGAGCTGTAGGAGGAACTTTGCTTTCAATTTATAACCAAAATTTCACCGTGAGAACATTTTGATTAAACATGAACACATGAAAAGGAAAATGATAACTTTTGAATTGTACCTGATATGGAGTTTGGTGAGCCAGTGCCAATACTAGGACTATATAGCACACATGATTGCAATATAACAACTCAGTAACATACAGTTAAATGTCTCATCAACAGTTCGACCAAACAAAAATATCATTGATCCTAGAACAGTCTCCAACCTAAAAATCCATTGTTGTTAAGCAAGAGTAAAAGCAAAGTTAAGGGAACATTGAAAATTAACCAAGTTGGTCACAAAACTAAACATATCAAACATTCAGTTCATCATCTTCTTCTATTTTCCCTTTTTAAGTGACAAATTCATCAACAAAAGAGCCAATCTTGTTTCAAACCCTGACTCAAAGTTGATTAAGATCAGTGAAGAAGTTACCTGAAGATAAAACACAACAAGAAGGCTTCCAATAGTAGTTGAAGGGTCATGGAAAGCATAATCCAAGAGACACTTATGAAGATATTTCTCTTCATCCAAATTCCATGGCAACCCTATCATTCGATCTACCAGATTATTCTTGATACAGAGACAACAAATTTCTGTCACCAATATCTCCACCCAGTTTTCCCAGGTCCTGCATTCACCTTTAAGATCATCGGAAGCATCTCGAGGTGGTCCAGCCTTGAACTTATTTTCCCTGACTTTGGTGCAGAGCATTCTCTGATGCATAAACGCTTCAGTCAACAGTCCACACTCCACCCTAACCTGAATTGCAGTAACAGCATCACTAAGTGAAACCATTTGAGATCCATCATGCCCAGACCATCTTAAGACCATCAATGCTGTTTCAGGATTCTCCCTTTCCAAAAGCACTTGAGCAATCTTAGGATGAGTTGATGGGCCTGAAATCTCAGGAAGAAGGTTGCAAGCTTCCTGAGGAACATAAATCAATGAACAGCTGTCAGCATCTAAAAAGGAACTTGGAAAGCACATATTTCATTTCATGAGAGGATTAGAAAAAGTGCTGCAGTCATTCCCAAAATGTAGCTACAATACACAAGTATAACAATACAGAATATCTGCCACCACAAGTTATTGAATATGAAGAGTTTTATGCATTTTAAGCAATAGCATAAAGAATGCACTGATGGATCTCAATAGGACATTTTCAAACACAGTATAATTTTCTTGTAACAGAGACCTGTTACCAATGAAATCTCTGAATCTTTTACTTTAGAAGAATACTAAATAAAAACTTTGCATAATGTAGGAATTAAATAGAGCCTCATTCAGATACTTGTAGCTTCAATAAGCTGTATTATTAACAACACATTAAGTGAAAAATATATATACTTGAGAACTTAAATTAAAAGATTTCACTTGTATGTTATATTTCTGTATCCTTAAACTGTCAGACTCCATAATTCATATACAAAAAACAAGAACTCCTAACAAGAATTGTAGCCTGATGCAGTTTTTTAATGCTATATCCATTGTCTTGATTAGAAATAAAACAGATGATTAGATTAATTCAATAATTCAGTATCAGAATAAGTAGACATTCAATTACTTGCAGAGCTTCTTCGTTGTTATCGTCCAGAAGATAGAAGGTAAGTGATTCCAATAATGAATGCCTGGTTATACCAAATGTTGCTGAAAAGTCATCTACAATGTGTCGCCAACTTTCATCTGGCATCGTCCAATGTCGATCAAAAAGATAATAAAGAAACTGTTTTTTATGTTAAGAAAACAAAGGATGACATTACGTTCCGCAAGATGAGAATATATAATTATCAGAAACATATTTAAGAAGGATCAAAGAGATAAAGGATACAATTGCTTGCTTTGCAAGCACCAAATCTGAACTCCCATGTAAAAAGAGTACATCAACAGCAGCTCGAAGATTTTCAAATGGATAACATACTTCCAAACCCTCTAGCTTAGACTTGCAAAACAACCCTCCATCCTTCTGCAATGGTGCAAGTTCTGACTCTTCTCCCATCTCCTGCATATGATTCTGCTCTATCTTGAGATTGGCCAGAGCATCTTCAATGAACAAAGAACCAGCTAGCATGCTGGACTCGGCAGATTGATTTGCTACATCAGGCCATGAACGCTTAATTGCAGCTGATTTCCTTTGATGGACAACAGAACGCCATGACGATAAATTGGTATAACGAGACCTCACATTCTCCAGAAAGTGATGTCTTGCACACCATGCTATAATCTCCATATGCTGAAAATCAAGAATCAACAGATAAAATGGGTTGTGAATTGCATGCAGCAATAGAAGACATGAAATGGCATGTTATGGTTTCTATAACACTTGTGGAAGAAGAAAAAAAGCTGTTCTCAGTTCAATAGAAATCATCAAGTCAGCATTATTATTACAACAATGATGATAATGATAAAAATACAGGCAATAAGAATTCTAAATGTGCAGGACATTTCTGAACTCCAAGCTCCAGTTTATTGCATGGTGGGCTTTTCAAAAAATCAACTAATAGATCATGGGATTCTAAAAATACTGGAAGAGAATATCACAAAATATTCACAAGGGGAAATGAAAGGATGGAACTAGGTGACATTATGTACAATGGAAAAACAACATATAGGAAAGCAAGAACTACAGAAAAAGTTCTAAGTTTAGAACCTATAAACACTTGAAGGTAGCATTCTGTTAACAACTCAATCCTTTAAGCAACCAAACCTGTTTCGCCTTTGAAATGCTCTCTTGAAGGAGCTGCAAGTCATGAAGTCGTGCTGAAAGACTATCCTTAAATGATGATTCCAAAACTTCAAGGACATTGGATATTCCAGCCAAATGCACAGAAAGTTTAAGAAGTAAACTCAACCTAGTTTTCATTTCTTCAGCTTCAAGATTATCTAACAAAATGTTAAGACTATTACACTTTGTTTATCACCCAAACAATATAAATGCAATTACACAAAGTAATAACAACCCTTAGAATATCAAATTTGAAAAGTTTTGAGGATACATATTACTTGAAGTTCCGCTGTGATTTTTTTAAATGTCCGCTTGCACCAATCCTTGACAACCACTTCATCCAACAAGAAAGCAATGACAGGATCGCTAGACACAGCACTTTCATCCATACAAATATCTGTAACATCTGTTAAATTTATGTTAAGGATATTCATAAGTTCAAGCATGGAGCCTTTTATCTTTTTTCTGAATTTTATTTCAGAAATGAAAATAGATCTTCTATAAAGCATGAATGCCTAGACAGTCACACAGTAATAAAAGTATTAGGCTGTTCACATTTCAAATATCACTTTTACAGTTCAAATGCTTCCATTTAGAAACAAAGGAAAAAAAGTGAAGAAATAATATTTAAGGGAATTGCCTTTGCAAGAATTTTAAGGGTAGATTTCATTTAAAAATACTAGAAATGAATCAAATGCACCAATTTTTTAAAAGTGAATAAACATAGATGTGGCTAAGGTAGATGCAGCAAAGGGATACAGTGACAAATCAAAGAAACCAGGTTATTTTCCAAGGCAACATCAAATAAAGAATAAAGCCGTTGGACATCAGCAGTTAATTCATTGTCCACTTCTTCTTTCTCCTGAAATCTTTCATCACATCTTTTGGAAATAAGGCCAGCCTCTATGCACTCGTAGTAAAGGCGAGGATGGAGCCTAATTCCGGTCTTTGGAATAGGTATTCTACAAATTGGGCAAAGATCACACCGTTGACTACACTCAGAGCATAAGGAAGCATGGCCACATGAGTTCAACACATGCTGAACATAGCGCCCACAACTTCTCAAATCTCTAGTTGCCCGGCAACGCTCGACTTTCGCTTCGCTGCACAACTCAATTAAATCAATAGATGCCAAGTGTTCCAATGCTTCCTGTGATAAGAATCAGCACAAAAATAAAATTTCTCATTGACCAAGCAACTGATGAATATACAGCTAGAGGTGTGTCATATCCCTATTCTGAAGTGCAAAAAACCAAACCACAAATACTTAAATCCCCAAGCATGGACTGGTGACAATTGGACAAGAAGAGAACTTTAACGCCAAACATTCTATACACCATGATTTAGATCTAAAATCCAATTAGGTCAATTCATAGCATACTCGTGCAAGCAAAATTGGTCCCCGCAAAACATCCTTTTGAAATAATAACGGGTCTTAACCTTACTAGCTTAGTCAAAACAAACAGCCAGCAGCTCATACAATTGCTATCAAATCCAGTTTCAAGAAGCATGCCCGTTAAGCAAAAAAACAACTAGAGACACAATGTATGAAGTAGCAAACCACTAACAATCCTCGTTGTACTACAAATTTCACTTCTTCCTCATCGTATTATGGGTACATCTAAAATAAATAAATTGATTAGCAAACGATAACATTTTATTGTTCTCTAATCCTACCGAGGAAAGTTCAGTTGTCAATGATGGTTCAAAACCTAAATTTCCGTTCACTAGTTTCTCGATCCCACACTCTACGACAAAAATGAAAATACCTTAATCCGCTGTATAATTGAAAATTAACGTGGAATGAGGTCCATTGGACTAACTATAAGCAGATAAATACATAATCACAAGCAACTACTACTTGAATAAAAAAGCTTACTTAAATTCAATGACGCTTCAAACAACAAAACCATAAAAAAAAAGAGCTTAGGTTAACTCTATCTGTTACAGTGAGTTTGTGAAGCAATAATGATCCTAAAACCCTAAAAAATAGTAGTAGGACACTAGCTAGGAAGGGCTTCAGGGTTTTATAAAGTAATTGAGAAAGAGTTTCACGCACTTGAACAGCTCGGCTGCTGTAGTTAGGTTGACGAGGCAAAGCAGTGGATCTTGCAGTGCCTCCACCGCAGTCGGCGGAGCTGGAAGGTGAAACCCGACCGTTCATTTGGTTTCGCTCCATTTTCTCTCGGAGAAGAATTCGTGATTCAAGAGACACAAATTAGAAGGGTGTAAATGACTCAAAAAAAAAAGGGAAGATGGGGGAGGGGCGCTTCAAGAGAACGGTGCCATTGGTAGCTAGTTAAGCCTCTGAGAAAATAATTCAAATTTTTCGCAAATAATTTTTGGTGTTGGAAGGGAAGGAAGATGCGTTCGTTTTTCCAAAAAAGAGAGGTCCAGGTCGAGTCCAGTGGGAAAACTGGGCCTGTTAGACCCACGGTAATGTTGCTTTACACCAGCTATGACACTGGGCCAATAGTCCAAACCCTGATGGGCAAGCTTGCATGTTATTCGCCCCTTGAATACGACGCCGCTCAAGTTGTTTGGACCTATCCTCCTTCCAAGAGAAAACATTCTCTGGGCTCTTTGTTTCACATAGCGTTTGTTTTGCGGTTTTAATTTTCCAAGGAAAAAATAAACATGGAGCTCTCCAGAAATGTTTTTGGATATGTGGCGATAAAATCAAGAAAAAAAATCCATGCAACAACAGGGCATAATAAATGCAGTAGTATAATGTAACAATATCATTAATGATAATATGAGAGAAAATGGTAGTGAAGAGAGACAATAAAGGTTGGGTTACTTGTGCAAGTCCACGAGGAAGTTACATTGATCTAAAGGTTATATGGAGGATAAATTAATGAAAAGAAAGGCTCAGATACATATCTCGCCTTGCAAAGCTAACCCCGCATGTCTAACCTATTTATTTTTTTAGGTTGGCTGACACGACAAATAAAATGCCACCCTTTTAAAAAAAAAATTAGTTAAATTACTCATTATCTTGAATCCAGAATTCAACAATAAAAAAAATGAAAGTGGTTGAGAAATCGAGGTTTTTCAACATATTTTCACTTATTAACACCTTTATAATTTCAAAACGCTAATTTATTAACTCAAAATATACTTTAATTGATACAAAAACAAAATCAAGTTGTGAAAAAAAAATTCCAAGCCTGATCTTTTTTTTTTGTCAAAATAAAAGGAGAAAATATCTATATGAAACTCCTCTCGTTAATTGAAACTCATTGACACCAAGAACGATTGATTTTTTCATTAAACATTGGACATTTGTCAACTTTCTCTCTTCTTTAACGTTTTTCAGTGACTCTCTCTCTCTCTCTCTCTCTCTCACCTGAGGATTGAAAAAAATAAATAAAATAAAGTTTTGGATCAAAATATTCAATTGAAAAACTAAATAGGCCAAAAAGAAATTTGGCAAAACTAGTCATGATCTCTCAAAACTAGTTATCATATATTTTAAGGTCAAATTTAGACCTGACCTGGTTCGTATTACATTTTGTCTAAGACCAAGACATTGTTTGTTTAATATGCTCTGTATCCAATCAGTTGGTTACACGTGACATTATTACACTTGTGTAAATACATATTTATTATTAATAAATGTTTAATTTATCTTTAAAATTCATACAATATTATATTAATGAATCTAATATTTGATTTATAAATCAAGAGTAAAGATAAAGTTCACGGGATAAAAATATTTTGCAAAGAAAATTATAAAGTTGTTATAATTATGGGATTCATATTGCATCAAAGCATTGTTTCTAAAATGTTTATGGTCGATGCTTTCTTAAATACTGGATAATTATTAAAACCATAGAGATTGATACATGTTATATTCTTTTTTTATGAAAAAAGTAGTTGTTCTTATAATTTGAGGTATAAGGAATACTTAGAACTAATATATAGGTGTTTGTCATAAGAAATATACACTAAACTAGCTCACATAAAAATTTTATATAGAGAGATTACTTATGTTTATGGAAAGGCTCATGTAAAGGTTGAGTAACTGATATGCAGACTTGAGATCACTAAGTTATCTTATATAGAGAATATTATGTTTTAATCATGTAACATGTTATCTTAATCATGTAACATGTTATCTTAATCAAGGTAACGAAGGGGTGTACATTGAGCATAACATAAATTATATGAAGGCATTTGAATAATCAAAAGAGGATTCATCACCTTGGGTGAATTAAAAAAAAAAGTTCCATCTATTCTCAAATAGTATTGACTAAGAAATCATTGGTCAAGGTGGAATGAATTTTGAAAAAAGTTTCAAGTCTTATTCAGGCGATCAATTACTATTATGTAGAGAACAAACATGATTTAACATGGCAGACATACTTCATGCTTTAATGTTAAATCAAAACATTATTGATGAGAGGACATTAAT
>Ga0307507_10012330_pt1 | contig 10577 bp, 10 predicted proteins | sample 7_EM_MG_FD_207223 | JGI IMG/M metagenome (GOLD analysis project Ga0307507, IMG submission 207223) | Populus trichocarpa ectomycorrhiza microbial communities from riparian zone in the Pacific Northwest, United States - 7_EM | ecosystem: Host-associated > Plants > Roots > Unclassified | place... | reverse complement strand
TGAAAAGATCATGCTAATAAAAACTCACGATAGCAAACTGTTCTAGCAAGGTCCAAAATTCATTATTTTAGTATAAACCATGGAGGAAGTCGGACCCATTTTTGGTGGATGGAGGTGACGAAATGATTGATATTGACGGTTTATGATTAGGGGGTAGATAATCCGAAATAATGGATTCGAAGTCTGCATTTTTAATGCCTGTAAACACTGGGTAAGAACCATTTCAGAACTGGAAGTTGAACGAAATTTTGCTGACTAGCAGGAGTGGTATTCGACGCCTTCTGTGACGCTTGAAGCATCGAGGTGACGATGAGACGGCGGAGAGCGGGTCCGTCAAGAGGCACCTATGGAAGACATTTTCTGTGAAACAAGAGGTTGTTGAGACAAGAACTACCTACCTTTGGAGGTGCAGCAGGAGCAGTGCCCTTTTTTGTACTGTCCTTCGAAGCTTCCTGGATGGGAGAGGGACCAAACTTGAACGTGCCGAGTGGCCCAGAAGCTTTACCCAAGAAGGTGAGCACGTCACCCTTGGTGATCATGCCGCGAACACCAGTTCCTTTAATTCTATCCACATTGGTGACATTGTGTTCCAGCAAAAGCCGGTGCACAGAGGGAAATAGAGGGCGGGAATGTTCGGGTAGACTCAGGGAATGACTTCCTGCCACGGTTAGTTTATCATTGGAGGAGGAAGGAGCTTTTTGTGAAAGCGGTTCCTTATTTATTGGCGGTTGTGTGACTTCCTCCTTCGGTACTTCGAGGTTGGAGATATCATCACCTTCTTCCGCTAAGAGGGCAATAAGTTTACCAACCGGCACGTTTTTTGTGCCTTCGGACGCCTACAAGAGAGTTGGGTGGAGGAATTGATAAGTAGGGTTTGGGCGACACACAATGATTTTCCCCATAATGCCGTCCTCTTGTGCCTCAACGTCGATGGTGGCTTTGTCAGTTTCCTGGATAGAAATGAACATTATATAAGGTTTTTCAGAAGAAACTGGGCGAACAATCTCTAGCAGGACGTCCCCTTGCGCAAAATATTCTCCTTCTCTCTTTTTCCAAGATGCAATTCCGCCCTCGGTCATTGTTGGGGACATGGCCGGCATCTTGAACTGGGTGATTGCACGCCGCGACGCGGAGCCATGGAAAACTGTATAAAATGTGAACCTATTTCTGCGATACAAACGGGAATACAAACGACGTCGAGCAGTCGTTGCTGCCCTGATAGCTCGCATTGAAGGAGGAATCCCGAGCATGCACGTGGACTGAACTGAATTTTGTGAGCGGACCGAGGTCTGCTTGTTTATCTTTTACACCTTCGCCATGCTATAACTACTTCGCAGCAGAATTCCCGACTTCATGTACACCTTTGCTACTTCACCGTTGCGATACGCTCGCTCTCTTGGCCATAGATTTTTTCTGCTGTTCGGTTTGTGAGTGTATTTCCGGTATCCATGTCCTATCTCATTGACCAGTCATCGGATACAGACACTGCGCAACCCATCAGATTCGTGTTATCCTGATTTCTTGTGTTGTCATTACCTCCTTGTTCTACCCTGCTCTCGATGTATACACATCGTCAAGGACATCGTCACAGTCTATTATAGACGCATGGCTATCACCTACTTCGGCGCCTCTAACCGCGGAACATGATCTTTTAGACCTCTGGTCTGGGCACGACAGTCTTCGCATCCACAAAGACCCTGTTACAAGAGCAAAATGTAACAATGGCCAGGCTCTCCGGGTGGAGAGACTCCTCATTCAGAGTCCACTCGTCGAAGACGATGGTGCCGTCAACCATAAAATACTGTTGTCGACATACAATCTAGAACACAGGATTCAGCAGCTCGCTTCTGTTGGAGAATCCCCCTGCCTGAGAATCCCTGGCGGACAATGTCTTGTTATATCCCCACTCGCGTTTTGGGATTATGATCAGGATGCTTTAGGCTCAGATGCCAATATCCTTGACACGCTCAGTTACTCTAGGAATATTTCCATCTCCGGTATTCCAGTTACGCCGCACATGGTATTGGCTGGCCGTGGATCCTATGAACCGCATGTTGGCGGTGGCAACAAATTCGATTATGCCACCTATCTCGTTCTTACCTTTTTCTTCCCAAGAAACGCTTGCTGGGGTCCCGCATCGGAACATTCACACTGGGTAAACACCGTACAAAATGCCGTCGGCGACCGCGGGCAGGTTGACGCCCAGATGGCCGAAGCCATCCTCATTGCTTTGGAGGTACCCAATCACAATTTAATTGTTTCCACGGCGTTAATCATTTTGTGTCCTATAGCACGACCCTGATAGAGCGTCAACCACGAGCTTATCGGTCGTTTCGGCATTTGTATACTTAGCCTATATTGGTTTCTTTGCCTATGTAGCTTGGTCTGTCAGGCGGATGGACTCGATCCATTCTAGGCTTGGAATTACCTTCACTGCTCTGGTTGAGATTGCGGTCTCCACGATTACCTCATTGAGCGTATGCGCACTCGTCGGGTTCAAGATAACTATGGTTCCTTGGTAAGTCTTCTGCATCCTAAGTGTCTTCAACCATGAATGACACATTATTTGGCTCAGGGAAGTACTTCCAATTGTAATTGTGTTTGTTGGCGCGGAGAACATGTTCAACCTAGTCGACGCAGTGGGGAAAACATCTGTGACTCTTTCAGGGAAACAACGCATCGCGGAAGGCCTGAGTCGCGGTGGGACTTCCAATACCCTAAAAGTCGTTTCTTATAATACGATCCTCGGAGTGATTGCATTCTTCTCTGGAGGCGCCGTGCGTCAGTTTTGTAGCTTTGCAATTGTTGTCTTGGTGGCCCATTGGTTCCTTGCACATACATTTTTCATGGCTGTCCTCTCCATCGATGTCGCTCGTCTGGAGGTCTGTCTTTTCCGTGTTTCCTTCTTGAAAGTCATCTGAAGCTACATTGTCATAGCTCGAGGAACTTCTTCGGCACGATGCCAGCCTCGCACCCATGATACCGTCAATGCCCCAGAAGGAAGATAGCACGCAGAGCTCTAAATCCCGTTCAGGCTGGCAAAAGCTTATCATCGCCGTCCAACAGCTCTTGAAGGGCAGAGCCACCACCAATATCAGCCTTTTGATGGTGTGTCTATTTTTGTCAGTCAAACGAACGGTTGTCTAATTCCAGTTCCTTTACGTTCTTCGTTTCTAGCTACTGGGCATCGCTGCAACACTGTACTATACAACCTACACTACATCGACTTCTCCGGTCTCCCCTTCATCTTTCCAAACGCTTGGTGCTATCACGCGATCCCAGAAAACTTCGCTGACTTGGAGCCGCACTGCTTCCGCTTCCGCTTCTGCTCTTTCGACCCCTGACCATATCTGGAAGACCTTAAACCCTGCACGGACTCCCGTCCTTTATTTACGCATCGAGGAACCAGTCAAAGTTACATTCAACCGTCATGTTATTCCATCGAGTCGTGCTTCATCTACCGCCCGGACTATGAGAACTTTCAAGTTCATACTTTGGCTGTTGACTATCATGATCGTTCCTATTGCTGCTACCACAGGAGCATTATACGTCCTCCTCCTTTATCTGCTGAGAAATACAGAGCTTTTGGAAGCGCAGAGAAACCGTCTTGGCACGGAAGACGAAGTGATCTCACTTCATGCCAAAGATGGCAGCAGAACCATGAAGGCGTTGGAGGATAAAGTCAAGTTCAGAACGTTACCTAGAGCTTTTGCGAGTGATGTAGAGCTGATCGCAAGTAGCAGAGGAGGGAGGGTAATAATTTCCGTTGGTCTACATAACGAGATTGTGGTGTGGGATATGTGCTTGATGGATTATGTTCTCAAGATCGACGCAGGAGAGCTCCTGTTGAGAACTCTGGGTGCAGGACTGGGCAACGGTGTGTCGCTTGGTATGATGGCAAGCACACCTCTTGCGTATCCAACTGTCACTTGTGTAGCCATTGACGAAGATGGAAAGTATTGTGCTGTTGGAACCAGCACGGGGTTACTGACTGCGTGGAGCCTGGAGGAGGGCGTGAAGTATCGCGATGTTGGGGTTCTGCGTCCCTTGTCTCTGTCATCGTCGGAGAGCCCTTCGTCTGCAGTCTGCGAGCTGAGGTTTATCGGGCCCAAGAAGAAGATCGTTGGGGCTGCTAAAAGCCCGCCTCTGAATGGACTTGGTTCAGAGCCTAGCTCGCCTGATTCGAAGTGGAGGAAACGAAAGCTAAAAGAAGACCAGAAACCGATCCAGTTATTGGCTACATACGCGAACGGAATAACAGCAAAATGGATAATACCTACCAATGGAGATGGCTCTACCGCGGTCTATGTCACCCCATCTGCCGAAGCAGGTGCCATTCGTGTACTCCTTCTGCCCACTCTTTCCAATGGACAAACCTTCGCCGGATTCTGTCTAGATGATGGGAGACTGGAACTCGTCGAGACTGGGCAAAGCGAATGGACATTATTCAAATCCTGTGTTCTCCAAGCTGGCAAACCGGCTGACCTCGTATGGGCGGTCCATGCTTGCCAGACAGAGTTGGGGGGCATACCGCGCCTGGTGGTCGTTGCTGCCACGGAGGCGGGTATTGTCTCTCTCTGGGATGGCTTTACATCGGAATGCATCGCCATTCTCGATGAACCAGCAAATGGCAAAGTCAACCAGCTGCGCGTATCACCTGTGGAGTGCAAAACATGCCACTTCTGTGGTCGGCTGCCGATGAAGAGTCTGAGTGTAGCATTCTCTATCGATCAAGTTGTGCGGATTGAGAAGCTTTATGTGGACGAGACGAATATGGCGACAGCTATGAGCACAAGGCGGTGTTCATGTTCGAGGGCGAGTGCGCATCTACAGCAAGGTCAAGGCTCGCGTAGTGTCTCGTCGACAGAGACCATTATTGGTCGGAGGTCGAGGAGTAACAGCAATACCACCCCACCACAAGGCGGGTCTCCTCGAATGCTTCGAGCACGGCTGCCAACTACCTTTGAGTCGAATGACGGAGCAGCTACCATTGCTTCATTTCCAGTTTCCGGTCATGGAGTTCATTCTAGACGGGCATCAGAAAAAGAGAGTGCACCTAGGCGTTCTTCTGAGCTCTTGGCCTTCCCACCGTTCCATTCAAGCAATAATGGGGATGTTGGTGATTCAAGTGCTGAAGCCGCTAAAACTACTGCGATCCCTACATCATCGGGGTGGTCAATATGGAGCGGTGCTACTGTTGCACCGTTGACGGAAATTTCTTGTGAAAGGGGAGGGTGGGACGCTTCAGGGAGTGTTTACGTTGGCATCAGGAGAAAGTCCAAGTTGAACTTCAAGTCACAGAATGCGGTAATGGAATATAGCGGGAATAAAGATGGACTTACCTGTGCCACCCTAGAGAGATGGGAGATGTGGTGTTTTGATCCTGGGGTGGCAAATTTTAGAGTCTCACCGCTGCTTTCCCTTGCTGAACGTACCGAAACAGAAGAAGGTTCACACAACACGCCTACGCCCTCTCCACAACCACTCTCGGAGTTGCTGCCAACCCAAAAGACATTTTCTTTTGTATCTCCTCGGACGCCTTCTATTAACATTTCTCGTTCCTTTTCCACTGGCCCCAGAGGGTCGGTTACCAGACTACCTTTTACACGTGTGTCCCCCGTTATAATAAGGCCTTTGCATGCTATAGCTGGATTCGGAAACACAGTCGGCGTGTTCCAATTTACTCCTTGATGTGCCCACGACCTTACTCTCGTCATCTCAATTGCTTTGAATAAAGTTGTTGTAACAGTTTATGTATATTATCCTTTCTCCAATATGAATCATGTATCGCTAGATTACGCCAAACTTCTTAACTAGAACACGAATACAATATATGCCATGCCCCGTCTTCGAAAATTAGGTAACAAGAGCCAGGATTCGTTGATAATCATCAATCACGCTTTCAAAAGTCTCTTCCAGTTTCTCGTATCTCTCGTGTTGCTCAAGTTGTGCAAGTATTTCCTAGTATAAACAGAAGTGAGCAATCGCCTCTTAGGTACTCAGCAAGGTAAAAGGTAACTCACAAAATTGAAACGATATAACCTCTCTTTGACTTGAAGCCTGTAAGCTCGCATTTTGAGCTGATCCGTAGGATCCAACCTCAACAACATCAGCATCTCAATTAGCCGATGAAATTGCCTCTGCAAAAATAGATTAGACCAGATGCCGAGTAGACGACATCAGATCACAAACCCCAGCAATCTTTAGGTCTTTCCGCCACTTCTCTACCCACGTCTTGTTAGCAGGGGGTCCCAATCTACCTTGACCCACAACCTCAGAGACTATTGCTGCCCTGTCTGGCGATGGCACTTCAGATTCGTGGTCTGCTCGACCAGTCTTCCGCGCCCTACCCGTCTCCGATTCGGTTCCTTGCCACGAGGAACCAAAAGCCTCCTCTAAGTACCTTTCGTTCGACAACAACATTTGAAGGTCACTTTTGTCTCGGAGATCTTCGAAAGCTTCAGCAGGATCCTCGACAGTCAGTTCCGCAATGTTTGGACTTCTGCAGACATATTGATAGATCGCTTTATAGAGCTCGGCTGAATAGAGTCATGAGAATGTTTTGAAATTGGATACTGCAAATGCGTACATCCATGGGCTTGCCGTTGATACGGAGTGAGGATAACAAATTGGCTTCAAATGACAGAGGGCTCTCAATACAAAATCAACAACATGATAAAATAACTAACCTCAATCTCATGCGCACCTTTTCAGGATAGTAATAAAATGGATACAACGAAGAATATCCCACAAAATGATATGCAAAGGTATGAGGATCACTTTTTCTTTTCCTCTTTTCAAATCTGTTATGCCATATGTCAACCTGCGAAATGAAGAGGACACAAACTTACAACAGTACAAATTCCCAAGTATCCTCTTCTTCATTGATGAATGACCCAGCTTCAATGTACAAGAGTATGAAGATTTGCATCCGGCGATGGTATTCCCGAAAACCGGGAGCATTCCACGTCGCCTGCAGAATTTGGCCAATTGAGACGATGTCAAGAAGAAACATAAAGCGTACGTGATAGACTTCAAACTCAATAACTTCTTCGCTCGCAGGGTCCTGAGCCAGGTTTGTCCCATCCCTCTTCCGCTTGCCTTTTGAAGCTGAATTGGGTGCTGGCCTAGTATATGAATATATTAATTGGCCCGGTGGTCGGAATGAGTCTGCGTCTTGTTCCACACGCTCTAAAAAAGCTTGTTCCTCGGTATAATAGCCTGAGTCAAGTTGAATGATATGTTTCGGCCCAAGAGAAATGATATAACTCACCTGGCGGGATAAATTTCTTCAAAATGCCCTCCACATCATCAATAGTCGATGTTGACGGTAGTTTATCGGAATATGACACTGATAGATAGTGGTGTAGAGACCCAGACGCAAAACGTAGCTAGAAGAAAATATAATGAATTCAATTTTCTGGATGACTGCATTTCAAAGACTAACATCAATTAGAAGATCTTTGTAGCCATATATTTTTTCCTCTTCACCATATATCTGCACATTTTATCTGGTTAATTATTCTCTCCCGACCAAACTTGAACAGCTTACTGGGTAAGTGAATGTCGGATTAAATCCTTCATAAGATTCCTCTCGTGCAAGTGCCTCTTTGTCCTTCCGTGCTCGTACTAATCGAATTAACAACAACGGGATACAAATTCTTCAAAATTCATTCACATTCAAATTTTGAACATACCTAATGACAACGTGAGTGCTTCATTAGCATCAAAAGCCCAGTCAGACATTTCGCTGAAGGAAATTCCGGTACAGAGGAAGTGCTGCTGGAGCGTTGAAACGGTCTGGATGGATGATGAAAGGAATGTGACTGGCGCCTTCTAAAAGCCACCAGCACCCATGTTAGAAACATTGTTGACGCGTTGTTTGGAATTGCTATGTCACACATGCAAAATCTAATGTTCTTTTGCATTTGGGTATAAGTATTGAAGTAAAGCAAAACAGGATTCTGAGAAAGGAGCGAAGGCAAATTAATAAGTGAAGGTGAAAATATGTGGTGCGGACAAAGTATTCAAGATGGACTTGAGCATGCTTTGAAATGATGTCTGACTTGTAGTCAATCGTTAAGTTGGCGATGAGCTGAATGCAAGATGATGTCGACGAGGTGCAAAAGATGAGAGAAACTGCCAAGCAGAATCGAGTCGGAAGTTCGGATTTCGGCCAGTAACAAGCACCTCCCACTTATCGCAAAGCATCCTTCGCACTCAAATCGGAATCCTTCTTCCTCCCAAACGCCCCAACGCTAAACCTCTTCAAACTTGCTAAGCTGGTTTTCGACTTTTTCTCCTTAGGAGTTGCAGCCTGATTCGACGTGGTAGTTTCGGTATCGTAGGTCGTTCCATAAATAGTATCAGAGTGGTTTTTCTCCACCTCCTCTGCAGCAATCTCCACAGGACTTCGAGATATTCCTGTCTCTCCTCCTCCACCAATGAGGCGAATGGTAGTGGTATCCGGCTCACAGTCTGGTGCACGAGTCTCCTCCTGATTGACTTCAAGGTTTGAAGCTGTTGGGATCTCGGAGTCCAGGCCATCCGTTCCTTTTGCATGACCAGACAATGACGGCTCCAATGGAGGTGCACTACTCAAAGTAGAGGGTGTTGTATCCATCAAAAGATCCGGTACGCTAGGTGTAGGTGCAGGTACAGAAATAGGCTCCATGCTTGATTGCAATGTCTTCGTATACAAATTCGATGACGAAGCTGATTTTCGTGTCACCAAGCTGTTGTAAGTTGGGGGCAGAGGTAGCACCGAATCGGTTGTACTATCTGTCCCCTCTTGTCGCATCGGAGATTTAGACTTGCCTCTTCGCCTCGTCGATGTAACGAGCCCAACATCTTCTGTCTCATCTTCTCGTGTCATTGACAGTTCAGCATCATGGCCACGACCAGCTTCTAGGTCATCATCCGATTCCGGTGGTGAAGGCAAAGGTGCAATATCATGAGGCGTCGGCAAGCCCACAGGTAGCGGGGTCGGAGGTTTCGTAACTGCTATTGTTGGGACGGGATCACGCGGTTCAGTCGGCCTTATTGTTGATTGCGAGCGTTGTGAGTTGTGGCTACGAAGGCCACTCGCTGGAGGAAGATGTTCTTCCGTGTGATTAAGGACAGGGATGTGAATTTCCGTGCCAGAGCCCTTTGAGTCGACGACGTCAAGATCCGCTGCCTGGTTCGAGTTAGTCACAGTCTATAGATCTGGGTTGGTATCGCGCACCGTATGTTTGGTTGGTGATCCTTTAAGGGGTACCAAATCAGCATCCGTGATCACACCTGCCTGGTGCCACTTCCGCAGACTTCGGTCCGCCCAAGCCTCCAGCACATTCCACCCTTTGTATTCCCCAGTGAGTGTTAAGCCGCCTCCAGAACCAACGTCACCAACACCTTCTCCTCGACCTTTCCCATCATAAAAGTAGCCTTCGTATCCCAAATCATCTTCACTGCCCTCGCTATCGTCGTTGTTGCCAATTTCGAAACCTTCTCCAGCCTCGAGCTCCTCCGCAAAACTTGCTAACCATTTTGCCCAGCCAGCAGGTCCATCGCCCCTCCAGAGTACCACCTTTGTATCAAAGTCACGGCCGAACACAATGACCTGGCCGACCTGGCCATGGTCTCCGGGGTAAAGATCAACGCCAATGTAGTTACCGACCTTGTCTGCAATGAGAGGAATCCAACCACGTTGTGAGTATGCCTTCGTGACCCAGTTCGGTGGAATAGATTGCATGGAATCTACAAGAGCAGCATTTGCACCTGTCGTAGGATCGTGATCAACTTCTCTCCAGAATTTCCACTCTTCAAGAACACTTTCGAGTGGCAAAAGCTTCAGGCCAAAAAAGAGGCCTTCTGAGCAGCCAGCCGCAGATTCTGCCTCTTGACCGTCGACACAGAGATAAGATTCGCGAACAACGGCAGGAAGAGCAAGGCCAAGTTCTGCCTCTGTATCTGAGAGGTCCTGTGGAAGAATACCATAGTTCAGAGTGTCACCGAGTTCTGGATATTCCCTATCTAGCCAATTCCGAATGCGAGCCCAGGTCTTTGAGAGGGGAGGGTAAGGCCGTGTTTGAATGGAGTCCATGTGTGTTGGGAGTAGAGATGTAAAGCCTGGTCGCGACCTTTACGAAAGAAATTAAAGACTAGATAATAATTAAGGCTACAGTACTCACGAAGGTGTAATATAACCTCCCTGTGGCGGATATGTGAATGCTGTCGGAGTTGCTGGCTCTGAGGTGGGCGGGTTGAATGCGTCTGGATGGGGCAGGCTAGGGGACGATGTTGGTAGTGAGAACGCATCGTGTGTCGAGGAGAACACCTGGCTCTTCCCCGCGCGTCTGCCATTGTCGAAGTTGAAGAAAGCGGAAAACCAGCCCATCGTCGTCGTCGTCGTTGGCGGAAACAGCGGCAAAGCACAGTAGTGACTGAAGCAGAGAACCTTGTCCTATTACGTAATATAATGTATATAATTATCACATTTCGCCAACCATCTCCCCAAACCCGCCCTCTGCATTCCCCTCGTCTGCCCCCCCATCGCCTGCAGGTTCCCCTTCATCTTCGACCTCTGGGCCAAACAA
>Ga0307507_10012329_pt1 | contig 10578 bp, 7 predicted proteins | sample 7_EM_MG_FD_207223 | JGI IMG/M metagenome (GOLD analysis project Ga0307507, IMG submission 207223) | Populus trichocarpa ectomycorrhiza microbial communities from riparian zone in the Pacific Northwest, United States - 7_EM | ecosystem: Host-associated > Plants > Roots > Unclassified | place... | reverse complement strand
GGACGAACTCGACGGACACCGGCTCCCCGGTGGCGTGCGCCAGGCTCAGCGGCCGGTCGAACGTCAGCGAGGTCGCGGTCAGCGCGGTGATCTTGCGGATCTCGAGGTCGGTCCGGCCGACGCCGATGCCGATGAAGATCCCCGTGCGCAGGTTGGTGGTATTGGTGACCGAAATCTTGGTCGCCCCGACTCCGGTGGCCCCTGTCGAGGTGCGGTTCTCGACCTGGTCGGCGTAGATCGACTGCTCGTAGTTGAACCCGGTGATCACCCCGTCCGAGCCTTGCGGGTCGAACTGCACGAAGTGGGTGTGCATATTCACCTTGGGCTGCTCGGGTGAGGTCAGTTCACTCGAGAAGGTCAATGCCACGCAGTCGCCGACATTGGACCGGATCGCCAGCGGGTCCGGTGACTTCGTGCCGGCACCGGCGTCCGCGATCACCTTGTTCTTGTCCTGGTTGAGGACGAAGACTTCGCCGCCTTCGTCGGTTTCGCGGGTGGTCTCCTTGATGGGCACGCTGATCGCGGTCACGTCGTAGCGCTTGATCGACGCCGCGGCCGGGCACAGCCCGTCCGGGCGAGTGCTGGAGACGGTGTCGCCGAGGTACGGCGTGCCCGAATGGCCGTTCGGTGCGAACGGTGGCCGCATGCCCAGGTGGGGGCTCAGCATCGGGTAGGCGGGGCGGCCGTTGAGCGGGTTGAACAGGATCGGGTTCCGTTGTCCTGGCGACGGCGATGTGTAGTCCTGCCAGACGGTGGTGTCTTCGGGTTCACCGACATAGAGCGGGGCCGCGGGCGGACCGAGGTTCTTCCAGTCCCAGACCGTCGCGTCGATGTCGGACAGACGTGCGCCCTGGGGCGGGATCTCGTTCTCCACCAAGTCCTCGACCGCGATCTGGGTCGCCGGGTTGTTCAGGCCTGCCCGCGGTACCACGCGCTTGCCCGCGATGTCCCGGCCGAGGAGGAACTGCGAGGTGACTGCGGTCGGCGGTGCGGTCCGGCCGGGGATGGCGGCGAGATCGCCCTGCCTGGTGTCGAAGACCCGCCAGATACCCCACATCCCGGCGATGTAGTGCTGGGCGATGTGGCAGTGGTAGAGGAAGTCGCCGACTGCCTGCTGGCAGCCGCCGGCACCGCATTCGTGCTCCAGGTTGTAGGTCTCGCTCGGGCCGATGCTCTGCGAGTCGAGGTTGACCGATGCCTGGTTGTTCGGCGGCGTCTTTTCGAGGCCACCGGCGAAGTTGCTCGGCTCCGCACCCGGGTTCGCCGGCCAGCGGTCGCCGCCGCCGTGCAGGTGATGGACGTGCAGCTGTTCGAAGCCCGAGTCCACGAGTCGCGTTTTTGTCGGTTCGCCCAGATAGGATCGCGGCATCGGCGTGGCCGGATCGCCGTTGGTGTAGGAGGAGTACATGAGGGATTCGCTGGCGGGCAGCGTCGAGTCGTCGGCGCCGCGTTGCTGCACCAGGAGTTCCTGGCGCCGGAAGAACGGCTCACTGCGGTAGTTGAGCGCGCGGGTGGCCGGACGGTAGTCCGACGTGTCCGTGCCGCAGTTGTCGATGCCGCCTTCGTCGAGCATCGGCAAGGGCGCACCGAGCCCGTCGGGGTCGTCGAAGCAGTTCGTGTCTCCGCCGTCTTCGCGTGCCGGTCGGCGGAGGTTGAACATCTCGTCGCCGATTTCGTGGTACATCAGCGTGAACTCGCGGAACGCGATGCCCTGCCCGGGCTGGATGATCGCCGAGAAGCTGTTGAACGTCGGGTCGTCGGTCCGGTCCCGCCCGGAGTCCGGGTCGAGCCAGCGGCTGCCCGTGGGCTCGGCGACGAGCGTGCCGAAGAGGCCGTGCGCGGTCAGCTGGGCGGCGTCGCCGCCACTGTGGAAGACCTTGGCGCCCTCGCCGGTCAAGGGGTCGAGGTAGTACCGGTAGGTGTACGTGCCACCGGGCGGGACCATCACCCCGGCGGGGTTGTTCCCGACGGCTTGGCCGCCACCGCCGGCGGCGGCGTTGTGCGAGACACCGGCCATGTCGACCGACACCGCGGGCACCCCACCGGCCTGGGTCGTCACGAACGGATCGCCGAAGCCGGGACCGGTCTTCGGCGGTGTCGTGAGCTTGTTCGCGAGGGTGATCACGACGCACTCACCCAGTCGCGCGCGCAGCACCAGCGGCTGGATGGGGTCCTGGCGCAGACCGGAGGAAACCTTGGCTCCGTTGGGGTCGGCGTCAGGTTGAGCGGCTTCCTTGAGCGCCGATTCCTGGGCGCGGACCGCGGCGAGGTTGCCGGCCAGGACGTACATGAACCCGAACGGGTCATGGTCGCCGAACCGGTCGACCGTGATGTCGACGTTGATGGCGTAGACGGAATACGTCCGCTTGGGTGCGGTGTCGCAGTTGCCCGTGGTCTCGGTGCCGTCCGCGGCGTTCGCCGTCACCGGTATCGCCGGGGCGACGAACTGGACGATCACCACGGAGATGGCCGCCGCCAGCGAGCCGGCCCGGAAGGGGAGGCCGCGTTTGCGGTGGAGTTCGGGATGCGGGACCCGCGTGCCGGGCAGGAGCACCGCCAGGCACACCGCGAAGGCGACCGGCTGGATCGCCAAGGCTTGGCTGAATGCGGCTGCGGGATCCATTGTGGACAGTTCTGTTCCCCCGAGCACGGCATGCAGTGCCGGCAGCATCGTGGCCAACGGCACGAACAGGGCGACCAGGAACAGGGACATCAGAGCGGCGATCGTGGCGCGAGTCGAGCCACGATCGCCCTCAGCGCCTAGCGAAGGAGCTGTGCGGCGTGCGGCCCAAAATGCGGCCGCCGCCACTGGAATGGTCAGCATGACGTCCAGCGCGAGCGCCGCCGCCTGCATGCCCGCCACGTCCCCTACGTGACGCACCAGGGTGATCGCGACCGCCGGGACGACGGCCGCGAGGATCGTGCGTTGTCTCGGCGGATCAGCCGACGAGACCAGGGAATCGGCGGACGGGGCGGGGTGTCGGGACCACCTCATGCCGCTCTCCTTTCGGTTTCGGGTTCACTTGCCGTGCGCATGAGGTGAGGCCGGCTCGGGGACGGCCAGCCGGGTCTGCGAACCGTCGTGGTCCCACCCGATCCAGGCGGCCGCGGCCAGGTCGGCCGGGGGGAGGTCGAACATCAGCGTGCCGGTCACGGCGCTGCCGGCGCCGAGCCGGGGAAGCTCGCCGAAAGTCGTGCCGTACAAGGGTTTGTCAGGCTGTCCGGGGCCGGGGTGGAGGATGAACTCGCCGGCCGGGTCGATCGGCAGGGTCCGGCCGCCGGCGTTGACCAAGGTCAGGGCGACCGAAAGGCGGTCTTCGCCGGTCGCCGGCATCCCGGGCATCATCGCCGGGGGCATTTGATAGCCCGAGGCGGTCGTCGACATGTCGTGATCCATGCCCAGCCAGGTGGCTGCACCGATTTCGGCCCGCAGCTCGCCCGCCGTGGCGATCGGTGCGGGCGGCCCTGGAGGTGGGGTCGGGTGCCCGGATCCGAGCAACAGGATGAGTGCTGACAGCAGCAGCGCCGCCCCGACGGCACAGAGGGCCGGGCCGGAACGGTCTCGGAACGAGCGAGGCATTGCAGCCATGTTTTCCGCCTCACGACAGAAGAACGGCACGACGATGTCCCCCTGGAAACTGCCAGCGGGCCTGCCGGATCGAAATGGTCAGAACTGCCTAGGAGGAAGCTGGCTACCCAGGTAAGCACCTGGTGGGAAAACCGCTCACGAGTAAGACTGGCGATGTAGCAGAAATTTTCGGCGACGATACCGGGGCGGGTGGGGTCGAATGGCGCTGAACAACGAGCCGAGAGCGTCGGTACGCGACCTGTATCTGGCCACCGCAGCGCGAGCCGTGTCGACGATCGGCAACGAGGTCGCGGTGATTGCCTTGCTGCTGCGGCTCCACGACGGGGGAGGGGACGGCTGGGCGGTGGCGGCACTGCTCGTCGCGGGAACTGTGCCGCTCGTTCTCCTCGCTCCGATCGCGGGAATGCTGGCCGACCGCTATGACAGCCGGATCCTGATCGTGGGCGGAAGCCTCTTTCAGGCGGGGCTGTGCGGGGCGCTCGCGTTCGTCGAACGGCCTCTGATCGTCCTCGTGCTGGTCGCGATGAACGCGGCGGGGGCGGCGGTCGTCGGACCGACGCTCACGGCGCTCGTGCCGGCTCTGGTGCCACAGGGTCGCCTGGCAATGGCCATGGGGCTGCAGGAAGGCAGTCAGCTGGCCGCAGTCCTGGCCGGGCCGGCCTTGGGTGGCCTGCTCACCGGCGCGACCGGCGGGGCCACGGTGCCGCTGCTGCTCGATGCCGGGACGTTCGCCGTACTGGGGGCGGCCGGGGCTTTGGTGCAGACCCGTCGCAGGCCTTCGCCGTCCGGTGGCGGAATCCGTCCCATGGCGGGGATCCTGATCCTGGGCACCGATCCCGTCATCCGGACCGTCGCGGTACTCCTTGCCCTTCTGGTGTTGGTCGGCGAAGCGGTTACGGTGGCCGAAGTCTTCTTGGTCCGTGACACCCTCGGTGCCGGTGCGACGGCTTTCGGCGCGCTTACGGCGGCGTTCATGGCCGGGATGATCGCGGGAACGGTTCCGGCCTTCGCGCTGAAGACGACCCGGCGGATCCTGGCCACGATTCCGCTGGCTTCATTCGTGATGGCCGCCGGTTTGATCGGGGTCGGCTCCATCGGCACCCTCGCCGGTGTCTTCGTCTGCTACGCCGTCGCCGGCGTCGGGGCCGGCGCGTTGAATGTCGCGGCGACGACGCTCGTGCTGTATCGGACGCCCGACGCCGTCCGGGGACGCGTTCAGGCCGGGCTGAACGGACTTCTGCGTTCGGCCGGCATCGGCGCGCTCGGCGTGGGCGGGCTCGCCGTCGGGATTTTCGCGCCGGACACGGTTTTCGTGCTCTCCGGCGTGGCCATCGCGGTGGCGGCCGCGGCGGCCCTGCCCTTGTTCCGGAGGATCGGTGGGTGATCAGGTTCGCCGCGCCCAGGCCAGCCTGCTCCAGGTCCGGGACGGTCCGGGCTGGCCGCCGGCCAAGGGCGCGTGTCCGAGCGGGGTGAAGCCGTGGCTGCTCAACAGCAACTCGAGTTCCCGCCGCAGGAAGAACCGCAGCACATGGGATTCCTCGGCCTGGCCGATCACCTTGTCGTCCTGGAGCAGCCACAGTCGCACGGTGAACTCGTAGGTCTCCTCGTCGCGATGGAGGACGCCGGTGGTCGCCCTCAGCAGCTGCTCGTCCCTGTCGCGCACCACCGTGACCCCACCTTGCGGCCCGTCCCGCAGCACTGCCGCGGCGTCGAGGATGTCGAAGAGGAACAGGCCACCCGGGCGCAGCACCCGATGGACCGCGGCCAGGGCGGCCGACATCGCCTCATCGGTCACCTGGTAGCCCAGCACCGAAAACATCATGATCGCGACGTCGAACTCCTCGCCGAACGGCGGCGACGTCACCTCGGCCTGGACGACCGAGGCCTGGTAGGGCTCGAGGCGCGCACGAGCCTGGCTGACCATGACAGGTGAGCGGTCCAGGCCCGCCACGTGATATCCCTCGGCCGCGAGCAGCTCGAGATGCCGTCCCGTGCCGCAGCCCAGGTCGATCAGGTCACGGCCCTTGGTCTCGGTCTCGATGATTTCGCGGAGCTGGTCGACTTCGCGTGGGTAGTCCTTCGCCTCATGCCAGCGGTCGTACCACTGCGCGTGCAGATCGCCGAAGATGGTCACTGTTCCTCCCTTGTGGACTCGTCAGATCCGCCGTGCCCAGGCCAGCCGGAACCAGTCATGAGCAGGTCCGGGCAGTGCGCCGGCCAGCGGCGCGACGTCGAGCAGGGCGAAGCCGGCCAAGTGCAGTAGCGCGGCGAGCTCACGGCGCAGGAAAAAGCGCAACAGGTGTCGTTCGTCGACGTGCTCGGCCAGCCGGTCGTCGTCGATCAGCCACATCCGCAGCCGAAGGTCGACGACGCCTTGATCGGCATCGACGCCGGTCGAATAGGCGCACAACAGGACAGCCGGAGCTTCGGCGAGCACCGCGACACCGGCGGACGGGTGTTCCTGTCGCAATGCCGCCGCGGCGTCGATGTGGTCGAAGACGAGCAGACCGCCGGGCCGCAGCTGGCGATGGGCGGCGGCGAGCAAGGACAGCACAGCCGGGTCGTCCAGCTGGTAGCCGATCAGGGAGAACATCATCATGGTGGCGTCGAAGCCCTGCCCGCCGGGCAGGTCGGCGATATCGGTGGTCACGACCCGTGCGCGTGATCCGTGGCGGGCCAGCCGCTGCCGGGCGAGTGCGGCCATGGGCGGCGAACGGTCCGCACCGACCACTTCGTACCCGGCCTCGGCGAGCAGGTCGAGGTGACGGCCCGTGCCGCACCCCAGATCGAGCACGCTCCTCACCGGCCCTTCGCGATCGAAGACCGCCTGCAGCTGGCTGGTCTCGGCGCGGTAGTCCTTCTGCTGGTGAAACCGGTCGTAATAGCCGGCGTGCAGGGAGCCGAACAAGGCGGTCATGACGCTCCTATCAGCATGGCGATCGACTCGACCGTCTCGGCGGGGGTGGGCTGGCGGAGGATTTCCTGGCGAAGCCGGCCCGCGGCCACGGCATACGCGGAGTCGGCGAGCATCTTCTCCGCTGTGGCCCGGATGAGTTCCGTCCCCGCCGGGTCGTGGCCGAGCTCCTGGTAACGCAGGTGTTCCGCCGCGCCGAAGGCGGCCAGCCGTTCCGCGGTGAGAGCCGGGTCGGGTTTGCTGGTGATCGCGAGCTGGGGCAGCCCGAGCGCGGCCGCGGTGAGCGCGGTGCCGTCACCGGCCTGGTGGACGATCAGGTCGCAGTAGGGCAGCACGAGGTGCAGCGGGGCGGATTCGGCGATCCGGACCCCGGTGGGCAGCTCGCCGAGCAGCTCCACGTGTCGGGCGCTGGTGGCGAGCACGACATCGACGTCGAGCTCGGCGATCGCGGTGATCGCGTCGAGGAACGGTGACATCGCGGTCCGGCCGACAGCCGCGGCCGCGCGGAGCACGCTGTGTCCCCACGTGATGCACACCCGCGGCCGGGATCGGGGCGTGAGCAGCCAACGTGGTTGCTCGCCGTGTCCGTTGTAGGGGACGTACTGCTGCTGCAGGCAGACGCCGTCGACCGGCAGGCGCAGGCTGGGTGGTGAGGGATCGACCGTCAGCGTCGGCGGTATGCGCGGTGGGACGCCGAAACGGTCGAACAGCCGCGTGTACTCCGGCATGGCCCCGGCGCCGGGGATCGGCGACTCCAGCGGCCGCAACCCGACTCCGGTCAGGTGACGGACGTCGGGCAGCCCGGTCACCGCGGCCGCCACCGCGCCCGCGAAGTTCGCCGTGTCGTGCACGATCAGGTCCGGTCGCCAGTCTTCGGCGAATCGGATCAGATCGTCCACCATCGCCTCGGCCGCCGCGGCCGAGTTGCGCGCCAGGTGGCTCAGCAGTGCGCGTTGCTCGTCGTCGAGAGCGTCGGCGTTCAGCGGCCAATCGGCGGGGAAGCGGCTGTGCTTGTAGAACCGGGCGATGATGCTCCTGTTCGCGTTGGACGCCGCGGGGACGTCGTGGCCGACCACGACCGCGGGCAGTCCGGTGTGGACGATCGCGCCGGAGATCGACGGCGTCCCGGCGATGCGCACCTCATGCCCGGCGGCCCGGCCGGCCCAGGCCAGTGGCACCATCGGGTACAAGTGCTGCGGTGTCGCCAGCGGGCTGAACAGCAGGCGCATGACGCGTTCCTCTCCGTCGGCGACCGGCACCGATCCGGGTGAGGGCGTCGACGATCCGGCCGACGTCCTGCTCGGTGAGCCCGCCCCAGAACGGCAAGCAGACGATTGAGGCGGAAGCGGCGTCGGCGACCGGGGCCGGGCCGGACCGCGGGAGTTTCCGCGGCCGGTAGCGCCCGGCGAAGTAGGCGCGTGCGTGAACGCCGTGGTGATGCAGCACTTCGCACAGCGCCGCCGCGGTGAGGGGCGCGTCGGGGGAAAGCCGGACGGCCATCGCGGCGACATTCGGGCCCGCGTCCGGACGGAACGGCAACGGGTGGAGCCAGCCGATGCCGGCCAGTCCGTCCTCGTAGCGGCGGCGCACCTCGACGCGGCGGACGATCTCGGCTCGCGACTCGGCCAGTACGAGGGCGCCGATCGCGGCGTGCACCTCGCTCATCCGGGCGTTGGTGCCCGCGGGCAGCGCACCCGCCTCGCCGATGCCGAAGTTCCGCAGCCGTCGCACTTTCGCGGCGAGCGCCGTGTCCTGGCAGACCACCGCACCGCCTTCCACGGCGTGCGTGAGCTTCATGGCATGGAGGCTGAGCGTGGTGATGTCGCCGTAAGTCAGCAAGGGTTTGTCGCGGTAGGTGACGCCCCAGCAGGTCGCGCCGTCGAACACCAAGGGGATGCCCGCCGCGGCGGCGAGGGCCGACAACGCGTCGACATCGGCCGGGCAGCCGAAGGTGTGCACCGCGAGGATCGCCTTGGTCCGCGAGGTGAGCGCGGCGTGCACCGCCGCCGGGTCGAGGGTGAGGTAGTCGGGTTCGATGTCGACCCCCACCGGCCGGCCGCCCGCCCGCAGCACCGCCTGGCTGACGGCGGGGAACGCGGCGGCCGGGATCAGGACCTCGCCGGTCAGGTCCAGGACGGAACACGCCAGCTGGATCGCCGTCGTCCCGCTCGCGCACACCGCCAGGCCGCCGATGCCCAGTTCGGTGGCGAGCAGCGACTCGAGCCGGCGGACCCGTGGCCCGTCGTTCGTGAGCACCCGGCTGGTGAACACTTCTGCGACCGCCTGGCCCACCGCGTCCGCCGGAGGGAGTACCGGGCGGACCAGGACGATGTCTCTGTCCATGGCTCAGCTCCCCGTGGCAAGACGGGCAGGGGTGCGGTCCGACCACGGCAGCCGGGTCAGCGCGCCGACGACTTCCGAGGGCGGGGGCTGTCGCTCGATTTCGGCACGGAGCCGGGTCGCGGCATCGCGGAACGGCGGATCGTGCAGCAGCCGGTCCATCGCCAGCCGGATCGTCTCGGCCGCGCCGGGCGTCTCGCGCAGCCGCTGATGGTGCAGGTGGATGCCCGAACCGGCGGAGACCAGCCGTCCGGCGGCGATCTCGGAGTCCGGCTTGTTGGTGATCACCAGCTGGGGGAGACCCGCGGCGGCAGCGGTCAGGGTGGTGCCGTCCCCGCCCTGCTGGACGATCGCGTCGCAGTGCTCGACCACGAAGTGCAGCGGGACCGACGCCGCGGTCCGGACGTTCGGCGGGACTTCGCCGAGCAGCGACAATTGCTCGGCGGTGCTGACCACGATGAGGTCGACGTCGGTGGCCGCGAGCGCGTCGAGCGCGATGCGGTACGGCCCGGCGGCGGCGTCGCCGGCCGAATCCGGCGAAGTGTGCCCCCACGTCAGGCAGATCCGGGGGCGCTGACGCCGCGGTTCGAGCCACGGCGGCGAAAGCCCGGGCCCGTTGTAGGGGATGTAGCGGACGTCGTGGCACGGCTGCACTTCCACCGGGAACCGCAGGCTCGGCGGCGTCGGTTCGACCACGGCGGTCGCGTCGAGCACCGGGGCCAGGCCGAAGCGGCCGAAGAGCCGGACGTATTCCGGCAGCGGCCCGTCGTCGCCGAGTTCGAGCCGGGGCAGCGACGCGCTGCCGAAGTTGTGCCGGACGGCGGGGATTCCGAGCAACTCGGCGGCGACCGGGCCCGCGTAGGTGATGGCGTCGTGCACAAGGATGTCCGGTCGCCATTGGCGGGCGAAAGTGATCAGGTCGTCGACCATCGCCTCCGCGGCGCTGACCAGGTAGCGCCCGAGCCGGGCGAGCAGCGCGCGCTGGCGGTCGTCCAGCCGGCGGACGGCGATTGCCCAGTCGGCGGGCCAGGCCGGCTGGCTGTAGACATCGCCGACGAGGTCCGCCCGTTCCGCGGACGTCAGCCGGGGCCCGGTGCCGACCAGAACCGCGGGCAGCCCCGCCTCGATGATCGCCTCGGTGCCCGACCGGGAACTGGCGAACCGCACCTCGTGCCCGGCGGTCCGGCAGGCCCACGCCAGCGGCACCAGCGGGTAGAGATGGGGCCGTCCGGCGACGGCGGTGAACAGCACACGCATGTCCTTCTCCTCCTCCGGCCGCGGTCGCCTATCCGGCCAGGGCACTCAGTTCGGGTTCGATCGCCGCGGGGGCGGGCAGCCGCTCGATCTCCGCGCGCAGCCACCCGGCGGCCGCGCGCCACGATTTGCCGGTCAGCAGGCCGCGTACCGCCTGGCGGATCACCACTTCCGGTTCCGGTCCGGCGCGCAGCTCCTGGTAGCGCAGGTGCTTGCCGATACCGACCGCGGCCAGGCGCGCGCCGACGAGCTCCGCGTCGGGCTTGCGGGTGATCGCCAGCTGCGGGACACCGAGCGTCGCGGCGGTGAGCGCGGTGCCGTCGCCGCCCTGATGCACCACCAGGTCGCAGTAGGGCAGTACCAGCTGAAGCGGGGTCGCGGCCGCCGTCCACGCGCAGCGCGGCAGCCGGTCGAGGGAGCCGGCCTGGGACCGCGTAGTGACGACGACGATTTCGACGTCCAGTGACGACATCGCGTCGAT
>Ga0307507_10012327_pt1 | contig 10581 bp, 13 predicted proteins | sample 7_EM_MG_FD_207223 | JGI IMG/M metagenome (GOLD analysis project Ga0307507, IMG submission 207223) | Populus trichocarpa ectomycorrhiza microbial communities from riparian zone in the Pacific Northwest, United States - 7_EM | ecosystem: Host-associated > Plants > Roots > Unclassified | place... | reverse complement strand
GAATATATCGCAAGCCGATCATGAGCACAGCACGATTGGTTAACATTAAACATTAAAATTATATGGCGTCTACAATAAAAGGTGAGGATTGTGAATTATCGCAAGCCGAACGTGAGCACAGCATGATCGGTTGTGAAGTGATATACTGTTGTTGTGCGATTGTAACTCGTATCACGTTATATCATATTTTCCAGGATTTACTGATGACCTCACCTCATGTTTTGCACTGCCAAAGAACAGAGAGTCTTGAAGTCGTTACTGGGGTCCAATGTACTTTTTGTGTACTTGGTGCAGGGTGACTCATCAAAGTTCTTCAGCTGGAAATGTGCCAGTAATGTGTTACAGGGTCATATCACAATCATGGTCGATTCCTGGCCATTGCCTATCAGCACTCAGCAGCGCTGATACTAACACCTCATGTGAACGAAACTTTATCCGAGTCTGTACAGGTCCAGCACAGAGGGAAAGCGGTTGAAACAGCTCATTTGTGAACCAATGTGAACCAATGTAACATCTCCAGAAGTTATTTGCAACAATGGATCGACGTTCGCCATAAGACAAACAAAGCTTTCAATCACCATCACAAAAGCTCAACAATTCTAAACATGATTTGCAAAGCCCATGTGAACGAGGAGTGAGGTTTATAAATCTGACATAGCAATAGGCAGAACAGTCTCGACAATGGATACAATAGCCTGAGAACCAACGGCAAACTTGAAATACGGATTGTCCTTCAAGTTCTAATGACGCAACCATTTCTTGTGGTAGTCACATTAGCCCCATCTCCAAATCCTCAACCTGACCATTGCCGACGTGCTGAAAGTATTAATATAATATTCAAAATCATTTTTTGGCAGTAAGACTCACCCTTTCGCCCCATCTACCATCACCAGTATGCGTTCCCTCACCTTTGTCGTAAATCATCACTCCATCAACATAATGGACCAATACATGTCCAATATCTACTAATATGTCATTGACCGCGAATTTATAACCAGCAAGTTCCATCAGTGGAGCACACCGGCAAAATGCTTTGGCAATCTCTAAAGGACTAAGAGTCACAGTTCGCCCAAGTACCCACCAGCCCTAGAGCATAAATAGGATACCCAAGACCCCAGACAATGTGATGAGGATTGCCGCAGTAAGGTATATCATATTCGGATTGGAAGACTTGTCTGTACGTTGTATGTACTGCTGTAGCCTGTGAATGTCTGGAATTCGGTGTTATTGCTTGCACGCAGCGCAGCGCGAAACATGAACTCCTGCATATAGTTCAGGACAAACCTGGTCGGACTGGACCACTTCAAGTGGCAAGTATTGAAGGTGTAATCGTCGTAACTCGAAGGTTCGGGTTGATAAAACATGTCTGCCAACATGCTGTATCCGCTGTATGTCTTCGCATTTACCACCGTGGTGTTGGTGGTCAAATAGTAGCCAAGAAAGTCGTTGAGACCTTGGAGTGTACCGGCGGGTGTGTCTGGCGCAGCCGTGGGCAAGTCTCCAGGATAAACATAAGTCGAGAGAGTAGTTGGGTTGTTCAGCTTGTCGGAGTTGAGTGTGACAGTCGAGTTCCGTATGGTGATGGGATATTCAACGATACTGGCCTCGATTTTGCAAGTATCAATCGTGAGAGTGGCCGTGCAATTGTCGTCAATCGCGGAGGAGTGTAGGGTTGTGAGGAGAATCAAAGGCGCACCGGTTGAGTTTTGCGACATTGTCATGTTTATTGAGAAGATGATTGTGCCATTGCCTGTGAATAAGTCGAGTGCTTGTGTAGTTGAGGAGCAGTTGAAGCTTATGCCTGCTCCTGGAACGTTTCCTTCGCATGTCCCATCGCAAAAATAGTTTGGTGCATCAAGAGTGTTGATTGTATCGTTGCGCCAACAAGCTTGGGCTATCGCTATACCACGGGCAGAACCACGTACGTCAGTTGCTAAAGCGTCCACGATTGTGGCTAACCAGCCTTCAGGAAGATTTCGGACGAGATTCAGCCGGAAGGTCTCGTAACACAATCTCCGTTGCTCGTTGCAACAGCGGATTGTTCACGAACTTGACAGTGGCCATAAAGAACGTTGCAAGAACCACCTTTCTAGCTTTACCACCTGCAGCGAAGGCTGAGAAGAAGGAAAACCCTTCTCCTCGATCCCAAATATAGTGCAATTGCGAAAGCGGGGCACCCGCTACAGCGCTGAGCCACCAAACGACCACAACGGCTATCGAAAATGCAGTACCGAGTGCAAAATTCGAGATCGATGAGAAAATAGCGAGAAGGACTGCGGGCTGAGTACTCCATGATGCGACAGTATGTTTATTTGAAGCAACGATGATGGCGGAGGTGCTGATGCAAATCAAGACAATCAGCAGCGAAGCCATTGCCAACCACGGAACTTTTTGAAGTCTCTCAGGATTTATTCCCTGATTGGGCGCGGTGGTGGATTCATCCATAGGTTGAACTAAAACGGATCTGGACAGCCGGTGTGAGGAGGAAATTAGCCTTCATACTTGTTTGCAAATACAGACGACTCACAGTAATATTGACTGAGCTTCTGGGGCGAATCTGAGACGGAATCCATTGCTGATATTTGAAGGCGACTCGTTATCTGTGGAATTTCTTTCCGGGTAGGTAGCGCACAGGAAAATATTGTTCGTTATCTGGTACTGTTAATGGAAGGCCCACCATGCACTTAATCGAAACATACGGTGAGCACTAGATTGCTATGGAGTACAACACAAGGCTATTCAACTTGAATGGCATGAGAAACGAAGATAAGGGAGTTTATAGCAAACCGATCAAAGCTAGACTTGTCATTTTAGCTCGATCAAGGCCACCAGTTTGTTATAAGGAGCCACATGGTTCACTAATTCAAGGTTACATGGCACAGAGTCCCTGGTCCTGTCCAGAGGGCCAATCCCCACAAAAGGTAAAGTAATCGTAATCACCGTTGAGTCTCTTTTGTGCTATGAGCTGGTTGTGACAAATGGACGTCCATTGACGAAGTTCGAATCAGGTGGGTCTATGGGAATCAACGGCTAAAAAAAATTTGCATGAGGTCGCAATCACTTGGATAAAAAGAGGAGATGACAAGGCTCAGTGCTGCTGGAATAGCAGTCTGCGAAACGTGTTCTCAAATTCAACCAACCAAAAGACACAGCCTCGCCTAGAGATCCATCTTACTGCCAATAAATCCAACCAGAAATCAAGACCCAGCACAAAAGAATGATTGTAAGCACACAACCACACCCAAAAGCGATATCCTTTAGCTATTGAGCTTTAAGATGTGCTGTATTTTATCATCCATGAAGATAATACCACGTCCGGAGACCACCAAGTGCAGAATAATGTGAGAAGGCCAATGTGAGACCCCTTACTGCACTGGCTCGGCTTGGATGACCCTCGCATGAAGCGAAGAATAAGGGAAGAACTTGTGCGACCATGCCTTTGCTACAGAATCCGTCTGAGATCTATGGACGGTGCAGCCCGGAGTAATTTTTGGTCACCTCCTAAGAGTAACAATGTTGGTCCTGCCTTACGACCAATCAAACCCTTGGTTGCTTGCAGGGTGGGTGGGGAAAAGGACACTTTGTGCGGATCATGAGAGGTATTTGGACAAGAAATCAAGCGAGGCAGCGGACTTCTAAGGTCTTCAGCTGAGCATTGGTGGTTTAATCGACCCTTTTACTAGAACATCTTTGCATAAAATAAATTCATGACTTGAACTCACCGTGAAAACCACATGGAGGTCGACAAGCAAGACATTGGCAAGCGCGGTAATTAGGCGTGAGACCTGCTTAGTCAATTGCCCTGACATCCTTCAGACACGTCGACTCCGAACTCCAATAGCTTCGTCGTTGAACGTCGTGGTCAGCCCGCGTTACATCTGGACATCGACGACCCTCCTCATATACTCCAACCTGTAAATACTCCGCGCGTTGTTGCCAAAAATATGAATATTTTTAGGTTCTTAGGTTCGTCTGTGTTCTCGTATATGCATATCGAGTTTTACCAACGTGTGCGGTTTTCTTGTGATTTTTAGGTGACTTGTCGCATCTGGCGTCTATCTTTATTCTATTGCACAAGATACACAAATCGCGGTCATGTCACGGTAAGTGTTTGGTTTGTTCTGCGTTGGAAACATCCTGCAGTTGAAATTACAACGTATTTTTCTGACCCAATCTCCTTTAACATTGCAGGCCTATCATTCAAAACGCAAGCCCTCTACGCACTCGTATTTCTGACGCGCTACGTCGACCTTTTCTACCGATGGGTATCACTCTACAACTCCGTTATGAAGGTCTTCTTCATCACTAGCAGTTGCTACATCCTTTACCTTATGAAATACAAATACAAGTCAGTCGAGTCTCATTTTTTAATCTGCAACGACTTTTTGACCTTTTCTCAAATCAGACCGACTCACGACCCTTCCATTGACACCTTCAAAATCGAATATATACTCGCTCCCAGCTTGATTCTCGGCCTCATTTTCAATTACAGATATAATTTCACGGAAATCCTCTGGTCGTTTTCTATCTGGCTAGAAGCTATATCGATTCTCCCCCAATTGTTCATGCTTCAGCGGACGGGTGAAGCAGAAACTATCACAACACATTATCTCGCAGCACTCGGAGTGTACAGAGCACTCTATATTCCAAACTGGATATACAGGCAAGTTCCCTTTGGTTATACTCGACAAGGCAACCGCCCCGGAATTTATCTGATGACATCATTCGTCTCTATTGAATATATTGCCGAGATGCTAACTTTTTCCTCATGAACAGGTATTTCTCAGATGGTCTTCTAGATCCCATCTCTGTAACGGCGGGTATCACTCAGACTGCCTTGTACGCAGATTTCTTCTACATCTACTTTACAAAGTTCGTCTCTTTCAATTCACGACTCTATTCCCCCAACTAATTTTATTTATTTTTCGCATTTGTAGAGTGATGCAAGGCAAGAAATTCGAGCTTCCAGCATGAGCCCTTCTTATGATTATGCTTGATACTTTTTCGCTGCGCCGGAGTACCTTGTTCGACGATAGAATGTAGAGTTGTATTCAGTTGTTGAATTATGCTACTCCGGTTTCGGGCCATGTTGCGTTTAGATGTCTTCTTTATCAAGTGATGCAACGGTAGAGAAACAATTTCAGGAATCTGACATTTACATAACTTATAATTAAGAAACCAGATCTTATATACCATATAGTTAGGCAAACTTGAAACTCGCTCTTGTCGACCACAATAGTATTACTTCTATTTCATAATCGTAAAAGGAACCGGCCAAGTCACCTTTTCAGGTTGTGTAAACACATAGTCACTACGGAGAACTCGTGCCAGGAAAGCTCTGACACATTCCATAATTTCTGCATGCAATTACAAAAGACAAGTTGGATTCAGGACGATGTTTCATCACATTCAAGAAGGATTCTGGACAACAAGCAGTGCACTTGGTAGCTTCCCACAAAATCCCAACAGAGCTGTTTCCATCAAGTATGGTTAACGATATAAAGAAGGATACATCCCAGTTAGATCTAACGAATTACCTGGTTACATGTTTGCTCCTTCCTTTTTCTATAGGTTACCTTTATTCCATATTCCTGCAATTAAATCGTCGGTAAGGCTAGACGTTCAGGTAAGAACGGGGTGAAATGGCCACTGTCAGAATGAGAGCACACCTTGTCAAAGGAGCTACCCTTGTAACGCAATTTTTTTCCGAGAATAGTATCCAATCACCATATGATACGATAAATGCCATTCGGGACTTACCGCAAGAAGGGGTCTTCTGGTCAGAGGAGGAGCCTATCTGCGCACCCATCAAAAGGTACGAGTGGCATATTCATCTGTACCATCTTCCTAAAAGACGTCAAGATATTGCTCATATGATTGGACTTTGTATCGTTACTCACATCCCTGGACGGTTAAGAAAGGGCGCCGTTGCAGAGACCAGATGGGCGAGCGAAGCACGCACGGTTGTCCCTAAAACAAAGTTAGAAATTCAGAAACAAAATTCCTAGTGATGTCTAACGCAGCGATTGTGGTGCGCATGATAATATACATCATTACATACATGTATACGGGTGTTTCATAAATCCCAATATACGGTTCCGTGAATAAGTAAATAGAAAAAGACCAAATGAGAAAGAGTTGAAATATTGAAATACTTAAATACTTAGATCTGATTGGTAAGAAGTGTACGATTGCTTGAATTGATAGGCCACCTTCCCCCATTGCTCAGCACTCCATTAACTTCCATCGGAAGGGAGCCCGGACCCATCTCAAGAACATCCACACCTTTTTCTTTCAACAACCTCTCCACCTCAGTCTCCGACCTCACGAACACCACGAATTTGACAAACCCTGGTAACTTTCCAAACCCACTCGAGCATATCAAGTTGACCAGCATCCGTGCCATTGTTGAGTCCTCATTTTCTGAGCCGGAGCCAATACCATCAATGATAAACACCAAGGGATCCAATGGGTTCCATCTCGCATTCGTCCGCCCTGCGACAAAGTCCCTAAGTGGGTCAACGAACAGCATCTCGAACCGCTGCTCCAACGGATATTTAAGAGCGTCACTATCGGCATTAAGTGCTTTGCGGAATGAACCAAAGGAATCCCGCTCCGTGGTCACGATTTGATGGATTAAGGTGATAGGTAAAGAATCGAGACTGCGTTGAGAGCCACCATCAAAAGTGAAATATCCACCCAGACATTTCAGTTGTATTAACCACTCGCACATGCGAGCTGCGAGTTGTGTCTTGCCACTCTTGGCTGGTCCCGACAAACAGAATACGTTGTTGGTGGGTAGCCCCGGGGATATGGGTTTATCTGGTGTCGCCGGCGCGCGGAGAATGCTGTGTAGAGCTTGAGGAGGAATAAAGTTGTCATCCCCTTTCAAATCGAGTGGAGTGGGCCGGCGATTATCTCTCGGCGACCTTGGAGAATTCGGGGGTGATGGAAGGGTCGGCGTTACAGCAAAGGTGACCACCTCCGAAGTATGAGAGGGGACATGGTAAGAGGTAGACGAGAATACCCATTCCGAAAGTCGGCGAATTACATCAGCTCGGTTGTAGACATCATCGGAGTGAACCTCGGGAAGGGTCATGGGGATCATGTTTTGTTGGATGATCTTTTGATTTGGTTCTAAGGAGAATTATTCAGTCCATTAGTCCATAAGGACGACCAGAAAAACGTACCCAATACCTTTGGGCAATGGGCCCTAGTTGATGAGGTTTTATAAGCCGGTAGACTGGGTTTTTGGTCAACTTGTCCAGTAAGGAATTGCATGCAACTTTGGAAGTAATCCGTCCATGTGATCAATCTCGATTCGAGCTTGTCTCTAACCAAGACTAAAGGAATAGATTGAAATCTATAGTTAAGGTCAGGAGATAAAGATCTTACCATCACTTTTAGCAGCGAAGATAGCTCCTACAAGCCACAAGGTGCTGACAATACTGAACAGCATTTCTTGGAGGAACAGCACAGATGATTCGCCTCTCTTGGCCAACTGACGTTGAGAAAAGTTTTGGTAGGGTGCAATCGCAGTGTTAATTGCCATCATTACATGTGTGATATGGCGGTTCACGTTCATGATCTCCGTATCGGAAAGCAATTTCCAAGTGGCTTCGATGGCACCCAAGATGATGTCAATGAGGCAGATGCACTGCATAAACGTGTCAGCATCCTTCACACCAATGGCGTAATAACTCAGAAAAACACACACATTGTTGTCCTGCTCGAACGTGCTCCTCAACGATGTCAGCTTCTCAACGATAGACCTCAATTCCTCCAAACTGTCATTGCGGCACTTCTCAACAAAGGCTCTCCAACTCGCGGCATTCACACGTATGTTCATTCCGGGATCCACCGCAGTTTCTCGGACCGCGAGGTATAATGTAGCATGACGGGGTGAATGGAGCGAGGTTGTGGCCGAAAAGGGGTAAGGAATTGGGGAACCTGGTCTGGTTGAAGGGACGGAGGAAGGGACATCAAGAGATGTTCGAGGAGTCGGAGTAAAGGCAGCGCTTAGGGAAGAACGAGATAGCCTAGGCGACTTTGGAGAATTTGGTCCACGGATGGCGGCTGGGTCAAGTACCACAACAAGCTTCACAACTTGAGAGATACATTATCAGCAAGAAAGGAAGGGGAAGGAAAATCAACTCACGCTTTTCGTTCCCGTGATCAGCGCCCTGTTGCATATTCAGCAGGTCTTGGATGGTAAATGTATCCGTAATGCCCAACACAGAGCGCCTGGTTAGGATACCCTGGTTTTTTATCGCGAACCGTACGCGGGCGGTGTCTTTTACCTGCAATCTAGGAAAACAACGGTTTAAGAAATATTTGATTTAATAAAATGTTTTTTGACATACAGTGGCAGGTTTTCAAACCATTTCGTTTGCCCAGGAGTGATTTTCTTGCGCTCCGTATCGAGTGTTTCTTTGGATTCAAGATTTTCTACCGAGATATACGTCCCTGCCCTTAGAGTCCATCCAGGTCTGGTGGGTACCCCCTCGACATGTGCGACTAGGTAAAAACCAATCAGTTTATTCGATGAAAACGCTTACAAGACTTACTGTGAAATAGTATATTCTTTCGTTCTTTCAATTCCAAAGTTCTTTACAATGGTTTCAGTTCGATTAATAAAACAATTGGACATCACGTACAAAGCGGCATGTTTCTTTTCTTCGACAAGAGCCATGATCAGGATGGTGTGCTGCAATGGGTTAAATAGATGCGGTCGAGAGATGCCGAAGAAACGAACCTGGTAACGGCCGAAAGAGATTGACCGGAGGTGTGAAGGTTGCTATGGGCCTTGTCTTGAGTTCAAAGACAGAAATACACCAAATCCCGCTCGTCGAGTGTTTATACTTATGCACCGGATAGTAGATCAAGGCGCTAGTCAATAAAGCAATGACCAATTAGATCTAAATAGGGCAGTGCAAGTTAGCTGACGGTCTTTCCACAAAATATCGGAACCCACCCTTTGTGAAAGATTAGAGGAGGAATATATGGGCTGGGTGGAATGGGCCTTTATAGGAGAGGACCGAGTGCCTCACTCTTTCCACAAGCTGGTGCCTATTAAGGAGCGCAAGGCTATGCGACCTGACAGTCTGGTGACAGGATGACGCGGTGTGTACCGAAACTTGCGGAGAAAACCGAACAGAGTAGGACTGGTGCCAGTAACCAGTTGGTTTGGGTGGATATGGAGTTCTGAGAGGTCAAGAAGGAAGAGCGAGACAAGACATTATGGTTTAGAAACGGCCTACCGCCCTTGTTTAAAATTCTCACCGATCTAAGCGCGATATCGGCAAAGGAAACATCCACAATAATTACCCCGAACGTGTTGCTTGCGTGTTCACAAGATATGTTTCCGGGTCCCGGGATCTTCTTTGAATCTTTCTTAACTCTGCACCGTTGCTGACTTGCATTCAACTTTCTTCCACACTACAATCAGTCACGTGTTCACCCCCTTGCGCGACCTTCGCCCAGCTCTGGGTCTGACGAGTATCCTTGGCGCTGCATAGCCATTTGTCCAGAATGCTGGCTCTGGTGTTATATCTGTCAAGTTTGTTCTGGGGCCTGGCTCAAGCAACTGCGGACGATAAATCGCGTCTGGGCAACCACACGATAGAACGAGTAAGCACATGGATGATGGGACAAGGCCACATGCCAACGAGTGGCCTTGTACTGCCTTCTCGAATACTAATCTGGTTTTGGCAGACATTACAACTTCGAACTCACTCAATATACGCCCCGTATATCGACCAGGACTTGCAAAACCGGTGCGTAGAAATAATAAATCTCCCAACCATTCACGTGTAACCTCTTCTTTTTTCTTCTTCTCAGTTGGTGGGACTTTGGCGCAGATGCGTACGTCGTATGTCCCAGATCATTTCAATTCACCGTCTTCGGTACTGAATGTCATTCATAGAACACAGCAAAACATGTCCGCCTGACTCGAAATATGCCCTCAGAAATGGTACCTTCTTCTCCTCGGATATGTGGCTCCTTTTTTACATTTATTCAAACCTTAGGGCTGGTTGTGGAGTCGGTTTGCACTGACAGCCAACAATTTCGTTATTGAAGTCGAATTTAAAATTACTGGTTCCTCATCACATCTATTCGGTGATGGCCTCGCAATGTGGTTAACCACAGAACGCACGGAACCTGGTCCCGTTTTCGGAAATAAAGGTCTGTCTCTTCCAAATAATTCGAACCGTTATTAATGTTCTGACGCTTTCTTGCAGACCAATTTACTGGACTCGGAATCCTTCTCGACACGTAATGCATTTTCTCTTATTCCAGTACACCAACACTAAATTTGGAGTGCTAGATACTCCAATGGCCACCATTCATACGGCTTCCCTCGAGTCATTGGCGTCCTGGGAGACGGCAAGACCAAGTATGACTATGCTAACGATGGAGATGAACAAGCTATTGGTGCATGCTCAGTACGAGCCGATTTCCAGTCCTATTTCCATTCGATGATTGACCGGCCCACAGGCCAATTTCCGCCGTACGAACGTCGCAACCAAATTAAAAGTAACATACGTCAAAGATGGTTTCCTCGATGTGAGTGAAAAGTAG
>Ga0307507_10012326_pt1 | contig 10582 bp, 3 predicted proteins | sample 7_EM_MG_FD_207223 | JGI IMG/M metagenome (GOLD analysis project Ga0307507, IMG submission 207223) | Populus trichocarpa ectomycorrhiza microbial communities from riparian zone in the Pacific Northwest, United States - 7_EM | ecosystem: Host-associated > Plants > Roots > Unclassified | place... | reverse complement strand
TAAAAGCATTTTTAAGGTCTTAGAACGCCTTCTCGCATTTAGACATCTAGGTAGAGTATAGGTACATTTTTCTTCCTTTTATAGAAAGGCCCTTTATTTGCATTATTACTATAAGTAGTACTACTACGCTTAAGCAGTTGTATATAAATTTCTAATAGAAGTTAGCGAAACTAAGAAAGGCTTATATGTCCTTAATATAGTTAGGGGCTTACTATTTAGTAATTATATATGCCTTCTTAGGGTCTATACGGACACCTTTAATAGTAATAATTAGTCTAAGGTATTTTACTTCTATAACTAAGAATTTATACTTCTTTAAATTAATATAAAGTCCTACGTCCCTAAGGCGCTGTAGAACCATTTAAATGTACTTAGTATACTTAAAAGGGTTGTCGCTATAAATAAGTATATTGTCTAGGTATGCAGAGTAAAAGTCGTTAAGATAGTCCTATAAAGTATTATTAATATAGCTTTAAAAGCTGCCTAGGCCGTTATATACGCCAAAGCGCGATATAAATGCAGTTTTTTATTTGTTACCTTTCTATATTTAAAGGCAGTTAAAGGCGGCGATAATATTAAGCTTAGTATAGATTTTAGCTTAGCTAAGCCGCTTAAGAGTCTTACATATAAGCGGTATAAGGTATTGGTTTTTAATTATAATAGCGTTAAGTCCTTTATAGTTAATATAAAATTAAATACCTCCCTTTAGCTTTTTAATAAGAAGAATAGGGGCAGCTACTAGGGATATATTAAGATAAATAAACCCTTTATTAAGGTGCTTATTAATATACTTTTTTACAACTAAAATTTCGTCTTTTAATATTAATTGTGGCCCGCGAAGCCCTACTGCACGCGTCCACGTTGCCGCGGGTGGAAACATTATCGGGAAATCATTCCTTATGATGGCTAGGTAGCCTAAGATGCGAATATGGCTGGCTAAGATAGACACCAAAATATATAATACTATTATGCCCCTTACGCACCAACTAAGAAGTAATGCTCTTAGTAGCTGGTATAGAGAACTATAATACACTGCTCTTAATATAAAAAGGTCTTAAGGCGGTTACCTAGTGGCTTATTAGCCAAAATATACTAAACCAGTTCTAGGTTGCAAGGGAAATAGTAATAGAAGGCAATGGGGTAGGTATTAGGCGCCCCCTAATGACTCTACAGTAGTAGAGTAAAGTTTGCGATACTAGCGCGTCCGTAGGCTTGTTACGGCAGCAGTGGTTCCCAAGGAGGTTAAAAAGTAAGGTAGTAGAGCACTATAGGTGACTTGCAGGCGCCTTGCAGGCGCCTTGTAGGCGAGTCCCTAAAGGCGGGGAGATGGATTATGGGGTTTTCTCAAATAGAGTTTTCTCTCCATATGTATATAAGGAGTAGTCCGCGTGGGCCTAATAGGGATCCGAATCGGACGTTAAGCAATGAATAATAAAATATAAAAATATACGTAGTTATAGATATATAGGTAGAAGAATATCTATTTTATCTATTTATACTCCCTATATAACCTATATACTCTAGTTACTAAATCTATTATACTTTTTACTAATTTAAAAAAGGCGTTAAAATTAAGTTATCGGCTCTTACCTTTATTAATAATATAGCCTATATTATAAAGCTCCATTTTATATAATATCACTATTAGATATATAAGGATTGCCTTAGTATTAAAATAATTAAATTTAAGTAGAAGGCCTTTAGTATTTACCTTTAAACCCTTTATAAATGCCCCTAATTATAATAAGCTAAAATTAGGCTTTAAGTAAGTTCCGAAGGCAAAATAAGTTTAATATAGCAATATTAATATCTCCTTTACAATAAAATACTTATAGGATATATATAAAATAATTTAAAGCCCTAAAATATAGTGTACACTTATAGGTACTTTTAAAAGACGTAAGTAAGTAATTTAATTAAGTCCCTATACAAAATATAATATATAAAAACCAAATATATAACTTATAATAATAACTTAATATATTCTAAAGTCAAACCCCTAAAAATAGGTTATACCAGATCTAAATATGGGGTGTACTGATATAGATATAATTGAGAGTGCTTAGGGTGAAATAGCAGAGTAAAAGATATAAATTAAAGCTAAGAGGCTAAAAAAAAAAGTCAGATAGGCGGTATAGGCAGTAGAAATGGTAAAAATATAAGACCCTAAAATTGTATAGTAAACTGTTTAGATTTGGTGGGTATACGTAGGTTTGAATTGGGGGCGCCGATTTTGGTAAGGCGATCGAGTTTGGGAGGCGACCGAGTTCCGGGGGTCCGAGCTTATAGATTCTATAGAGTAAAATGCAGAAGAAGATAATTATATGGAACTACCGCCGGCGGAGCTCCTGCAGATATTTAACCCTAGTAGCCTACCTCCGTTAAAGCCTTCCTTAAAGGTAGGCACGCCTATAATCCTTTTATGGAACTTCTATCCTTAGGAAGGGCTCTATAATAGCACCCGTATAGTTATTGCGTGTGTAGGCCGCCGTTGTATTAAAACTTAAACACTTAGCGGCAGCTTTTACAACCAGCTACGGCTAATTTCTTATATTAAGCTTACCTCTATAGACGGAGAACTGTCGTTTATTGCTAGTAGAAAGCAGTTTCCAATTTAGCTCTGCTTTGCTATAACCATAAATAAGTTATAAGGGCAGTCTTTTAACTTTATTAGTATTAATTTATGTATACCAGTCTTTACCTATAGGCAGCTATATATTATGCTGTTAAGAGTAACGGATATAGCTGGGCTTTTACTATTACTGCTGCAGAACGGGGGTGCTGTAACTACTAATATTATATATCTAGAGGTATTGCTATAGTCTTAGTATATTACTAGCTATTATAGGCTAAGATATAAGGGGACGGCATAGCAGCAGTAGTAGTAATAGCAGTAGGGCTATAGGGTAGTAGGGTAGTAATAAGATAGCACTTAGTTTTGGGCTAATATTATATTTAGAGGTATTACTTTTATAATAAGGTATATTATTTTATTAAACAACTACTTCTATAACTGCTCTATAGGGCTAGTAAAACCTCTATAAATGGCCCATAGGGTCTAGTAAACACCCCCTTTTCCCTTCCTTCTCTCCCCCCTCCTCTCCCCCCCCTCCCCTACTCCTTATTCTTACCTTCCTCCTACTACTTAACTATATCCGCCAAATAGCAGAGTAGCCCTATAACCTACTGGCGCCGTATAGGGCGGGGATAGGTATAGGCAGGTGAGGCCTCCTCTTTATTATCGTTATTATTGTTATTATTATTGGCGGCAGTAGTGGCGGTTGTTACGGCGCTGGTGGAAAACAGTAGATTGTGGCAGTGGATTGTGGCGGATAATCGCAGACAGTTTCTTACTGTTTTAGACAGTCACAGTTACATAACCAGACGATCATATAAAACCTCAAGCGGCGCTACCCTTCTTCTCTTTTCCTTTCTCTAGCTTTGGATCTTTATTTATAGATAATCCAATTATACAGGCTTGCATGCGTCCTTCTTGCTGTGCTTATGCCTTAATTAACTGAGTTACTAACATTATCCAAAGCTTATACTACTCTTTCTTCCTAAGAAGGAACTTAAATATATCTATAGGGACACAGAATAGGACCCTAAGGACATTATTAGGACCATAAGGACAGGATAGACTCCTAAGAACTAAAAGAATATAAATAGAACGCGAAACCTAAGAATAGGATATGCACGGACCAGAACCCCTAGGAAATAAATAAACACTAGAAATTACCCAATACCCCTACTACTATGCCAAGAAATACAGTAGCTGGCAAAGCTGCTGTAGGACCTGTAAATACCTCTAATGGTGAAATAGTTGCTGTCTTGACCCCCCAGGAAGAGCTTACAGCAGCTAATACTAAAATTAAACGGCTTTAAGAGCTGCTTAAAACTAGAGACACTCCTATACCTAGTAAAGAGTTATTAAACACCCAGAGACTTGCTATAGTCCTTAAGGCCCTAGCCTAATGTATAGTATTAGCATCGTTACGGTCCGCGAAGGTTGCAGACCCCCTATTGCTTACAGACGGAACTACCCCTATATTTAACAATTAGAAGCTTTAACTGCAAGATAAGCTCGAAGCTAATATAAACTACTTCCCTACTACCTAAGCTAAAATGGCTTATATCTTCGGCCGTACTAGCGGGGACGCATAGACGTATCTACGTCTGTAATATGCCTAGGACTTAGTAAATCCCTTCTTCTCTAAAGAAGAGATAATTAACTACCTATCTTCTATTTATAAGGACCCCTTTAAGATATAAAATGCTCGCCTTAATTATAAAGCCCTTAATATAAAAACAATAGAGACCTTCTTGGTCTTCTAGACCTGCTTTTTATACCTAGCTAGATAGGCTCAAATCCCCTAGGAAGATTTAATGTCAGACCTCTTTAATAAGCTTACCCTAGACCTATAGCGCGCCATACTGCCGGTTTATACTACTGTATAGACGCTAAAGGAACTTATAGATTAGTGCCTAGCTATTAACTAGGGCCTCTACTAAATTAAGGCATATACTAAGTGGTATAAGACTAGAAGCTCTGCTAACCAGAATATAAGTACTACAAGAATAGGGCACAGCGCCCTAGTAAGATTTGCAACCCCTATAGCACTAAATATACTACCTGCTGTTAACCTAGCGGCTAGCTATGTAGCTAGCCCTGCTATAGGTCTGGTAAATACTTAACCTATATACAGCAACCCCTATAGATAGGCCCTTGGTAATTAAGGAGCCTGCTTCTTATATAACCAGAAAGACCACTTTATAAAAGACTGCCTAATAGCGGCGAAGATAAATAAGGTCCTATTAATTTAGGAGGATAGTATAGAGTTAGAAAAGGAGGAACCCTAGAGCAAGACTCCTCTCTAGGGTTAAAAGGAATTAATATATTATATATTAATCTGGGTCGGCTAGTTGGTAGAAAAAGCTGCACTATCCCTTATACTTTATTCCGTAATAGATATTAAGTTTTAACCTCTGCTTTAGCTAACTTTAAAGTAAATGCCTTTGTCTTAATAGATATATAGTATGCTATAAAGCTGCCTGACTTTTTAAATGTACCTATTAAGGAACTGCCCAAACCAATTCCTATTTGCGGGTATAACGGACGGATAGAACTACCTATTATAACTATCTTGCGGATTTACCTCTGTATAGGCGGATAACGGTAGTATAATGTCCCCTTTTTTATTATAGACCTAGGAAGCTATAATATAATCTTAGGAAGAAAATGGCTAGCCTATTTAGGCTTATAGCTTAATATATGGAACAGACGGCTTATTTAGCCCAAAACCATGCCCCTAATACCTTCCTTTATAAAAGAAATTAGTATTACAATAGAGAACCTTATTCGGCCACAGATAAATACCGTTTACTAGGCCAATGCTATATATAGGGACTAGGCTTTTAAAAAGGACGTATAGCTTAACCCGTAACGGATCTGTATACTACGACGCCCTAAACTACCTATGTCATGCCACCCGTACCAGAGATTAAAAAAGTTAGTAAAAAGCTAGCGGAGCTCCCCATAGGGAACTTAGGCCCTATATAGCTATAAAGAATAGTAAGGAGTATTAAACGCTATACTAAACGGATAGACCAGAAGGACAACTTATAGAAAATGGAATATAAGCTAAGGAAGATTATAAACCCTATACCGTAAAATACGGCCCAATAAAAGTCCGTAAAGAAACTTATGGACCTTCCCCCAGTTAATATCTGCTGTATTAGCGCCGTAGAATTCTATTAGAACTTGGTCTAACCTAATACTATTACCTTTACCACTAGCTTATATAAAATTAATTGAATAATTAAGGAAAAGGAAAGTAAGCTTAGTAGATAGGAAAGTGAGCTTACAGATAAGGAGCTAGTAGAATAGAAACTACCCTATTAATACTAGAAATTTAAGGATATATTCTCCAAGGTAGCGTCTAATATACTCCCGCCTTACCGACCATATAACTATAAGATTAAGATTGAACTAGATAAGGAAAACATACTTAGCTATAGCCCCCTTTGTTAGTAGTTTATTGCCAAGTTATAGGCTACAAAGCAGTACCTTATTAATAACCCAAATAAGGGCTTTATTAAGCCTAGTTAACCCCCTTTTAACTTACCTATTCTCTTTACTAAAAAGCCAAATAGAGGACTTTATTTTTATATAGACTACTACAAACTTAATAATATAACCCGTAAGGACCGCTACCTACTGCCATTATTTAATAAGACTTTAACCTAAATAAGTAGAGCTAAGATCTTTACTAAGCTTAATATCCGTTAGGCCTTTTACTGGATTAAGATAGACCCGGAATTAGAAGATCTTAGTATATTTTAGATCTATTACGGAATATATAAATATAAAGTACTTTCTTTTAGACTGACTAATAGACCGGCTACGTACCAGCAATATATAAACGATATACTCTTTAACTACCTTAATGACTTCTATACAGCCTACCTAGATAATATTATAATCTACTCCAAGAATAAGTTAGAATATAAGGAGCACGTCCATAAAGTCCTATAACGGCTCCGCGAGGCCGGCCTCTAGGCTAATATTAGAAAATTGGAATTTAGTGTTAAGCGTATAAAGTACCTAGGGTTTATTATTAGTATAGATGGAATTAAGGCAGACCTAGAAAAGACGGCCGTAATTAACTAATAGGTACCCCTAAGGACCGTAAAGGGGGTACAGTTATTCCTAGGGTTTTATAACTTCTACTAACGCTTTATTAAGAACTATAGTAGAATTGCCCGGCCCCTAAGCCTACTTACCTATAAGGACCGGCACTTTTACTTTAATACTATATATAGGTAGGCCTTTAATAAGCTTAAGAAACGACAGGTCTCTGCTCCCCTACTTATCCACTTTAACCTAAAACGGCCCTTAATACTAAAGACTAATGCCTTAGATAGTGTTATAGCTAGCGTTTACTCCTAAAAGTAGACGGATAGAGAATGGTACCCTATTGCTTACTATTTAAAGACTATAGTAAATACTAAGCTGAACTACCACATCCATAACAAAGAAATGCTGGCTATTATCTCTAGCTTCTAGCACTAGCGTATATAGCTAGAAGGGACCCCTAAGCCTATCTAGGTAGTCTCCAATTATAAGGCCTTAGAATATTTTATAATAATAAAGGCCCTTACGGCCTAGTGGGCATACTAGGCGGATATCCTATCCCAGTTTAACTTCCTAATTATATACCGGCTAGGCGCTATAAATTATACGAACGCCCTTATAAGGCGTGGACAGGACCTAGATAACTAGATAGCTGCGAAGATCTTATTATAGACCCAGATACTACTATAACCAGAGTACCTTGACCTCTAGATATAGGCAGAACTAAATACGGACCCTTTAGACGCTAAGATATGTCCCGTTAACTCCACTGAACTTAACCTTATTAATAAACTGCTGATAGAGATTATAAATTAATACTTGGACTAGAGACTCCGGCCCTTTATTAACTACTTTTAGGACAACTGGGGCGAACTACTTACCCATATAGACTACGCCTAGGCAACCCTACCCTATAACTCTATAGGGTTCGTACCTATTTAGCTAGAAATGAGATACTTACCCTATATAAGCTTTAACTAGGAGAGACCAGAAGGACCATAGACTGTATATAAAAACTATCTTATAAGGAAGCATAGCAGTATACTAGACGCTTAGAAGAAGTATAGATAGTAGCCTATAAAAACCTAGAGAAGGCCCAGAAATTGATGGAATAGTAGGTAAATAAGCACAGACGTAAGCCTAATTTTACTATAGGCGACAAGGTCTAGGTTATAATAAAAAACTAGAAAACAGAACGGCCTAGCTATAAGCTAGATTATAAAATAGCAGGACTGTATAAGATCCTTAATAAAGAAGGCAACTTATATAAGGTTGAACTCCTAGACTTAATTAAAGTCTACTCTGTTTTTTTACCAGATAAGCTACGGAGAGCTATAAATAACCTACTACCTGGACAAAAGAATGAGCCTCCACTACTAATTTAAGTTGATGGCGACAATAAATAGGAAGTTAATAAAATACTAGCCTGTAAACTAGTACAAGGAACGCTAAAATACCGTGTCTAATAGAAAGGTTACAATCTAGACTTAACCTGGTACCCCGACTAGAACTTTATAGGTTGCCCCTAAAAGCTTAAAGAATTCTATAACCAATACCCTAATAAGCCAGGACCCCTAAAGTATCTAGACGAGTAGATAGAGTGCTAGTATAGTAAAGATAATAAGCTACCTATTAAGTATATAGATAAGAACACCCTATAGACATAATATAGATATATAAAGCCTAAGGGCAGGCTTTTTCAGAGGGGGGGGTAATATTACAGCGCTAGTGGAAAACGGTGGATTGTAGCAGTGGATTGTGGCGGATAATTGCAGACAGTTTCTTACTGTTTTAGACAGTCGCAGTTATGTAACTAGACAATTGTATAAAACCTTAAGCGGCGCTACCCTTCTTCTCTTTTCCTTTCTCTAGCTTTAGATCCTTATTTATAGACAATCTAATTATATAGGCTTGCATGCGTCCTTCTTGCTGTGCTTATGCCTTAATTAACTAAGTTGCTAACAGCGGTAGCGGGAGGGACTAAGGCGTAAGAGGAGGCGTGGCTATAGTGGGGGCAGACGCTATTATCTCTATTAGTTATGCTTTTTACCATTTATATTGCTAACTTATAGGCCTAGAAGGAGTAGCGCGCCCCTTTACTACTATAATGGCAGTTAGCACAGCTGCCGTGTAGCTAGCCCGCGACCAACACATACTCCATAAATAGGCCACCGCCCCATATATACAACGCATAAGCCTGCAGGGCTACTGTACCCCGGCTTTATGCTAGGGCCGCCTCTATATTTAGGGCCCTAGCCTTAAGGCGGACCCCCTAGGAGCTCTGCCTGGGCCAGGAGCCTACCATAAAGATACGCCCTAAACGCGCGGCAGGGGATGTAGCGCCCACGTTATGGCCGTATTAGCGGTGGCGGCGGCGGCGGCGGCGGTAAGCGTGGTAGGCAATAGATTTTGGGGCGGGAGGGTGGTAGGTGGTAGGAGGGCGGCGGGCTATAGGGGGGCGGCGGGCTAATTAATAGCTATAAAGCTGGCTGGGGAAGGAGTAATGGGAGCGGCGGTAGTAGCGGCAGCGGCAGCGGTAGGAGTGAGGAGGGGCTGGGCGGCAGCTATAGCTATAGCAGCTATTTATATGTTAGTATCTTCTTAAATTCTTAAATTTTTAAATTCTTTTATAGTACCAATACTTACTAATACGCTTATTTTCTGGGACTAAAGTCCTACGCGTACGTACTCTAGCCTAAGACGGCGGCGGTATAGATGGCGGTACGGACAAGAAGCGGCGGCCGGGCGCGGATATAGCGGCAGCAGCAGCGGTGGTGGTGATGGTGGTGGTAGTAGTAGTAGCGGCAGCGGTGGTAGCAGTAGTAGTAGGAGCAGGAGTAGAAGTAGAAGACGCAGCAGCAGCAGTAGCGGCAGTGGTGATGGTAATAGTAATAGTGCTGTTGCTTAAGGAAGAATACGATAACGACGACAATGTAAATAGCTATTGTTAATATACGTTACGTAATTAATTGTGTAAATCTATATTATATAATTATTACGTAAAGGCAGCCTTATGTTACCACTATAATAGTAGTAGGGCAGTAATAGGTAGTAGTAGGCAGTAGTAGGCAGTAGTAGGGCTGCTACTTAGTTCCTAAAAGGACTTCGTCCTAAAGGATAAAAGCCCGCCGCAGGCGCGAGAAATAAGTAAACTTTTCTAAGGAACTAAAATTGCTGGCTGTAAGTTGGCAATTTTAGAAATTTTCCTTAGAAAATTTGCTTATTTCTTATCTTATATGTACTAAATTAATTTTAAGCGAGAGTTAGGGTTGGTTAAAAATTTGGTCCGGTCACCTAATTAAGCATATACTACCCTATTAATTTCGACCTTGCGACCTTAATACTTACACTTGCAATGCACCCCCCAATATTACCTAAATAAAATTTCTATTAGTATACTTTTATAGAGCTTTTAAAGCGCTTTAAAATGGTATTACTTTTATCTAGATATCCTAAGGTTGGGTAATATTATACTAATGTAAAGGTTTAGAGCTCTACGGAGAAAATTTTAGGGGGTGCACGGAGCTCTGCAAAAGCTCTACACAAAGCTCCGTGAAAACTCTACATAATACTCCATAAAAGCTCTGCACGAAGCTCTGTATAAAGCTCTGCACAAAGCTCTACTTAAAGCCCATCTAGAGCCCTAAAGCTCTACTAACATACAGCACTAATATACTAGGAGATCTTATAATCGTCTCTACGAACAGCTTTACGGCGGCTCTGCCATCGCCCGTACCTATACGATCGTCGGTACAAACGGCTCTGCATCGTCGGTACAAACAGCTCTGCATCGTCTCTACATCGTCTCTACGAACGGCCCCGCATCGTCTCTACGACGGCTCTACCATTGCCCGTACAGTCGCCCATACAATCGTCTTTACGACGGCTCTGCAACGGTTCTTCAACAGCTTCACGATCGGCTCTGCATCGTCTCTACGACGGCTCTAC
>Ga0307507_10012325_pt1 | contig 10582 bp, 4 predicted proteins | sample 7_EM_MG_FD_207223 | JGI IMG/M metagenome (GOLD analysis project Ga0307507, IMG submission 207223) | Populus trichocarpa ectomycorrhiza microbial communities from riparian zone in the Pacific Northwest, United States - 7_EM | ecosystem: Host-associated > Plants > Roots > Unclassified | place... | reverse complement strand
GTGTTTGTATATTTTTTTTAGGTATGTTATTGAATAAAAAGATAAAAAATGAATTTAATACTTTAATTTATATGCTCAAATATCTAAAGGACAGATAAAATCATGTTGTATTTTCCATGAAAATATAGAACATGTATCTACATATATTTTGGGAACTAATAACTGAATTATCAAAGCCTTAGAATTGGGTTAAAATTTTATTTTTAAAAAACACATCAAGTCCACGAAGCAGCTTACCTCAGGTAGGGTGCGTTAGGGGTGCTAATACCTTTCCTAACCACAACCAGTCCCTTTCCCGTGAATCTCTGACAAGACCAGTACATCAGGTTTCCTAGTAGCTCTCAATAAATTACTAGGTGGCGACTCTAACGAACCAATCAAAACAAATAAGAATCAACAACAGAAAAATCGCCAGCCGATGCCGTGCTGATTTCGACGTGCGACAATCTCCTTAAAAATCAACTCACTTTATACCAAGATATTCCTCTCTTGATATCATTAGCTTATCTCATTCTTTTAGAATAACTAATCAACATTTTCCCTTTTATTTTATAGGAGGTAATCGCCGACACTAATAAATCTCATTAGTATCATTAGTCTTCTAATATTGGGCTAGACTAGTCAATTACATTCACGTGCCGATATCAATACAACCGACTAGTATCATTAACTATTCCTTCCCTGGAATAGTTAATGAAATCTTATTCATATTTGGTTTACCATCAAAGTTGCTGATGTTAAGGACCCTTTACATCATTAGCCTCCTTACCTGGAGTAGCTAATCACACCAGAAATGGTTGTCGATACCAATGTGACCCATTGATATCATTAACTATTCTAGACCCATAATATTAATCAACTTATCTTTTTCACTCAACCAGGAGTAACCATGCCGATGTTAGTAATCTTTACTAACATCATTAGTCACCCAATTGCTCGGGATCGACTAATCAATTTAAGAAATGCCGGCACCGATGAAACCTCATCGATACCACTAGCAATCCAAACCTGGATAGCTAATCAATATTATCTGAAATGCCGGTACCAATAAAACCTCATCGATACCATTAGTTATCCAAACCCGGATGGCTAATCAATGTCACCTGAAATGCCAATACTAATGAAACCTCATTAATACCATTAGCTATCCAAACTCGGATAGCTAATCAATGTCATCTAAAATGCTGGTACCAATGAAACCTCATTGATACCATTAGCTATCCAAATCAGGATGATTAATCAACGTCATCTGAAATGCTGGTACCAATGAAACCTCATTGATACCATTAGCTATCCAAACCAGGATGGCTAATCAATATCGCCTGAAATGCCGGTACCAATGAAACCTCATTGATACCATTAGCTAGGTTATCAATGTCACCTGAATTTTCCATTCGTACCGATCACTTTTTTTTTTAATATCATATGCATTGTAACCACAGTTGCTAAGTATCATTCACACACAAACTTAGTTATTGACACTACGACCACTAAGCATCATTCACATAACCTTAGTCACCTTCATCGCAGTGTCAAGTATCATTGTAATATATCCTTAGCCACCGACACTATAGTGACCAATTATCTATCATTTCTCTCCTAATCTCTAAGTCATTGTGTATACCCAATCCATACTGAGGTATGTAAGATAATTACATCTATTCCAAGGTTATCATGACAAATTCGATGTTTATCAATGTAAGGTAATTGTATTTATCATAATAATAACAAAATTAATTCGATACATAACAATGCACATAAGATACTCATATTTGTTCAAACATCATCTTAACTAATGGAGGTATACCGTTGCATGCATGGTACTCTTATTCATTTCAACAATATCATCATAAGCTTGATACATATCAATATATGTAAGATACTCGTATCCATTTCAATTATATCATAACTAGTCGATACACATCAAAGAACGCAAGGTACTTATATTCATTCCAATATTATCAAAGGAATAAAAGAACGCAAGGTACCATTAGCAATGTTCCTTCCTATTCTTACACAATAATCATTCTTTCTCTCATATAAAGAATACAAATATAATCTATAACAATACTAATAACAAGAACATATTTTACCATTACATCTTCCATAAACCCTACACCCATACAATTCTAATTTCATCAAAACATGTATTTAATCAAGCTTACTAAATTTTACCAAAACTAGCAATAGATTCAAAAAGCAATAAGTCATCAACCTATTATTATTATTTTAAACCCAACGGGCAGACTATATACCATAGAGTTTTGCACAATATATCTCAAAATCAAAATGATCCAATGGTTGGATCTCCCTAGATCTGAATAAAACCGAGCTAACCTGAAAATGGATGAGCTACTATTCAACACACACAAAACCTTGCCGGAGAATGAGTGTCCGATCTCCACCGTTCAAAATGAAGGCAACTTCTAGGCGCACCACATATCCAAGAATGAGCATGATCCAGCAGTGGAAGAGAGAGAACATTGGCCAATGACTAAAACTGCCCTACAGGTGTATTTCCTTTTGTTTTCCAGGAAATGTCTGATGATGATTTCTGTCAAACAGATTGTGTTTCTTCCAATCCTGCTGGTCAGTTAGTAGAGGATTGTGCTAAGAACACTATATCCAAAATTCAGCATGATCTAAAGGTGGATTCCAGATATATGGCCATCGGCGCATTATTGGTTTCTCCAAATTCTACACTTCTCTCTCTATACGAATTTTCTCTATTGTCTCTCATCTTAAATCGCTAGTCTTTACCGAACTCCGATTAGGATGAGATCTTTAACCAAGGTTGGAAAATATATTAATAGACTTCATGCAAAATTTCATCCCAATCCGACGATTAGATTGAGAGCTCTACTTCCTTATGTAAAATTGGTCAGTCCATGACTTTTTCATCAACAATCCAAATTTTCTTATTCAATCTTCACATAAAATCATATTAATTTTCCTTCTAAACCTTTAAGGTCATTTTATTATTTTGGAAAAATATTCATTTTAGAATTTTCACCTTTATTTATTTATCGAGCTTATTACCGTTTCAAAATAACGTCATTGATTTTTAATCGGTGCTTGCACTTTCAGTCCTACCCTTTTCATTGCACTATCCTTTATTATAATGTATTCTTTATTACCTCACTTATTTCTTAGAAATATTTTGTCATTTTTCTCATTATTTTATCCATCAAAACACGTTAACAGCTTCTCTGTCTTTATGAATTCTAAACCAAAACTCATTTTATGGAGGTCATCCCCTCCATTATATAGTATTATTTATCTATTATTTCTAATTTTTGGTTTCCATTAATCATTAAAATCATACCACTTTCAATCTTACATTTTACATGAGGGTTTACACATTTGCATATTTAAATTATAAATTTCCAGGGTTTCACAAGTTTATTTCTAATTAAATTAAAAACTTTATCTCATATAATGAGGCAAAAAAAATAAGGACTAATTTGTAAAGAAAAAGAAAACAAAACCAAATAAAAAAGAAAGAATTTTTTTTAAAATAAAGTGTTTCACTATTCATATAAAAATGAAATATTATTATAGTATCTAACTAGACAAGTGGCCCGCATTATCACCTATCCTAATTTTTTTTTTTTAAGTTTCAGCATTGTGTGAGAAAAAAATATTTAAAAACAATTATATGCATGCAAGAGAAGAGAGATTTGGTTTGAGAATGCATGCTAAAAATCTAAACATGAACTAAAACAAAGTGGAATTATATATATATATATATAACTTAAAAGAAATCAATGATTTAAGTGATTCATTAATGTGAGTTAAAACATCGTGAATTAGCACAATATGTTTACCTTTTGCCCTTCTCTACATAAAACAATTGACTTGTTAACGAGGTAAAGTTGTCTTTTTCAAGTGATCTAAAGGTTATTCGTAAATTGATTGAGAATAATTTAGTAGGTTTACTCTTTTTTGGCACACCAAAACTACATCGTTGCCCTTGCAAGTAAAAAAACAATTGGGCTTTTGTATAGGGTCTATTTTGTCTTTTCTATTTTATTTGCACAGTAAAATGAGGTCAATACCCTTGAGAGTTCAAAAATGTTGACCTTGACAAGAGGTATTTTTTAGTCTTTTTCATGTTTTGTGTCCTGTAAAATGACAAAGTTAACCTTAGAATAAAAAAAATCTAAAACTAGCTTGGGATAATGTTTTCATCCTTGCAATATAGCTTTTTTTATAATATTTAGATGCTCTTAGGGGCTTTTTAGTAATTTAAAGTATTGAAATATTAATAAATCAATAAAAAAACTGACATGTACGTAGTACGTGATAGTCCACCATGTCATTCAGGAGGCATGTGATAGTCCAACGTGTAATGTGAAGGTTTAGTTGATGGTGTAGTGTGTGTTGTTATATTCACAATGGTTCGGCGGTGATAAAGTTGTTTTCTCCTCCCTATCTTTTCTCTCTCTTGGACTTTAATATTTACGCTGAGCTTTTAAAAATTTAATTATATCCTTCGGATTATATTTATATTAATGCAACTTTTTTTTTTCTATTTTCTTTTTTTATATCAACACAACAACAAAGGAAAATACCATGCAACTTAAAATTTATTTCCCCGTAGAATCAATGCAACAAGTACACAGATAACAGACAACAAGGAATTTAACATAGTCATTGAATTTAACAGAAGATATATACACTTTATTTTTTCTATTAAAATTAAATTATTTTTTAAATTATGTCAACATATAATCAATTTGTTCTTGAAAGTTTATCTATTCCATGTATAACCGGAACATCATATATATATATATATATATATATATATATAATTTATTATCTGATCCTTAGTGCTAGTAGTGTAATTATAATATTATTTCATGATTTATTCAATATTTTATTTTTAATATCACAATTAAAAATAAATAACGAAGCAGAATTTATATGATATTTTCTATAAAATTTTTGATAAAACAAATATAATTAATAGAAAAGAGTTTATAAAAACAAAAACAATGTCTCAGTTAAAATAATTTTTTCATTAAAGAGAAGGCTCGCCACGGTGATTACCCGCCGGCTGACATCTCCTCGCGCGCCTAGCACCAGCCAAACCACCTCAATCTTAACATGCACAAGACAAAGTCAATGAAAAGACGCCAGGGAGCCTCAGCAGCCGAGAAGAAAGGGTGGGAACACTCACCGCACAAGAAGAAACGCGAAAAACAGAGAGGGAGCGCGGTAAAGACAGTGAAGCCACAGTATTCACACACAGTGCACCGTGTTTTAATGAGCACTCTTAGTTTATATATATATATATATATATATATATATATATATATATATATATAATTCTTTTAGTTTTGTTTTAGTTTGTTAGTTATAAACAGTGAAGCAGCACCAGAATACAATTCTTTTAGTTTGTTAGCGAATTTGAAAAAGAATAAAGTCATCTGTCAACCTCTGTTCACTTTGGTCCGACATTCTTCACCTCTCCCCACCTGAGCTCTCTCTCTTTCCCTCCTTCGCTATAGGAAGCCGCCGCCGCCACCTCAACCAATAAGGCTTCAAATCTCTACCAGGTGCTTCCTTTTCTATCATGTTTTTTATTTTTAAAATTTACGTCTGCGTTTTCATTTATTTAACTGAAATTCTTATCTAGAGAGAAATTCGATTTTAATAAGTAAATTAAAAAGATATATAATCGGACCCGATGAAATTGCTTCTCGTGAACGCAACTCGTAAAAAGGCGCAATCAGCCGATTCTATAATGTTTTGAATTAAATGAGTTAGGAAAAGGCTACAAACCCCTTGGTGGCTTAAAGAGAGAGTATAAATAAATAAGGGTATAATAGTAATTGAATAATAGTTGATAAATATAAATAGAAAGGAAAAAAAAAACAAGAAGAAACCTGCAAAATTTTGAGAGAGAGAGTCGGCAGGAGTGAAGGGAGAAATAAGAAGAAGAAGAGAAAAGAGGGAAAGATAAGGGAAATAAAAGGAGTTGAAGGAAAATAAGTTAAAAGGGTAAGATTTATGCTTTAATGTGTATAATATGTTTTCTTTAGCTTTAAATTTAGGTTTTGATGAATGTTAGGGTTTTGAAAATTTATGTTTTGGGTTTAATTGATGAATTAAATTGATTGTTATGGGTTAATTGTTGTGGGTATTTGATTATTTAGATGATTTTGAGAGATTGAATTGGAAGATGATGATTTTGAGTTATGATTCTGTTTGAATGATGAAATTGTGTTAGAAATTTGGAGAGAACAGTAGGTTTCTGTTAAAATTCTGGGTTGGAGGTTGAAGATGACAAAAATTCAATTTGGTCCCTCAATTTGTGGAAATTACAATTTAGTCCCCAAACTTTGGAAAATTTACAGATTGGTCCCTGGAACATATATCGAGATTCTGAACAGAATAAAATATGAATTATGGGCAGAATTACTGTATAGTTATGAAATTTTAACACTTTCAATTTGACAAAAATTACAACTTGACCCTAAAAATTTGGTAAAATTCCAGAATGGTCCCTGGAGTATAATGAGATGATCTGGACAGAATTGAGGATTAATTATGGTCAGAATTTCAGTATAGTAATGGATTTATGACAATTTCAATTTGGTCCTTCAATTTGACAAAAGTTGCAATTTGACCCTTAAAAATATGATAAATTACAGATTAGTCCCCAGCTGTAATATTAAATTTTGCAGATTAGTTTGATGAATAATTGAGGGTTATTTAGTGAATTATTACCAATATTATTATTTGTTTTATTATGGATTAGATTTCGGGAAAACCGTTAAATGTTGGGTTTTTAGGAAAGATAACTAGTTAGTTCAAAAACATTTAGGGTTATGGAATACACCCTTAGATAAGTGTATTAAATAGGTTATATATTCTTTTGAGTCATTCTTGAATATGTCTCCTTTATATTCAGATAATCCTGATATTCTACCGGCGGGACGTCAGTAAGATTTTCTTCGGTGTCTGCTTTTGACTTCTGTTTGCTTTCGAGTCAGGTGAGTGGATAATTTTCCATATGCATGAGAAATATTATAACTATTTGATTTGTTAATATGAATTGGATCATGCTTCTTGATAATATATATGTTGATTATTATCCTTGTTATCATAAGCTTGATCAATTGTTGAATCCGAATTATTGATATGAACCAGTATATGTATTCTGAATTGACTTCTGAATTGATAGCTCCTCATTTGATTGATGTCATGAGTTGAGCCTTGAGATATGAATATGTCTGTTTGATTATGATTATGAACCTATGGTATGTCAGTCAGAATACCCATGCTAACAGGGTAGTGTTAGTCTTTGTGCACATTGTATCTGAACCCTAGTTGGTCGGGGGAGTCACCAACCTATGTGGACTGATCATCCCACAGTACGGAGCCTCATGCTCATTGCATTTTGATTTTCTGACGAACTTTACCATTTGATCTTCTTGTTATGGCCTATTTGAGAAACCTTCATATAAGAACCTAGAGCCATAATTGTATATAATTCTCATTGTTATATTTCCTCGTGTGTGTATATTGAATATTATCTACTCACTGAGTTGTTAAACTCACCCTCTCACTATTATTCTTTTCAGGCTTATAGCTTGATAGCAGGTTACTTTTGTTGAATCTTCTGAACCTGTTGTTAATGCTGCGTTGAATTCTGATTGAGTTAGGATAAGTTTGTGTGTAAGTTTGGGTTCGCATAGGTATGGAACCTTGGAGGGGAACCTTGCCTATGTGCCGGTCATGGATCCGGGATTCGGGTCGTGACAGATTCTACTGTGGGTGGAGCATTTAGTATGGTCATGGTTATTGTGTTCTCTATTCAAAGAAAGACGTGCCTGTAAATTTGTTAAGTTGATTCTCATCAGTCTGCTCTTTAGAGTTGATGATAACATGAAATATTCATTGTTAATGCTCGTTGTTTTCTTCTTCTTTTTCCTAGATTAAAACATCCTAGACAATCTCTTTGGGATGAATTAGTGTTTCTGGCCTCTTCATCTTCAATTTGTGCTGTGGTATTTAGTCTGCTGATATTCTTTGGGGATTGAAATGCCTCGTTTTATGACTTTGTTTTGTTTTCTTCTTATTTCTTCATTGTTTTGGGGATGTGGTATTTTCCTCTTTCTATTTGTGCCGTGGTATTTTGTTTGCTCCCTACAATATTTATTCTTTCAGAGAAGTAAATATATACATAAATAATTACAAGAACAGGAGGGGAAGGGGAGGGGGGTTTGACAGTAAGTATTTACTTAGAAGGGAATGCTTCTTTGGTTTTAGAAGCACCATGAAGATTCAGGCCCAAATCTTTGCTTAGAATGCCCGAATACCCAGGATCCTTGCACCTTGTCCTGAATGGTTGTGTATATATTTGTTATGCATCCATATTTGGATGAATTCTTTAATAAAGTACATGATATTAGACGGAAGTTTTTTTTTTAAATCTATTCAAGTCTGAATAAACTGATATTCCATTTTTCATGTTCTTGATGTGCCTTTACTCTTCTAGCTGTTCCTGACTTTCTTTTTAGGGTCTATTCTAACATGCAATATGATTTTTTTTTCTTTTTGGTTGGCCCACTGTCCCAGGCGGAGAACCTGACATGGGCACGGGTGATTGGAGAATTCAATTGCAGCCTGACTCACGGAAAAGAATAGTCGACAAAATGTATGTATTTGTTTCCTAATATGTGCAAGTGCTGCAAAATAGTAAATTTTTTTATTTATATGAAAGAAAAGGAGAAGGGCAAAAGGTTAATTAAAATCAGCTGGACTGCCATGAGGCAACCTCAAGTATCACACACCTCTTTTTTAATGTTTTTTTGTTCATCTTTTCATGTGTTTCTCACAAGAAGCAAACTTGACGGAACATAAAGTTCTGGGAAGTAATTTTTGTTGGAACTTCTTGTGTAATCTCTTCTTTCGATGATGAGCTCTTGGATGGCTGCATGAGCATTGGTGTTTCGAGTTGCAACTGAACTAATTAAATGAATAGTGTTGGATTTGGGGCCTTCTATTTGTTTTAACTTTCAATTAGCCACAATGGTGTATGGTTTCCTAGTTTCTCAGCATAAAGTTGAATGTTTTGTGGACCTCTCTACATTCAAAATCATATAGACAGCTACTCCTGGCACTTGCAGTGGTCAATGAATACTGTAGAGTATATATTGCAGTGTGAGATAAGGTTATCTCATTGCATTTTCATAAATTGAAAGGATTTCTCTTCTTTTCTTTGTCAATTACAGCACATGCATAGAAGTGCTCTTGCTCAAAGTAAATGCTATTGTAATGTTTTCACAAAGACTCCCCTGGTTTGCAACTAATTCACTTATATATCTTGGAACATAGCTATAAATGAAAGGTTCTTCCAGTTCAAGAAAATTAACCATGAAGCTCATAGCTAGAATTTTTAGACAGAAGGGTGGCCAAGTAAACTCCTATACTCTGTAACTCTGGAGGAAGTAAAAATAGATGTCTATGTATTTTGATGCCATATATTACTTGACCGACACTTGCTTATGTCATTATTTGTTTTTGCTTTTTGTTAATGATTCCACACATTTTTGATATTGGTGTGGTTTATGAGTTCAGGGTTCTTGCTCGTTGCTACTAACTTCTCTATACTTGCCTGGTCATTTAAAATGAAACGTAATGATTTCCATGTGCAGAATGGAGACATTGGATAGGCATCTTCCGTTTTCTGGTCAAGAGGGATTACAAGAACTCAAGAAAATTGTCATACGGCTTGAGGAAAAGATTTATACTACCGCCACCAATCAAATATTTGCCTAATGCGAGGTTCGATAATTACGATATTCCCTAGATATGAATATACACACACATTTATGCATGTATAAATGTGTGTGTAGTGTGCCTACACTTCCTCACCGTTCATTCTGTATGCAAGGCTGATTGGGAGTTCGCATCTTTTTGTTAATTCTCTTGACAAGTGTTTTATTTAGAGTGACCAAGTTCAAGTGCAAGGAAAGAGTGCAAAAAGCAAATAGCGAATCAATACATGAATAATTTAATAAAAAGAGAGGAAACAGAAGTATATCCTTAGAGAAGATGAAATGATAGAGCATATATCGGCCAACGGATTTACCGACAGAATACTTCTGTCAGTAATTTAAGGTCGACATTACCGATGAAATTTTTTCCGTCCATGATTTCGTCAGTATATACCGACGGAAACATTCAGTCGGTAGTTACCAACTGAATTACAGACGGAATGTTCAGAATTAAAAAAAAAACGGTTCGCTGACGTGGAGGTTTTTGCGGGTGATTTTTTCCGACGGAATCATCAAGGGATTTAAAACGGAAGCTCTGTATGGTGACGTGACCGGTTCACCATTTCAAATGCTGATGGAATTCCCGAGGGATTCAAAACGGCAGATCCGTATGGTGACGCGTCCTTTTACCGTTAGAATAGCCGACGGACTCACCGACGGAATACGTCCGTTGGTGAAACCGTCGGAAAAAGTTAATATATACCCACTCTGCCGACCCTCTCCTCCCCTATTTCTCCTTCTTCATCCCCATCCCAACTCTCCCCAACTACAAACAACCCGGGGCCCCCCCC
>Ga0307507_10012323_pt1 | contig 10586 bp, 8 predicted proteins | sample 7_EM_MG_FD_207223 | JGI IMG/M metagenome (GOLD analysis project Ga0307507, IMG submission 207223) | Populus trichocarpa ectomycorrhiza microbial communities from riparian zone in the Pacific Northwest, United States - 7_EM | ecosystem: Host-associated > Plants > Roots > Unclassified | place... | reverse complement strand
TGTTGTGCCGCTTCATGATCTTGATGTCGGCGAGCATCGTGACGCGCGTCTGCGCCCGGCCGGTGCGGGGGTGGTGCTCGTGCCGGTTGACGCCGCGGAACAGGATCCGCCGTCCGTTCACCTTCAGCAGACCGTCCTCGATGGCCACCGTCCGGAACCCGATCCGCACCGGCACCCGTTCGGCCACTGTGGACAGTTCGCCGTCGTACAGCCGAGGTACTTCCGCGCTCCACGGTTCGACAGGCACCTCGATCGGGACACCGGCTGGGTGGTCGGCAATCCCCAGCGAAGGCACGTTCACGCGAACATCGGGACCGGACTCGACGAGCAACGTGCCGAGGCCCGTGAGGTGGTCGTAGTCCGCGCGGACCCAGTAGTCGCCGATCCCGCCCGCAGGCCGGGAAAGCAGCGTGACCGACCGGAAGATCCCGGACAGCCACCACATGTCCTGGTCCTCCAGATAGCTCCCGGCCGACCACTGGTGCACGCGCACCACCAGGACGTTACCCGACTGTCGCAGCAGCGCGCCCACCACGAACTCCGACGGCAGGCGGCTGCCCTTGGTGACGCCGAGTTCCATGCCGTTGAGCCAGATCCGCGCGCACGAGTCGACGCCCTCGAAGCGCAGCACTGCCGGGCCGTCCGGCCAGTCCGCGGGGAGGTCGAAACGCAGCCGGTGGTCGCCGGTCGGGTTGTCCGACGGCACCCGCGGCGGGTCGACCGGGAACGGATAGTCCACATTGGTGTAGGCGGGACGCCCGTGGCCGTGCAGCTGCCAGTGCGAGGGCACCGGGAGCTCCTCCCACGCCGAGTCGTCGAAGTCCACCCGCTCGACGTCCGAAGGCGCGGCGGCCACGCTCGGCGACAGCCGGAACCGCCAGTTTCCGTCCAGGGAAAGCGATGGGGCGTCGGAGGTGAAGGCCGAGCGGGGCGCGAGGGAACCGTGCCCGGGGGCGGGGTCTTCGACGTAGGACATGGAATCCCTTCAGCCTTTGAGGGCGCCGGCGGCGATGTTGCGGATGAAATGCCGTGCCCCGAACAGGAACACGATGATCAGAGGCACGATCGCCACGAGCGTCCCGGCCATCACGACGCTGTAGTCCTTGACGTAGATGCCGTTCAGCTGCGAGAGCGCCACCTGCAGCGTCACGTGGTTCGAGTCGACCAGTACGACCAGTGGCCACAGGTAGTCGTTCCAGGCGTTGACGAAGGTGAAGATGCCGAGGAACGCGAGCGCCGGGCGCAGCACCGGCAGCGCGATCGTCAGATATGTCCGGAAGAAGCCGCAGCCGTCCATCCGCGCGGCTTCCAGGAGCTCGTCCGGGACGGCGGTCTGCGCGTACTGGCGCATCCAGAAGATGCCGAACGCGTTGGCCGCGGCGGGAATGATCAGCGCCTTGAGGTCACCGACCCAGCCGAGGTGCGCCATGATCGTGAACTGCGGGATCGCGGACAGCTGCGTCGGCACCACGAACGTCGCCAGCACGATTCCGAAAAGGACGTTGCTCCCCGGGAAGCGGTACTTGGCGAAGGTGAACGCGGCCAGCGAGTCGAAGAACAGCACCAGCAGCGTCGTCACGATCGCGACGATCAGCGTGTTCAGCAGCGAGCCGAAGAAATCGATCCTCGCGAACACCTGGGCGATGTTGTGGAAGAACTGCCCGCCGAACGTCCAGGTCGGCGGCGAGGCGTAGATGTCCGCGGTGGTGTTGGACGCCATCACCACGAGCCAGTAGTAGGGGAACAGCGTGATCAGCGCGCCCAGGATCAGCGCGGTGTAGGTGACGATGCGCCCGGTGCGTGTCATCGGCCCGCCTTCAGGAACCCGGGACGCTGGATCAGCCGCCAGTTGAGGATCGCGAACAGGACGACCACCACGAAGATGCCCCACGCGATCGCGGCGCCGTAGCCGAAGTCGCTGTGCACGAAGGACTGGTCGTAGAAGTAGAGGACCATGGTCAGGCCCGCTTCGTCCGGGCCGCCGCGGTTGCCGAGCAGCACCTGGGACTCGGTGAAGATCTGCAGCCCGCTGATCGCCGACATCACCACCGAGAACAGCAGCACCGGGCGCAGCAGCGGCAGGGTGATCCGGAGGAACGTCCGTACCGGCCCGGCGCCGTCGACGCGCGCGGCTTCGTAGACGTCCGTCGGCAGCGCCTGTAGCCCCGCGAGGAAGATGATGGCGTTGTAGCCGACCCATCGCCAGACGATCATGATCGAGATCGCGACGCGGATGGCCCATGGATCGGTCAGCCAGGACACCGGGTCGATCCCGACCAGGCCGAAGAACCAGTTGAGGATGCCGAACTCACTGCTGAAGATCGAGCCGAACACCAGCGACATCGCCACCACCGAGGTGACGTTCGGCAGGAAGTAGGCGACCCGGAACACGCCCTTGAAGCGGATCGACGAGTGCAGGCCGACCGCGATCAGCAGGGCCAGCGCGGTCATCGGGATGGTCGAGAGCACCCAGATGATCAGGGTGTTGCCCATCGCGTCCCAGAACGTCGGGTCGGCGACCAGGAACTGGAAGTTGCTCAGCCCGACGAACTTCATCGGCCCGACGCCGTCCCAGCGTTGCATGGCCAGGAAAAGCGAGTACAGCACCGGATACAGCCCGAACACGGCGAACAGTACGAAGAACGGCGAAACGGCGAGGTAGTGCGGTAAGTACTTCCATCGTTTCCGCTGACGAGGCGCGCGCGACCGGACCGGGTCGGGGACGCGGGTGAGTGTGGCCATCAGAGCACCCCCTGCCGGGTCAGCAGGCGTTCCACCGCACGGCGAGCGTCGTCCCAGGCCTGGCCCGGATCCTTGCCCGCGAGTTCGACGTTGGTGAGTTCGTCGGTGTAGGCGTCGGACAACGCGATGTCCCACGGGCTGAAGTACGCGGGCTTCACCTCGCGCGCGGACTGGCTGAGCACGGTCATGGTGACCTGGCCGCCGAAGAACGGTTCCGGCTCGTGCAGGCGCGGGTCCTCGAGTGCGGCCGGGCTGCTCGGGAAGAGCCCGGCGTCGAGGTACGCGCGCGGCTGGTTCTCGGGGGAGAGCAGCCAGCGGATGACTTCGAACGCCTGGTCAGGGTTCGGGCAGGCCTTCGTGATCGCCAGGAACGAGCCGCCCTGGTTGCCCGCGCCACCGGGACTGCGGCAGACGCGCCACTTCCCGGCGGTCTCGGGCGCCGACTTCTTGAGGTCGGTGACGATCCAGGAGGCGTTGACGAAGCTCAGTTCCTTGCCGGAGTTCCAGGCCGCGTGCCGCTCGACCGACTGGCCGGGGTCCTGCGAACCCGCGTAACCGCCGGTCAGTCCTTTGTGGAACGCCGTGAGCGCACGGTCCCAGGCCCGGCGGATCTGCGGCGCGTCACCGAGGTAGTGGTTCTGGCGGTCGAAGTACTTCTGCGGCTCCTGGGCCAGCGAGTAGGTGTAGACGGTCTTCGTGTCGGTGATCAGGTGGCGGCCGGGCAGCTTCTCCTGCAGCCGGGCGCCGAACACGAAGTAGTCGTCCCAAGTGGACACTGCGGCCGCGACCTCGTCGGGTTCGCTGGGGAAGCCGGCCTGGGCGAACAGGTCCGCGCGGTAGTAGAGGGCAGCCGGGCCGATGTCGATCGGGAAGCCGAGCTGGAACCCGTCGGGGCCGGTCCCGGCCTGCCACTTCCACGGCAGATACTGGCTTGCCACCGACTGCGCGCCGAGCGCGTTCAGGTCGGCGAAATGGGCGGTGTCGGCGAAGTAGGTCGCGATGTCGTCGCCGAGCATGGTGATGTCCGGCAGGTACGCCTCGCCGGCCATCGCGGCCATCAGGCGCTGCTTGAGCGAGCCGCTGACCTGCGACGGGAAGAGGCTGCCGAACCGCTGCCGGGCGTCGGCCACGACCTGGTCGGCGACCCCGCCGTTGGTGTACCAGAGGGTGAGCCTGCCGGGGTTGGCGGTGGTCGGGCTGGTGCAGGAGGCGGCGGAGCCGAGCGCCGCCACGCCCAGCCCCGCCGCGGTCAGGAAGCTTCGTCGAGTCAGCGTCATCGAGGACCCTCCGCGAGGCCCGTGAACGTTCCCGTGAACGTTCACGAATGGCTCGGAGTGTGCTCGGACGGCCCTCGCGGTGTCAAGAGATCAGGCCGATTCGCGCAGGTGAAGGACCGCGCGGACGACGATCTCGCCCGGCTCGGGCGGAGCGGAACCGGTCACGAGCGCCCCGACCTGCTCGATGGCCAGCGCGCCGAGCGCGCGGGTATCGATCGCGACGCTGGACAGCGCCGGCTCGACCAGCGTCCCGAGCCGCAGGCCGTCGAACCCGATCACCGCCAGATCGCCGGGCACGCGCAGGCCGAAGCGCCGGGCCTCGCGCAGCGCGCCGATCGCGATCACGTCGTTGAAGGTGAACACCGCCGTGACGTCGGGGTGCGCGGCCAGCAGGTCCGACAGCGCCTCACCGCCGCCGTCGACGCTCTGCGCGGCCCCGACGATCCAGCCGGGGTGGACCGCGACGCCGCACTCGGCGGCGGCCCGCCGGAACCAGGTCTGCCGGATGCTCGGCTCGGGACGGTTGTTGTGGTCGAGCATCCCGATCCGCCGGTGCCCGGCCCGGACGAGGTGCGCGACCGCGTCGCGCACCCCGTCCTCGCCGTCGATCCGGATGGAGGCGAACCGCGGTGTGCGGTGGTCCCGCCCGACCAGCACCACCGGGATGCCCGGCAGGTACCGGTCGAGCTCGGCCTCCGGGAGGCTGAAGTAGCCGACCACCGCGTCCACCTGCGAGCCGATCACCCGCAGCGTGGCGAGCTCGGTCTCGGGGTCGTCGGCGGTGTCGTAGACGACCACGTGCGCGCCCCGGGCCCGGGCCGCCTCCAGCGCGCCGGAGGCGACCTCGGTGAAGAACGGGTTCATCAGGTCCGGGATGACCAGCCCGATGGTGGTGGTGTCCTGGCGGACCAGGCCGCGGGCGAAGCGGCTCGGCCGGTAGCCCAGCGCCTTGGCGGCGTCGAGCACCCGCTGTTTCGTCGAGCCGTCGATCTCCGCCTTGTCGTTGAGCGCACGGGACACCGTCTGCCGCGACACTCCGGCGATGCGGGCGACGTCGTGGATCGTCACCCGCCGGGGTTCCGTGCTCGAGGACACCGCCCACCTCCCGGGACGAGTATGCCCGCTACCCGGCCGGGGTGCGCTCCCGGCGTTTCGAGATGAACCGCCAGCCGACCGCGAGGACCACGGCCAGCACCGGGATCGAGTAGAACGCGATCTTCTCGGCGCCGTCGGAGAAGCCCATCAGGACCACGACCAGGACCAGGAACCCGAGTGTCGCCCAGCCGGTGTAGGGCGCGCCCGGCATCCGGTAGGACGGCCGTTCGAGCTCGCCGCGCAGCGCGGCCTGGCGCAACCGCAGCTGACAGAAGATCAGCGTCGCCCAGGTCGAGACCACGCCGAGCGAGGCGATCGCGATGGCGATGTCGAAGGCCTCCTTCGGCACCAGGTAGTTCAGCACCACGCCGAGGACGTAGGCGCCGGTGGTGAACAGGATGCCGCCGTAGGGCACGTGGCGGCTGTTCATCCGGCCGACGAACGACGGCGCCTCGCCCTTGTCGGCCAGCGCACGCAGGATCCGGCCGGTCGAGTAGAGGCCGGAGTTGCAGGAGGACAGCGCGGCGGTGAGCACGACGGCGTTCATCACGTCGCCGATGCCGGGGATGCCCAGGCGCGAGAACACCGTGACGAACGGGCTTTCGCCGCCGTTGTAGAACGGCCAGGGCAGCAGCATCGCCAGCAGCAGCACGGAGCCGACGTAGAACACGCCGATCCGCCAGACCACGCCGTTGATCGCCTTCGGCAGCACCTTGCGCGGGTCCTTGGTCTCACCGGCCGCGATGCCGACGACCTCGATGGCGGAGTAGGCGAAGATGACCGCCTGCAGGGTCATCAGTGCGACGCCGATGCCCGCCGGGAAGAGTCCACTGTGGTCGGTCAGGTTGTGCACGCCCGCGGACGTGCCGCCGATGTCGGCCCCGGTGAGCACCAGGCCGGTGGCGGTCACCAGGAAGACCACGATGGCCAGGACCTTGACCACGGAGAACCAGAATTCCAGCTCGCCGAACAGCTTGACGCTGACCAGGTTCACCGCGAGCAGCACGCCGAGCGCGACCAGCGCGGTCAGCCACTGCGGTACGTCCGGCAGCCATTTGTGCACGTAGATCGCGACCGCGGTGATCTCCGCGATCCCGGTCATCGCCCAGTTGACCCAGTACATCCAGCCCGAGGCGAACCCGGCCCACGGCCCGATGAACTTCCGGGCGTAGGTGACGAAACTGCCGGAACTCGACTCGTGCAGCACGAGTTCACCGAGGGCCCGCATCACGAAGTAGGCCGCCACTCCGCAGATCGCGTAGGAGAAGATCAGCGACGGGCCGACCTGGTGGAGCTTTCCGCCGGCGCCGAGGAAGAGCCCGACACCTATGGCGCCGCCGATGGCAATCATCTGTACTTGGCGATTGCCCAGCGCCTTCGAGTAGCTTTCACCTTTTTCGGTGAGCAGCGAGGAATCCATGGTTTGCAGACGCTAGAGGTTTGTGCGGCAGGTCACCAAGCGCGCTAAGGAAGACTTAAGGTGTGCCGGAGATCACCGGGCGCCGATTTGACAAGGCGGTGCGGGAAACGGTTCCGCGATCCCGCTACGCTGCGTCCGTGGATCTCGCAGTGTTGCTGGACCGGATCGCCGCCGACGTCGTACCCGAGCTCGGCAATGGCGCGGTCGCCGACTATATTCCCGCGCTCGCCCGGGTGGATCCGCGCCGGTTCGGCATGGCGGTGGCTTCGCTGGACGGCACTGTGGCCGGGGTGGGCGACTGGCAGGTCCCGTTTTCGATCCAGAGTGTGTCCAAAGTGTTCACCCTCTCGCTCGTGCTTTCCCTGGCAGGCGACGAAGTCTGGTGGCGGGTCGGCCGTGAGCCTTCAGGGGACCCGTTCAATTCGCTGATACAGCTGGAAAACGAGGGTGGCATCCCGCGCAATCCGTTCATCAACTCGGGTGCGCTGGTGGTGACCGACGAACTCGCCCGATTCGGCGACGTGACCGAGCGGCTGCTGGCCTTCCTGCGCACGGAAAGCGGTTGCTCGGACATCGAGGTCGACGCGGAGGTGGCCACTTCGGAGGCCGAGCATGCCGACCGGAATCGCGCCTTGGCCTATTTCATGGCTTCCTACGGCAACATGCGGCATCCGGTGCCGGACGTGCTCGCTCAGTACGTGCGGCAGTGTTCGATCGCGATGAGCTGTGCCGACCTCGCCCGGTCGGCCTTGTTCCTGGCGCGCCACGGCGTCCGCAACGACGGGACGCGGCTGCTCGGCAGCAGCGCGGCCAAGCGCGTCAACGCGGTGATGCTGACGTGCGGGACCTACGACGCGGCGGGCCAGTTCGCCTACCGGGTCGGGCTGCCGGGCAAGAGCGGCGTCGGCGGCGGGATCGTCGCGATCGTGCCGGGCCGGTGCGCGGTCTGCGTGTGGAGCCCGGCCCTGGACGCGCGCGGCAACTCGGTGGCCGGGGTGGCGGCGCTGGACCACTTCACCACCGAGACGGGCTGGTCCGTGTTTTAGGACTGATACGTGAATAGATGCGTACGGGACTGATGGGACAGACGTGATCGCTGCACCCGGGATGTGGCCAGGTGATGGTGGAGGGTCGTGCACCAGTCACATCAGCACCAGGCACCATACGAACCGGCAATCTGGATGTCTCCAATGACGCGTTCGGGACGCTGGGCGTCCCGAACGCGTCATTGGGGGCATGGCAGGACACGGGTTCGATCTCCACCCGCATCTGTTCATAGTCACCGGGACCGGCCCGCCAGGGCCAACCCTCCTCGTGAGCGTTCCGGGCGGTTCTAACCGGCCGCAACACTCACGAGTCCTTGAGGTAGTTGTAGACGGTCGCCCGAGACACCCCTAGCAGCCGCGCCAGTGCCGGGGCCGCGTTCTTCACCTCCAGGTACCCCTGCTCCTTCAACGACCGCGTCAGCTCCTTCTTCCCCGACGCTGGGAGTGTCAACGTCGTATGCCCGCGCGCGGCCGCGAACTCCTCGACCACTATCCGCAGCTCCGACGCCGTGCGGGCGCGAAGGGTCTCCGTCACCGGCTGGCCCTCCATCGAGACCGAGGCCAGCGCGGTCAGCACACGGGCCGCGCCGTCGAGCGCGGAGACGTCCAGGTTGAGGCAGAGCGCGGCGATGTAGACGCCATCGGCGTTGCGGATCCCGATGGACGTGCTCTTCGCCGGGCGGCCGTCGGGGAACTGGTTCGGGTAGTTCTGGAGGACGTCGGGGAAGTCCGGGTCGGCGATCCGCGCCAGGCCCAGCTCGGTGGCCGGGTCACCCACCGCACGCCCCGACAGCGAGCCTTCGATCGCGCGGACCGCGTGCGAAGGGTCGCGCAGGTCGTGCAGCACCACCTCGCACATCCCGGGGAACATCCGGCCCAGCGCGACGGCGATCTTCTCCGCCTCCCGCAGCAGCACTTCGTCGCTCATCCCAGCAGCTCCCGCATCGTGTCGGCGGCCTTGAGCCCCGAACCGGTCAGCACCACGACGACGGTCTCGCCCGGCCGGATCGCGCCCTGGGCTCGGAAGACGTCGAGGGCGGCGGCCGCGGTCGCGCTGGTCGGCTCGGCGTAGAGGCCGATCGAGGCCAGCCGGCGGACGGCGGTGGCGATGTCGGCCTCCGGGATCGCCGTGGTGGTGCCGCCGGAACGCCGGATCGCGGCGAGCACCTCCGGCAGCCGGACCGGATGGCGGATGGCGGTGCCCTCGGCGATGGTCCGTGCGAAGGTCGCCGGAGTGCCGTGGCAGGCGGCGTCGATCGGGGCGCAGTTCGCGGGCTGGGCGACCAGCAGCCGCGGCCGTCGCGGGATCGCCCCGGACGCGACCAGTTCGCCGAAGCCGAGGTCGCAACCGAGCACGATGCTGCCCGCGCCCGCCACGGTGACCACCGCATCCGGGGCCCGGAAGCCCAGGTCCTCCCACAGTTCATAGGCCAGGGTCTTCGTGCCCTGCAGAAAGAAGGGGTGCCAGTTGTGGCTGGCGTACGTCGTCTCGGCTGAGCGCCGCAGTGCCTCGGCGGCCGTGTCGTCGCGAGTGCCCGGCACCAGCTCCACCGTGGCGCCGTAGGCCCTGGCCTGCAGGATCTTGGCCGGGGACGTCGATTCGGGGGCCAGGATCGTCGCGGCGATCCCGGCCGCCGCGCTGTAGGCCGAGATCGACGAGCCGCCGTTGCCCGAGCTGTCCTCGAGGACGTGCCCGATGCCGGCGCCGGCGAGCAGCGAGAGCAGCACACTCGAGCCGCGGTCCTTGAAACTGCCGGTCGGGCTGAACCACTCGAGCTTGAACAGGGCCGGTTCGTCGCCCCACGGCCGCTCGACCAGCGGGGTGACGCCTTCGCCGAGGGACACCGGGCGCAGGTCGCCGGGCAGCGCGGCGTGGTAGCGCCAGAGAGAACGGACACCGGTCTCGACATCGGCCGCCGTGATGCCGGGCAGCGGGCCGACCGTCAGCGGCGCGTCGTCGTCGCCCCGCCAGCGCCGAGCGTCCGGTTCGTACCGGGTCCCGGTCCGTTCGTCCACGTAGAAGTACACCTGGACAGATTGCCCAATCATGGACAGAGTGTCTAGATGATGTGACCCGGTAGACGCGAAAAGGTTTCAGATTTACCCGGGAAAGAACATGCTGGGAACGATTGCGGATTTTGGTGGCGCGCCTGGCGAGGTTCCGGTATACGCCCGGTACGGATGGTGCTCGTGTGAATACCCGCCGTTGCTCCGGCCGTGCGTGCGTTCGCCCGTGCGAGCCGCCTCGCGGGCGCCCTTCCGGTTGTGTGACCACGAAGAACTCCGGTTCCGGATTAATCCATAATGGACGGCCGGGCCGGGTAATTGATTGCCGAATTCTTTACGGGCAAGAATGGGAAACGGTGGTTGATCACTCGAAAACCGTTACGAATCATCCCGCCGGTGCGGTTGCCGCATTAACCGCCGTGACATGCGCCGTTGGCTCGGCCGAAATCGGCGGTGCGCCCCGGACTGGTCCGGAGTGGTCAGTCGCGAGGGGGCCACTGGCCGGGATCGGTTGCCCCGTCCGGAGGTAGCGGCGGGCCTGGTGTAGACCACGGCGACGTACTATGTTTTGGTAGCCGGACGCAAGGCAATGTTGCTCACCGTCTCGCCCCGTGGTACGTGACGCCCACGTTAATTTCTTGAGTCTCCAGCCTGGTCCGTCGGGAATTTTCTGAACCAGCGCGATGAAATCGCGGTGGGTTGTTGACTGAACCCGGACGACCCGCTTAAGTACTCCCCGTTACCACATCACCCTTTCGTGCGTAGGGGAGTTCCCATGCGTGTCTCGAAAGACGACCTCGTTGCGGCGTCGCGGACGCCCGTGGCCGTCGTCGCCGTGTCTCCGCTGGGCACGGCCTCGGCGAGGTACGTCACCGACGTCGCGCGTGGGGGCGGGCTCGGAGTGCTCGACCTGACCGGCGGCGCGGCCGCCGAGGAGCTCGCGCTGCTGGGGGAGTGGGGGATCACGGAGTTCGGCGTCCGGCTCACCCGGACGACCGG
>Ga0307507_10012322_pt1 | contig 10586 bp, 3 predicted proteins | sample 7_EM_MG_FD_207223 | JGI IMG/M metagenome (GOLD analysis project Ga0307507, IMG submission 207223) | Populus trichocarpa ectomycorrhiza microbial communities from riparian zone in the Pacific Northwest, United States - 7_EM | ecosystem: Host-associated > Plants > Roots > Unclassified | place... | reverse complement strand
TACCTTAATTGCATGTTAAGAAATATATAGTTACCTTTTAAAGTTGCTAAGTAGGTTAATTGCGTGTTAAGAAATATATAGTTAGCTTTTAAAGTTGTTAAGTTAGTTAATTGCATGTTAAGTTAGTCGAATTACATGTTAAGTTGGTTAATTGCATATTAAGTTAGTTGAATTGCGTGTCAAGTTAGTTAATTGCATGTTAAGTTAGTTGAATTGCGTGTTAAGTTGGTTAATTGCGTGTTAAGTTAGTCGAATTGCGTGTCAAGTTGGTTAATTGCATGTTAAGTTAGTTAAATTGCGTGTTAAGTTAGTCAATTGCGTATTAAGTTGGTTGAATTGCGTGTTAAGTTAGTCAATTGCGTGTTAAGTTGGTTAATTGCGTATCGAGTTAGTCAAATTGTATGTTAATTACGCGAAACGCGAAAATCAAAGTCTACTTGAATCTTATCCTGCGAATATTTTCCCGATGTAAGTAGCCCACTAATAAGTTCCTGCCTCTGTGATTCTATATAATGGCTTAAGTATAACTATGATTGTATCTTTGGGATATTGGTAGCGAATTTGCTTTAGAAGGTATGCTAGTATTAAGCGCTAAAGGCGCGTCTTTGATTGGGTATAGGCCTAAGTAATATCTTTTAAATAAACCGCTATTCTATTTTTTATTAAGGAGGGAGCTAGCGTAATAATAACTCGCTGACTAGCTTATTAAATTATAGGGGATTACGTAAGAATTACTTCCTTACTGTTATTATTATAACCTTAAATGACTAGTCTTAACTTTTTAAATAGGGTGTTAGTAGCTTTGCCCTTAATCTTATTAACTATTTTTAACTTAAAGATGCAAACTCTATTAAACTTGGTAGGGTTATACTTCTTAAATTTAAAGACTTCTTTTGTAATAAGACTGTTAATCTCCTGCTTATTAGATGCTTAGAAAGGAGCTCCTAGAGTTATAATACGGCCTTCCTTTTAGAGCTATTTTGCGAGCTTAAAGTTAGCCTTTTCTTTAGCTGTTATAAAGGCTATTAATAACTTGTCTTTACTCTTAATAGTGGTAACAAATTGCTTTTTAAAATTAATAAGGTGTTGGCGATTTTATAATCCCTTTAGGCAACCTCTACCGCATTATAATTGCGGTACATCTGCTATAATTATATTAGGATTATAGTCGCCTTCTAGAGTATATTAATTATAGTTCTCCTCTAGGGTATCCTCTAGGGCATCCTATAAAGGCTTAGAACTGTTGTTTCTATAATAGGGCTTAATAACGGTTAAACGGAATTAAGTGGGTCTATAGGGTATTTAAAGAGTATAAGTCTAACCATTAATTATAATAAGTTTATATAGGCCTAACTATCCTCCCTTTTTACGCTATACGCGTACCTTAGATTAAAGTGGTAGATTAAGTGTAGTTAAGGTATTTAGGCTATTTCTTATTCCTAGTGTGTTGTTAACCTAGCGTGTAGCGTAAAGATATTACACCTCTTTTGTTACTTTATAAATAGCCTCCACTCATTACATAACAGATAGGGATAGTGGAGAATTATTAGTTATTTAAGGGTAGGCGCTAAAGACTAGTAATATAGGTATAAGCCCATCTAGGCTAGTAGAATTATTAACAGCCTTAATAGCTATCTATAAGATAAGCTCTTTGCTAGCACCCTCTAGTTCCAAAGAAATAATCTTATATACTTGTTATAATAGTATATAATATTATTCTACTTTTTTAACACTATTATATGCCTTAATAGGGACTTCCTTAACCTTAATTTCCATTACCTTCGCCTGTTACCAAAACTCTATAAATAAGAAGTTCCTTCCTATATTATAAATAACTTAATTAGGGGGTCCTAGGTAGATATTAATCTAGTATAATTAAAAAGTATCCTATGTATTCCTAGCTGATATATCCTTTAGGAAATATGCAGCTTAAAAGGAGGTTAAGAGGTTAATAACTTAGAGTACTAGCTTACCGCTAAGATATATAATATTAATAATAATATAAAAGTTAAAGTTGTAGTTATCTTTAAGGGTGAACTTAAATTGGCTAGGGGACTTCTAGTTTATTTAACAGTAATGGCAGTACTTTATAAAATGCTTAATTGTTTTAGCCTTAACTTTATAACCTGCTTACTAAAGAACCCTAAGCAATTTATAAACTAATAGGTGACTAAAGCGACGGTATAGTTAATGTAACTCTAACTTAGTTAAATGGCTCTAAGCAATGCTCCTTTCTAGCTATTAAAGGAGCAACTAAGGGTGACCCTACTTATATATAATAGGCACCCAATTCTCTCCCTAAATAAGCATATTCTTAAGGTTATTAAGCTTAACGCCTAACTTATCTATATCTTAGATACAGAATAGAAATGGGGTGTTCGTAGGAATAATATAGAAAGTAATATATCCTAATAGAGTTTGGACCTTAATTATACTAAGGAAGATTATAGTACCCTTACCAAAGCGAATTGTATATTAGCCTGCTATTAATTAGTTAATCTAAACAGAGCTATTAAGCTACTAAAGAGCTCAAACTTAAGGTTCTCCTACTATAGATACTCCTGCGGCTCTAGTATCTGGTATAATACTATAAAAAACATTTGCTAAGTATCTATTGTTAAAGAAGAATATAGAACTTTCTTTTAGCTTATTAAAAATATCTAACTTTGTAACAGAATGGAGCGTAGATTGGTTATTAAGGACAGCGATGGTTTATATGCCATTTACCTCACTATACTTAGTGAAGTATTAGTTAAGAGAGTAGTCCTTAATTTCTATATCTATAAGGAGCTGTTTGGCCTTGTTAACCTCACCCTTAAGATCTTCTTTACCTTTATATTAAACCAGGAAGCTTTGGAAGTAGGCTGTAGTAACCTTACAATTTCTAATATTTTATGCGCTCTGGCGAAACTTATTATATACCTCCTTTTGTCTATTAAGAGGGTGCCTAGTTAACTAGCAATTTGGCTTCTTATAAATATAGCATTTTTTTTATTAATTGTTTTAAGATAAACCTCCACAAGGACCTCTATAATTGCTTTATGGTTAATATTAATTATACCCTCTACTGTATCCCTTACCCTAGCCACTATATATTTAATTAATCTAGTTATAATCGTGTTAGTTAATCAGGTCGATTAAAATAGGTTAGGGTTAGGCATTAAATTGCTATACTTCTTAAGAGCATAGAGTGGTGCTAATAGAGGATCTTAATTAAGTATATACTCCTTTATAAGTATTTGCAGGATTAAAGAGGGCAAGGTTGTATTCTTTAATACCTTAGCATGCGCTAATAACTTAATCGCGTAGGCTAAAGTCCTTTTAATATAATTTAAATAAACCACGCTAAATTATCTAAAGTTAATTAAAGAGCTTTTAAAGATAGTTAAGTTGAAAGGCATCTAGGTTTATAGCAATAATTCTTAGAAAGGTAGTCTCTCTCTACTCTAATATATACTGCTGCTTATTCTCTTCTGTTTTAAAGTGGCATCTTATCTTATATATTATTTGGTTAAAATTGTATCCTTTTCCTGCTAAATAATTATAATAGAAGGTACTGGCGCGGCCCTTAAGTATAATAGAATAAGCGTTATGATATTGGTTAGGTTCTAGTTTAACCTTTTAGTAGTAGTTATAGAAGATACGCAGCTTTAAATTAAGGATATTATATAGTTCCCTGCTAAACCTCTTTTTTTAGTCTGAATAGAGTTTTGTAAGCTCTATAAGCATTTTTAAGGTGCCTCTGAGCGGTATTAGGCCATGTTGAAATTGTATTAGAGATTAAGGTGGGGATTGCTTTGTAGGCTATAGTGGAGATATAGAGCTTAATAGAACACAGTATAGTACCTAATCTTCCTATAGCAGAGTTTAAAGGTTATTAAATTGCGAAGTAAGGGGGTCTTGCGCTTGCTCTTAGGGGGTAGTAGTTAAAGTTATAGGTTAAATTAGTGGGAGTAATGGGTATAGTATGTAAGAACTCGTGCCTAGAGTAATAGAATTAGAACGTGTCTCTATTAGTATATTATTTGGATTCTATTATAAGTTAAGCTTCTTTATATTATGTAGTTGGTGCTTAATCTCTTATAGAGTCTATTTGTGCTCTTCTTTTGTGTTAATAACTTGCTCCTGAATATTATCTCTAATAGTATCTCTATCTATAGGGACAAATACTCTGTTCTCTTAAAGGAAGTTACGGAAGTCTTATATAATATTCTTCTTTGCGAGGGCCTATGTTTTCTTTATCTATCTAATAAAGTCCTCCTTTATGCAATACTATAGCATAGTATTATTGTATTCGCTGTCTGTATATTGTGCTATATAGTATAGTAAGAATCCGTTTAGGTCCTGTTGCTTGACGTTTATAGAGTTAATATCTTTGTCCTATATCTCTGGGTTAATATCGTTCTTGTACTTCTTTAGGTAGGTTAACGCCATAATAGGAGTAGAATTGACGGGGTGTTATATGTTAAAGGTAGGTAGGATTTTCGGCTTTATAGGATCTTGTAGGTTTGCTATTAAAAGGTAGGCAATTTAAGGCGTAGTTGACGCGTTTTGGACGTTGACTTAGGACCCTAGGTTTAGTAACACTTTTGACCTAAAGTACTTAACCAAATCTTTGTAAACGCAATTGTTCTACGTAATAGACGCAACTTGGTATCTCCTAGTACTTAGTAACACTTCTATTACTGGTTTTCCGTAAGCCTAAGGTAGCATAGTATCGCCAGGAACCCCTATATAAGACTATCTCTTCTGTTGATAACCTAGCTGCTCTATGGTTGACTGTGTGTTTAACCACTAATTAGTGTTGGTCACATAGGGTGACTTACCAATAACGACTACTTGAGTAGGTTATAGTGATGTTGGTTAATAGCTTCTTCTATTGGAATGAGGAAGGGTGAGGAGCTTAAGACTCCTTGCCACGCTAGTGCCGCGGCGTTATGTGACGACCGCTTGCCTAATTCCCGACACTAATCCTTAACCTCTTATGCCTAAAGAGTACCACGACCTAATTAATAAGTTTAAAAAATGATTTATAGACTAACTAGCCCCACACCAAGAGAAATATAATTTTAAGATAGAACTTAAGCCTGGCATAATACTAAAGTTTGGTCCGCTATACGGTATATTATAAAAAGAACTGCTTATAATGCAATAATACCTTAATAAGCATCTAGAAAAAGGATTTATTCGCCCTAGTTAATCTCCATTCGCCTTACCTATACTATTTATTAAAAAGCTAGGAGAAGGCTTAAGATTCTATGTTAATTATTAAGCTCTAAACGTAATTACAATTTAAAACTAATATCTAATTCCTTTAATTTAAGAGACGCTTAACCGTTTAGTAAAGGCACGGTATTTTATAAAGCTTAATATAGTTGCCGCCTTTAATAAAATCCGTATATGTAAAGGAGATAAGAAGTATATAGCTTTTTATATATAATAGGGACTCTTTAAATACCTAGTAATGCCATTTAGCGTAAAGAACGGTCCTAGTATATTTTAGTAATACATTAACAATACACTTTGTAAATTCCTTAATGTATTTGTTATAGCGTATATTAATAATATCTTAATTTACTTGTCCTTGCTTTCTAAATATTGGAAATATATTAGAATGGTCCTTGAACGCTTATAAGACGCGGGCTTATAATGCGATATTAAGAAATACAAGTTCTATGCGTCTAAGGTTATATACTTAGGCTTAATTATATCCTATAATAGAATTAAAATGTACCCTAAGAAAGTCACTGCAATTGTGAACTAGGAAAGCCCTAGCAACGTATAAGATATTTAAGGATTTTTAGGATTTATAAATTTCTATTGTTAATTTATTAACTACTTCTTAGAAATTGCCTAGCCATTAATAAACCTAATAAGGAAATTTTTAAAAATTAAATGGACCGCTAGATGCAAACAAGCTTTTAATAATTTAAAACGCCGCTTTATAACTACTCTAATTCTTACTTACTTTAACCCTAACCTTAAATATACTGTTAAAACTAACTCGTCTAATTATACGCTAGGGGGAGTGTTATTGTAATATAATAAGAATGGCGAACTATGTCTAGTAGCATTTCTTTCCCAAAAACTCGCCCCTACTAAATTAAACTATAAGATATACGATAAGGAACTACTTACAATTATTAGATATTTTAAATAATGGCGTCCTAAGCTTAAAGGATTGTTGTTTTTAATACGCGTGTTAACGGACTCTAAGAACCTATAGTACTTTATAACTATAAAACAATTAATGCAGCGCTAAATTCGTTAGGCCAAATATCTCTTATAATTTAACTTTAAGATTATATATTAACTAGGTAAACTTAATTAAAAGCCTAACATATTAACACAATAATTATAGGACTTACCTGCGAATACTTTAGACAAATAGATTACAAATTAATTACGGATCTTACTGCCCCCTAAACATTTTAAAAAACTACATCCTATATTTCTAGATACGGAACTTAATAAAAATAAATTAGAAGTTAATAAATGAGAAATAGAAATTAATAAGCTAATAGAATACAAATATAAAAATAATATATAGATAGTAGATATAATAAAGGCGATCTAAACTAGAAAACAATAGTATAAGGATATTATACTCGCTAAATGCGAAATTTAAAATAATTGATTATACTATTAACAGAAGATGGTAGTTCCGAATTCCAAACCCTTACAATTTAAAATACTTAAATTTATACACAACTCCCCTATAGTAGGACATCCTAGCTATGCAAAAACTTACAAGATCGTTTAATAAGCATATTACTGGCCTATAATGCACAACTATGTACGAAAATACGTTTAAGCATACAGAATATGCGTGCGTGGAAAGACCTCTTATATAAAGAAGCAAGGAGTACTTTAACCGCTATTAATTCTAATGCAAAGATGGCACGACATCTTAATTAACTTTATAGTTAACTTACCTAACAGTAATAGGTTTATAAATGTTATAGTAGTTATTAACTGCCTTATAAAAATGCGATATATAATTCCTATAGACTTAATTAATGCGATATTAGTAGCCGAATGTTTCGTTAAATATGTCTTTAAGCTACATAGACTTCCTAACTTAATAATATCTAACTATGGAAGCCAGTTTGTTTCGGACTTCTAGCAAGCTCTATATAAATAATTAAGTATTTAAATATAACTCTTAACTGCATTTTATCTAGAGATAGATGGCTAAACCAAAATTGCAAACGCGATTATAGAATAATACTTATAAATATACTACTCCTACCTACAAGACGACTGGGAAAAATAGCTGCCTTTAGCTAAGTTTACTATAAACAATATAATAAACATATTAATAGGCGTGACACCATTTTATACAACCTACGGACAAGACCCTTAACTCAGATTTAAACCATAACCTAATATTAATATAATAGGACCCATAATTAAACGGATCTAGTTAATTAACGTATATAACTTCGCTAATTAAATAAAGTAGTTAACGGAACTATTACAAAGTAAATTAATATACGTTTAAATATTATAGGAATGGTATACAAATAAAGGACGAGCTCCCGCATAGGACTTTAAGGAAGGTAATATAGCTTACCTAAATATACAAAACCTAAAGACTTAACGGCCCTTAAAGAAACTTAATTGGAAGTTCGTAGGCCTATACTAAATTAAGAAGAAACTAAGCCTATATGCCTATAAGCTTAAACTGCCAATTAAGATAAAAATACACCTAACGTTTTACGTAAGCTTACTGCAACCCTTAAAAGATAATCCTATAACTTGTAAAGTGCCACTGCCACCTCCTATAATTGTTAACAATGGTAATAGTTCTTACTTTATTAACTTAATTAATAATATGCAATGGAAAATATAATCTAAATAATTTAAACTTCTTGTTAAGTGGGAAGGATATAAAACATAAACCTAGGAAACCTATAAATAGATTAAGGCTGACGCGCCTTCCCTAGTAAAAGAATTCTATAAGGACCATCCTTCGCGGCCTGCTTTAGCTAGATGGATATAATATAAGGGCAAATAACTACCACCTGGCACAAATACATGAAACACAATAGCAGGAAACTCAAATTTAAAAAGAACTTAAAAAGTATTACGACATTTGTGATATGGTTACGTGACACGCAAGATGTTAAGGAACTTTAACCGCCGGTTAAAGTTATCTAATTGGTTAGATTTGCCTTGCTAAGACTGCCACCCGGCGCTAAAATACAACCCGTAATAAAATTATAAATTCTTAACTAAGTTAAATTATTTTAAACCTTTGGCTAAAGGGGGGGGGGGGGTACTATAATAGGACTAGCCTAATTATAATAGGAATGTCTTGGTGAAATACTTAACAGATAAATTCTAAAGCTTTAACCAAATTCTACCGAAATCCGTTAAAGACCGCGTGTGTATATGCGCACGCATCAACCACCAAGCCCCTGAATATTTAATTATATAATTCTCTCGTTATTCCCTTCTCTTCTTTACGTAATGTCTTATACTCTACAAGAGCTATATACCCTTAGATTAGATATAATTTATATTTGTTCCTTTAAATCTTCCCTAAAGCCTCTTCGCGCCCTTATATTTAGCGACTATACAAACCTATAGTACTTTATAACTATAAAGCAGCTAAGCCACTATTAGGCCTGCTAGTTAGAATACCTATCTTATTTCTAATTCTTAATTATATACCGCCTAGGCATTCTAGGCTAGAAGCCTAATACCCTAACCTAATATTTATAAGATATGTTAGTATAGGAAGAAGTATATACCTACTATAGTTAAACCCTACTTCGCCCTAAATTACTTAATCCCCTAGCTAAAGACCTTATAGTATACGTCCTTAAAATAACTAATTAATTAATTAAATAGATTATAATTAACGAATACCCAAATAATAAGTTTATTTAAGAAATACTTAAGCTAATTTAAGACGGCGTTAGACGCTCTAAAAAGATCTCTTTAAGTAAATATAAAGCTTATAGAGACCGCTTATATTACCAGAACCGCCTAGTTATACCTAACTACAACGAACTTAAGCTTAAGCTTTTTAAATATGTATATAACCTACTAGTAGCTAGCTACTTAGGCCGTAGAAAAACCCTAGAACTACTCTAATAGGAATATTACTGGCTAAATATATATAATATAATATAAAGGTACATCTCTAGCTGCCATATCTGCCGATAAGCTAAAGCTTTATATAAGATATATAACGTGCACGATAGGCGAGCTGGCCACCTCAAAACCCCACCAAAAATACGAAAAATCGCACCTTAATATCTTAACAGCCACTTAATAATACATTCTAATAATTTGGATTTAGACTTTTATATATGCTCTATAGCTTTTATTAAAGCCATATAGTAAATAGTTTAGTAGTTTTTAAGATATAGTATTTTGGCCTTATTTTGGCCCCCAAAACTTAATATCTTAAAAACCACTAAACTATTTACTATATGGCTTTAATAGAAGCTATAGAGCATATATAAAAGTCTAAATCCAAATTATTAGAATTTATTATTAAGTGGCTGTTAAGATATTAAGGTGCGATTTTTCGTATTTTTGGTGGGGTTTTAAGGTGGCCAGCTCGCCTATCCGGCCAGCTCGCCTATTGTGCACGTTAGCAGCTTTCTAAAGCCACTGCCTGTTCTAGACCAAAGATAGAAGGATATCTTAATTAACTTTGTTGTTAATCTCCCTATAAGTAAAGGCTGTATAAACAAAACGTGTAAATGCTCTAATGAAATAGTATATTCGGATATATATATCGCATTTACAGGATAACTGGATGGACTAGCTTACATTTACTGAGTTTACTATAAATAACTCTGTCTTAGAAACTATAAAGGTCTCCTTATTCCTATCTAATTACGGCTAGCACCCACAAATAGGTTTTAAACTCTTTAGTAATGTTCCTTACCTAGCTTATTAGGCCTTATAAGTTATAGAAGTAAACAAATTTATAAAGAAGATAGAAAAACTATAAGAGTTCCTTACTAATAAAATAATATAGGCCCAATCTATCTATAAAGCCGCAGTAAATAAGAACCAAACCCTAGCACTAGCCTATTAAATTAGTAATTTTATCTAGCTAGATATAAGAAATCTAAATATAAAATAACCTACTAAGAAACTTAATTAGAAGAACGCTGGCCCTTATAAGGTTAAAAAAGTTGTCTCTCTTTATACCTACCAACTAAAGCTCTCTAATACAGTTAAAATCCACCCTATATTATATATATTACATTAGGAAAACGGGAGAGTAGTAGGGGCTAGCCCGGGGCTAGCCTGGGGTCATTTCAGCTAGATCCGCTGATCTGCTTATGTATACTTATTTACGCTAGCCTAGGGCCACTTTAGCCACTTTAGCTACCTTAGCTACTTTAGCTACTTTAGCCACTTTATATCTAATAGCTATAATATTTACAATATTTCCTATAACTGCAATATTTATAAAATATTTAAAATCTAAAATATTTAATTAATAGTAGGTAAAGGAGTATATATATAGCAGAATGGGAGAGCCTTACGCAGAGGCTTAAAATTGTTAATTGGCTAGTCCAGATAATCCGCTACCTATGTACTAATTTCCTAAC
>Ga0307507_10012321_pt1 | contig 10587 bp, 14 predicted proteins | sample 7_EM_MG_FD_207223 | JGI IMG/M metagenome (GOLD analysis project Ga0307507, IMG submission 207223) | Populus trichocarpa ectomycorrhiza microbial communities from riparian zone in the Pacific Northwest, United States - 7_EM | ecosystem: Host-associated > Plants > Roots > Unclassified | place... | reverse complement strand
ACTGAACCGAATTGGGTAAGCCAAAATGTGCACGGATCTGCTTGATATTCTAATTTGGCTTAGTTGTACTACCGTCCCCCTGTTCGCCACCTCCTGATATTCGTCACGACCCCATGAGCGACTGTACTCCCTATCCCAACGGAAAAGTGCCAACGAGTAAAAGCACACACGAAGATGGCTTACCAACCAACCCCTCCAAAAGTCAGTGAGACCCTAATGCGCGGTATGCGATGGCCCTATGCCTAAGACTCGAGAAATTTCTGAGCTTTGATTATCGGCAGTACTCGTAGTCTTACCAGCGAATAAGGGCATGGTGAGACCACACAACGCGCCGACCCTCCCGAACCACCTGTCCCATGATGAGAAAAATTGAGGTTCCAACATCCCGGAACCTTTTGAAAACTGTGGTAGGTGGAAACGGAAGCCCCCCTATCCTAACCCCTACCCAGAACCCCGATCCCGCCCACCGGCTGCAGGCAGGCAAAGTACGCACCCCCTACGGAGGTACAGCTCTTAAGTTTTGTATGTTCCACAGGGAATAAGGGCAGCAAACCTCGCTTGTAGAACATACAAAACTTAGGCGCTGTACCTCCGTAAACTACGCCGTTGACATTACCGTTTGCTGCCCAAAACTTTGCATACTATAACACCGTATCCCACCTTAAATCTTCGAGCTGACATTACTCGAGTACAAGAGTACAAGAGTTTTCGGGTGCTCTCGCCGATCGCCGCCGAAGAATCCTTCATCCCTTCCCCTCAGCCAAAGTTAGGAACCCCGCGCCCAATATCCCCGAGAAAATCGACAACCCTCCCCCGGAAGCCCCCGAACACAAACTGGAAGTCAGTCCCCAAGGCAATATACTCCATGATGTCAGCTCGCTGCATAAAGAGTTAGTAGAATCTGTTGTCCTGAATAGTACCCAAGGAACTTTATCCAATGCTCAACTGTAGAACCCGATCTTACTTACACGACCCCCCTCACCTCTTATAATATCCAGTAACAAGGGGCCCTATACGCGACATACAAAAAACCAACAAATCATAGCCAGATGCATCCCTTGTTCGGTGGTTAAGCGATCTTTTTTTAGCCCCCACGATTGCTCCTTTTTATCACAAGATATCACTCGCAACAGTTTTTTCTTTCTTACCGGGAGTATTACCTCAATGTGATAACTAATACGGATATGTTCGACCAGTTGCCAGCCTACCTAGGGTATGCAGAACTAGGAAACGACTAGAGTTATATTAATGTACAGTATATTCATTCTACGGATTGCTAGAAGTATGGCAGTCTCAGGCGCATTTATAGGCGAACTAGCAAGATAGCAACCCTCTCTCTTTCTTTAATCGGTCCCATTACTTTACGCTTCAACTCCGGCCTCTCTAGTGTGACCTCCGACATTTCCCCCTTCCCACCTTTTTTTAATTTTTACCCAGGCTCAGTGTCCAGCAGGAGGGCCCTCTCAGAGAGTTAAGAGTTAACGGTATCCCTCTCGCCTAGTAATCCTTGGGCATCGCAAATATATCTTCAATAATAGCAGAGATATACCCGTACCCTATGCTAGAAGCTCTGACCCTCAATATAACGTCACTAGAGTGTGCTCAAGAGCAAGGAGAACCGAAGGAATCACGATTTTAGAAACTGTGCCAACCCTATATACAATTAAGTGGAGGTTCATATCTCAACTATAAATTTTAGTTTGATTTTTTGATGAGAGCGGGCGATCCCTTTAGCACCGTGGGGCAGCAAAATTCGGTACTAGATAAGCTAAGCCATATAGAATAAATCGAATTTCGTGATCCATCAAGAATCTGGTAGCCCCTGAGGTGCCGAGCCAGTTGTGTCCTAAAAAGACCAATTTTTCTCCCAACAACAATTACTCGATAGCGACTTTTGATTTGGCTCGCCGGGCAAAGAACTTTATTGTTTCACATCACCCAAGGGATACCCCTCCCCAACCCCACAATTTCTCGATAATGCCAAAAAATCAGTCGTTCTTATGGCTACGTTGTCACCTTTCACTAGATGTGGGAGCTTTGTTCTCATTTGAGTAGAAACGGGCTCCCACTTCCAGGAAGTTAGCCTAGTGTCGTCAACGACAAGATAAGCACTCCTACATGTCCGACGTTGAAGATAGGAGCAACGAGAATAGCTCTTGTCAACATCAGGCTTGATCTGGCTCGGTTCCGGGCCAGTTGAACATTTAGAACCATCAACTAGGGACTTACGATCATTGAAGGACTTTGGATTCGGGTAAACCTTTTAAATACCATGCACTTAGCGGCAAACCTTTCGGATACCATCACCCGGGAAATGTGCCATCAAAAAAGTGAAACCTTTGCAAAGAATTGCTTCACCTTTAACTCATCATAAAATGGCGAAGAAAAGTTCAAAAAATAAGCTGAAAACAGGAAGAATAAACCTAATTAATGGTTAAATTTTTGATTTTTCTTACAGTCAGAAAGGACTTCTGTGGGTGAATCTATCCTCACTGAAAGGTAGTGTGTTTTGGGTAGTAATTTATGCCAAGAAAACCAATAAAATCACTAAAAACCTCACCTTAGGTCTTAGCTTATTGTTAAAAATTGTGGAAAAAATTGGAGGATATCTAGAGGCTTTGGGTTATTTTCTTTTCTTTTTTTCAATTTTTTCAAAAATTATTTGGGTTATTTAAAAATTAAAGAAGCTGCTGACACTCTGGGAATGGTTTGTTTTTGTTGCAATGTGAAACCTTTTGGATGATATGTCTCGGCTAAGAATGGTATTGTAAAGGTACCCCCCTGTTTTCCATGGTATTTGAAAGGTTTCCCCCTTTGGATTCCCCCTTCCATCCCTCACCACAACCTAACTTTAGCCCGTGAAATACCTTCTAGCGAGAGGACGGTGTAATTTTGTAGTGGCTGTTTATGTAGTCCTGCTCTGGAAGTACCGGGATCGCAGGGATCTTGGGGCTTTTTTAGATATCTTTTTCGGCAAAGCTAGTCATAGAGTGTCACTCGGTTATTTCGTTGCAGGTTGCAGACTCCATTGTCCTGCCATACCGTGGGATGTCAAATAAACGCGGACACCATGCGTCGCATGCTTCACAACTAAATATCTATAATAATAATTCGGGCGACCTTACCAGCAGAAACAAAGACTAAAGATGCACCTAAGACCTTGTGTATCACCCCTCCCCATCAGCATTTACCCACTTAGCATCACCCTCTTAGCATACTCCTTGACAGATTATCAAATTGTCCTGAATCTGGCAATTGGATTTCATTCCTCAACCCCCAACCTTGGTATTCTGAGCAGCACAAATTGGGATACTTTCTCTCAAATAGCAACACCACCTGCCCACACAATAGCTTTAGAGACACTAGTCTCTTTGCTAATTTTATTTATCAGCACTCCAGTATCATAGAGGCTAGCTAAATAGCCATACTCTCAGAGCAAAAGGGTGCTGCTGTAGGGGTGGGAAATTCGCAGTATGGTTTTGGTTTGGTTGCCATGTAATCGGAGGAAATACTTTCACAGATTTTCAGTTGGGATACTTAGTTACCAGGCAATGTATTCACGTTTATTTGACACCCAGCGGTATATTGGTGGTAACGGTAGTAAATTGATAGCGGATGAGGTAAATAAATAAACTCAAAATTGAAACGTAAAACAAAGTATCGTTACCACATACAAAAATAGCAGGACATTCTCAGAAAAAAGAAAGAAAAGAAGAAGAAAAAAAGAACTTTAGTTGAGGGGGTAGAAGCGGAACCGTGATGCTAAAACGAGCGACACGGAGTGGAGAATCATGGAACATGAATCAGAAAAAAAAATACAAAGCACAAAACACAAAATTGTTAAACACGGAGAAAAGGGAAAGTAGGTCAAAGAATTCAGTCTCTACCCAGCCACGCCAAACAAAGCTTATCTTAAATCCTATAGAGAATCATGAAACCCCGGCCTCTCTATCAACGATGACTGCGTTATGCCTTCTCAGCCTACGGATTGGATGCTGGACCCCCGTTAATGGTAAACCCAGACAACGTGCCGCCCACACCCCCACCAAAGTTGTACGAGCCAGAGTTGTTAATTGTGTTGTTGTTGTTATTGGTTGTGTTGTTATTGGTAGTGTTGTTGTAGCTGTCGGCAGTGTTGCCACAATTTGTGTTATTATCACCAAACTTTACGGAACCGGGGAGGTGAGATCCTGATCTAAGGTTTGCTAACCTTTCAGAGCCATTTTGCTGGTCTCGGTAGGGAGTTGCCTCGAGAGCTGTTTCTAGCGTAGAAGTCGACTCGGGAGTGACCGCTAGCGTTCTACCGAGGCTCGATGAGTGGGCATTCTTCTGGGCGTCTTTCTCTGCTGAGGACCTGTTGAGTTGGCTTAGCAATAGGGAACCTTTGGGGCCCCCGCAGGGAGACTTAAGAGGAATAACTAACTCGCGGGCTTGGCAGTCCTGAAGAGTATAGACCCGACTCATCGTCTATGCTCTTTGTTAGGCCTTGTAAAGAAAATAGAGGTGGTTTGAGGAGGTTAGGATCGAAGCTAGTTGAAGGAAGTGCGGAGGTGGTTTTTAAAGTGTAGTACCGAAGTAGCACTGGCACTTTCGGTATTGTTTGACGACAAGTTGATGTCGAACAGAGTTGGGGATAGTGGATGTTGGGTAGGGAGGTAGGCCATATTTAAGACCTCAGCTATTGGTAGCAGCGATCCTGGGCTTAACAAAGGCTGTGTGAATCAGAACAGCGCACAAGCCCCACATGCGGTAGCTCTCTTTTCCCAGGACATTATCTGTCGATACGCAAGTTATAGTACTTACCTCACAATCTTAGAGATGGCCTACTACTGAGTTACTGTACACCTTACTCATATGTACTCGTCCTAGGCAAGAAGTATTCGATAACAGGAATTCACAAGGTATTGTGGCAAAATATCTGTGCGTATCTAAGCGCTCAGACAAGAACCCCGTATATATCTTACCAGATCGTCATCAGACTGTGCTCGTCACCTGACGGTGAGTCCTTCTTTCTTTTTACTCTTGGTTTCTAGAGGCGCTCGGCGTAATGAACAGGTTGCAAGTCACAGGACACAGGCAAGGACTGTCGCAGGCGGAATTTACTTCATAGTTGCAAATCAAACATAAGTGAGCTCCCGTGGGTAATATTTGAGGTTAACTCTGAGGGCAATACCATCTAAAATCGACAAACTCGCTGTGTAGCCAAGCCCCTGGCTGATTGGGTGTGGCGGCTAATCAGAGCAGGGCAATCATTGAGCCCCATTCTGAGAAGCCACCCTCACAGTGTACTGGAGTGACCATGCCGGGATTAGGCAGACACGGGGCATACATAACCGCCTTGGTTGCATAGCGAATTTATCGAGCTGGTCTGGTAGTGTCACAAATCATGCACCTAATACTAATAGAATACTAATAGCAAAATTGGTGGAATTGAACAAAGAGGATCGAGAAAGGCTAGGCGAGGTGCTGGGATGCGCTTCTACTACGCCTCTGTTTGGCATCATTAGACTGCGTGGTGCCGCGGGTGATTCGAGTGGTCACCTCGCATATGCAAAGACAACCATGATTGCGGCATCCCCGCGTTTTAACAAAGATGATGGTCAGCCACTTACAAGCGGGCATAAGCAGCAAAATTTGCATGCTGAGCGTATTCCCTTCTTTCTCTCTGGCTTTATCATAAGCCGACTTCCCGGAAACGGTACTGGTCCCCCGATTAAGCAATCGATCGAACAGGAGTCAAAAGAAAAAGAACAGAAAAGCATAGCGACTTTAGAAACTCTTGAGGGATGAGAGAAAGTGGCTTTTCTTTCTTTTGTCATTTTGTCTTAGTCTGTCATTTGGGGAACCGATAAAAGAGAAATGTCTACCACTTGAGGTAAGGCTTTGCCCCCAAAGACCCTTCCAATCTTCAAAAGCCAGCAGCCGGCTCTGAAAGCCAACTACAATTCCAGTAATCATTGCTTTATCTAGACAAAATGTCATCAGAATGGGCTGAGATGTGTCTAAGGCACATGCAGTGGTTCTCCCCAACCCCCTCTGGTTCCTCAAGCCTTTCTAAAGCCGCAACACCATCCTCCGGCGGCTGAGAAGCACAATTATGTTGCACAAAGTTCCCTACATCTTATATGCATCTTTGATTCCTCAGCCTTGTTCTGCGTACCAAGCCATACCTCCCAGATTGAGTCTCACTATCTCATTATCTTTGCACTTTAGACAGCGATTACCGCGTGCGAACGAGCAAACGGAAACTTTAAAGACTCCCACTCGGTGGCTACCAGCTGGCGCAACCTTTCAATAATTCATGGACGCAAATTAAGCTACGGGTATGGTGTTGGTCAACGAAAAAACATACCAGAACCCGAGGCCCGTCGCAGCATGACTTAGTTTGAGCGCGAGTACCAAAACGTGAGTTATTCCTATTGCTGCATTTTTACTCCTATTGTTGGATGCAAGAGCCTCGCTGCCTTTTGACTGGAGATGGACAACACCCACCTCCACAACACAGCCCCATCCCCAATAGCAGCAGCAGCAAATATAAGCATTCCGACACTATCCGACACGGAGATAGCGACAAGAATAGCTCTCGCGAGCACCAGGTTTAATCCAGCTCCATTCCGGGCCAGCTGAGATTAGCATCAACGAGGACTTACGATCATTGAAGGGCTTTGGATCCCTCATTCCATCTTTCACGACGGCCAAACTTTAACTTATAAACAGCCTCCTAGTAGGATGATGGTGTGGATCTATAGTAACTGTTTATGCAGCTCTGTTTTGAAACACCGGGATCGTGAGGCTCCCCTTGGAGCTTCTCCAGATATCTTTTTTGGCGGGGGTGATCATGCTAATCATACGGTCTCACTCGGCCATTTTCCTTGCAGAGTCCGTTATCCTACCATACCGGCTCTTCCTTAAAGGTAATGTTACACCCCATTCCAGGTATTCTTTATCTAGGTTAACGAGTTTCTTCGCCCTTCTCCCCGGATGGGCTTTACCAACACTACCTAACTCCGCTTCTTCTTTATATCCCATTCAGTTCGCACCCCTCTCGACTCTAGGATATGTACATACAAGGCTCCCTCGCTTACATGTTCATCTCACTATCGGGCTACATGCGTATACGCCATTTCCATAGCCCCAGCTAAAGTCCAACTTAGACAGCGAGAAAACCTTTTAAAAAAAAAGGTCTTGACAGTCGGGAGGTAAAAGTGGAATTTTGATGTTAAAGCGAGCGACGCCTTTTGGGAAATCATGGGGCATGAATAGAGTGCTCATGAAACCCCCATTTGGGTTGTCTAAAGGAAACTTTTTAAATTCAACACGGCCCAGAGGCTTCTCCACATAAGCAATCTCTCCAAAAAAAAAATGGGTTCGTGTTCTCAAGAATCTTAGAAACCTTAGCCCTAAAGAAGGAAAATAGAAATCTCACGAGCCCAGCTCTCCAGGTTATACTTCTAAGGGAATGGTGCCTCTATCTTGGCCAACTTAAAATTTTCCTTTGAGCAACCGGATCGGGACTCCAGAAGCACCCTCATATAAAAAACTAAAAATAAGAATAAAAATACAAACTCATAAAATATGAAGAAAAGTGAAAGTAGGCCGAAGAACTCAGTCCCCGGCGAGCCAGACCAAACAAAACTCGTCCCAAATCCCACCCAGAATCACGAAACCCCCCCTACCATCTATGACCGTATTACGGCTACTAAGTCTGCGGATAGGATGTCGGACCTTAGTTGAAGGTGCTACCAGAAATAGTGTTGTGTGTACCCCCACCATAGATCTTTTCCGCACTGTTGTTAATGGTGTGGTTGTTGTTATTGGTAGTGTTATAGCTACCGGTAACGTTGCCAGAATTTGTATTACCGTTGCCAAAATTCATAGCCGTACCACTTATAGGAGGGGTAGGCTGAGGGCTGGCTTGTCTCTCAGGGCTGTCTTTCTGGGGCTGGTCGGGAGACGGCCCGGGGGTGGCAGTGAAAAAGTAAAAGAACCTATATCCTTGGGAAAAGGAGAGTTGGGGGATACATAATAAGCACACGGCTAGATTCTATAGGGCATATTTGACTTTTTCAACTAACCAGTTCAACAGTAAATTAAGTATCCACCAGTCCCCCAGAGCCGGGGGCACACGGTAAATCTCTTTGGTAGTTTGTGGCATACCCACTGGGGAGGCCTGCTCCTGGGTATCCCCCGGTTCTGAGCCCCGTCGTTTGGCTAAAGATCTCTCGTTCGTGTACCTACTCAGTTGGCTTAGCAATAGCGAACCTTTGGGGCTCGTACACGGAGACTTAAGAGCAACTAACCCGTGAGAGGCTTGGAGGTCCCGAGAAGTAGAGGTTCTGTCCATCGTGTATGCTCTCTGTTAGGTCCTATAAAACGAAAAAGAGATGGTTAAAGGAAGTTAGGATCGAAGCTGGTTGAAGCAAGGAAGTGGAAATATGGTTTTTAGAGTGTGGTACTGAAGTAGCACTGGCACCCTCAGTGGCGTTTGGGCTAAGCGACAGGAGGTTGATGTCGAATGCAGTTGCAGGTGGTGGGTATTGGGCGGGAGGTATATGTCTTTAAAACACCAGCTAGCAGCTATCCTCGACTAAACAAAGGGTGTGTGAGAATCAGAACAACACGCAAGTCTCACCTGTGGCAGCTTTCTTTTCACATCATCTGTCGACGCGCAGGTTATGGTACTTGTCTCACAAACTCAGAGATCGCCCACCACTGTGTCAGTCATCACTCGTAACGCAGAAACTTTTGCAAAACGGACCGCTACTTGTCCCAGGCAAGAAGTATCCGGAAAACAGGGGTTCGCAAGACATATGGCAAAAGGTTGATGCGCATCACAAATTCACCACTCGTATTTCCGGATAATTCTTGCCTGGGACAAGTATCGCACTCGGCCAAAGAGCCCCAGAATTTTGGCTGTACTTGCATGCAAGAGCAGCTTGTTCCACAAACTTCACGACGCTCCCACCAAGACCCCAGCAGGACCAAGCGCCCCGGGAAAAAGGCTGGCCTATTATTAAAGTGTCCTCCGATTAAAGGTCGCCGTGAGGCCTCTCCCGTGCCGTACTGGATTGTATCCAGCATGGTATTTACGTCCGACAGTACTAGGGTAGGAGTGAAGTTGGAAGGAGTATCAAAGAACCAAAAAAGTAAGATAGCTACCACTTCGAGCAATTCCACGACCCCTGCTTGTCCCAATATTTTTTATTTGAGTTTTTATTTGATTTTCTGTACATATTTGTCCCAGGATTGTCCCCCTCATCCGAGTACCTACAAGGGGCAGGCATATAGCGATCGCACACACCAAAGTGGCTTACCCGCAAAAAAACCCTAAAAACTGGAGAGGTCACAGGTTGGTGTGTTCGGACACTTTTTTTTTTTTTTTTTTTTTTTTATCAAACTTTTCATTATTTATTAGATAACTATCATAGCTGGTATGGTGCCGTGCGTCTAAAGTGTGGACCTGGGTAGATGCAACATGGGACGCACAACCCTGTCAGGAATTAGGGCTATACCTAATTTTTCAAGGCAGTCGGTTCAATCCATATCCAGAGAGTGTTATTTAATATTGATTTTCATTAAGTATTAATATTGAATCAGGGTTATTAATTGATTATGACTTCAAATTAAGTTGTAAAATATGATATATATTTGATAAGTATGGTACATGTATAATAGAAACAGTTAAATAGTATTTATGTAGAAGTAAGGAAGAATAATATATTGGTAAAAGTCAGATGAAAACTATACTGGGGCTGGCTCTGTAAGAGTAATACGACGATGTGAGCTGTATCTTGTATGAACCAGATTTTCATACTCATGAGAGGCATATACAATATTACTACAATATGCTTCCATAATTCGTAAAGTTCTGGCATGATACTTCCAAATTAGCTATGGTGAAACAGATGCAAGAGCTTCAGGAACTAATCTTTGTAGGGAATCAAAGTCATATTCACAATTTCCGCGAGTATACTGCTTTGCTGCTCCCCAGTAGTATTCAATGAAGTTCATTTCGCAGTGGAATGCTGGATAAAAAATAACCAGATGGCCTGCTTGTTCAATGGCCTCTTGCAATTGAGATTTCTGTGCTTGAAAGTCAGGTTGACTAGCCAAGAGTGCTCTGGCACAACAGCTGCTGCCTTGCAGGCATTGTGGATTTGGTTTAGTCCCTTTACCATTTTTTGTTGGCACAGAAAATTGTGCACGCAAATTAGGTTCATCATTTGGCCATAGTCCTCTTTCAATGAGAACTAGCTTTAAACCTTTAGGTATTCCACTTGGTAGTGTCATTGACTGCATGTATCCACCATTAGGCTCTCTTGGATCAATGACCCATGTATTCCACATAACCTTCTTGTTGATACCCCCTGATTCCAGATTCATTTCTGAAACTCGTAAGGCATTATCAGCATACTTTAAATGATTGCGCGAGTTGTCAAAAGCAAACAGAGCTTGACAACCTGGAAATCGTCCTTCAAAGTCAGGTATTGCCTTCTCAACTACTTGGGCAAGTAGTTTATCACCTGTCCACCAGGTATCTCCCCCGCATGGCATTATCACACATGTGTTTCCATCACCCAAGCGCCC
>Ga0307507_10012320_pt1 | contig 10587 bp, 5 predicted proteins | sample 7_EM_MG_FD_207223 | JGI IMG/M metagenome (GOLD analysis project Ga0307507, IMG submission 207223) | Populus trichocarpa ectomycorrhiza microbial communities from riparian zone in the Pacific Northwest, United States - 7_EM | ecosystem: Host-associated > Plants > Roots > Unclassified | place... | reverse complement strand
CTTGCTAGGCAGTAGGAATTAGGTCTTGAAAGTTGGAAAATCGATAGTTTTTGATGGTAAGATGGGTATGCGTAAGTTTGGAAGTGCGGCGCCACCTTTTAGTAAGGTTGCATGTGCGGTGAAGGTCATAAGGTTTAGCTATAGGGGAGTTACTAAGCATAGCGTAGAGGTATTTAAAGGAAGGGGTTAAGAAGTAGGCAAGCGCTAAAAATACTATAATAGGTAGGTTTTCTTTAATGTTAACAGAATTGCGATACTTAAGAGGTAGTTAAGGCCCATTAGTAGCTGCCAGATGTTTTAACTTCCATAGGGGTGTCTTATTAGTGGCAAGGCGCTTTAATTTTTAAGCTTTCTTAAGGAGCTATTTCTCTTCTTAATACTATTTGCGTTAGGTAGCGTAATTAGGTAGAACTTTTTCTCCCTTAAACCAAGCGTTAATATCTAGAGTATTAGAGTTATATTTAACATATTGTTCTTAAATTTAATGCTTATTACTACCGGAAACTATTAAAACAGTCTTTTAGAAATAGACAGCTAAGGCATATATAAGCCGTCCTATCTCTTTATCTCAAATTCAAATAATATATTTACCCTTAAAGCCAATAAGGTTCCCTAATCTTGCCTTCTTATCTATATAAGAGCTAAACTTCTTCTAACTACCAGCCCTATATCAGACATTGTACCCAAAGATACAAATCTAAGAGTAATTAAAGACTTCGCCTTGCTCTATTTTATAGGGGGTTTATATTTCCAATAATTTAACAGGGAGGATATTTTGTATAAAGTTAGCGTGCTTAATTACTTCTAGCCAAAAGTTCTTAGGAAGTAAGCAATTATTTATAAAGGTAAAGGCTTAATTATATATTATACAATTAAGTCATTCTAAGGCTCTATTTTATTATTAACTCTCTAGGGTCAAGTATAAGAACTAAATTCCCTTATTTACAAGTTCTAGCTAAAAAGCATATCTAAGATATTCTCCTCCGCCATTACTATATAGCCATAAGATAAGACTTCCTTATTATTTAACCTTCGCTTAATATTGTTGAAAATAGAACAGGACTTTAGCCTTATACTTTATTAGGTAGACTTCGCTTATTTTATTAACTCCATCTTAAAAAGTAATAAAATATCTTAATCCATTATAGCCAGCTACTTTTATAGGTCCTTTAATATCAGAAAATATAACTTTATAAGGCTTAGTATCGTGGTTAATAAGAGAATCCTAATATATAACATCATGCATTCTGCCACGTAGGTAGGCTTTATAGGTGCAGTTATAAAGGTCTAGTAAGTAAGTAAGGTCTATCCATTTTAACATTCTTTAGAGCTTTTATAAGTTCTAAGGGCTAATATAACCGAGCCTTTTGTGCTATAACCTCTTGGCTAGGTTTTGTAAGCTGCTATATAATATATGGCTAGTTTAATAGCCAACTGCAAAGGCTATAAGCCCTTCTTAATAGTCGGCCTAAGTATAAAGAAAGAAGAGGCTGGACTTGCAAAACGCGTAAGCTATAAGCTCTAAGTTATAGAGAAAATCGCATCTAAGGTCAGATAGATAAAGATAAACTTAATTATTAATAAGCTATAAACTAGATACTAGGTTGGCTTATAAATTAGGGACATAAAGAATATTAGTAAGAATAAGCTCTCTCTTAACTCCCAGAACTATAAGTCTTAGGCATATATCTCCCTTTCCTATTAACTAGAGACACGTTTCTTTAATTCCAGAAATAATAATCTTCTTATTAGCTTAAAGATCTTAATAGGTAATAAATAGCTCTTTTAACCAAAATATATGCTAAGTATACCTAGTATTAATAATAATTACAGAGGAGAGGTTAATATTTAGTTTAGCCATAAAATAAAGTTGTCTAATAAGCTTAGAGGCGCAGGAGTAAAGAGAAATGCGAATAATACAGGGAACCCGCCACCAATAGGCAATAAGGTATAGTTAGCGAAGTAGGTTACATATAAAGTAGCGTAAGTTCTTCTATAGGTTATATACGTAGGCTAATAGTTTCTATACTAATAGTAAAGGTTAAAGGGCGATCTGTATAAGCAGCAAAAGACTATAAAAGAAGAATAGTATGCCGGCTATAAAGAGTCCAAAGGGAATAAATAAGAGATAATATAAGAGTAGATGGATCTGTGGTAAAGAACATCTAATATAATCAGAAATACAGAAGTTTCGGCCACGATTATTAAGGTGCAATTATAGCCTAGTTAGCTTACTATGGAGTTAAAGCTTTTATAGCCACCTTATTCGTTACTAGACTGTAGTTAATTAAATAGCTATTCCTGCATATTGCCTTAACTTAGTAAGAGGCTTGCCATTTATTATTATCGCTAATAGTGCTGTAGGTAATAATACAGATCCTAATAAGGAGTTGCTTTAATAGGCTCTTTATTATTTTCTAAAGTCCCTTCTATAAGTAGAGCGCGTATCCATCTCTGCGGCTTTTTTAGGGTTTTCCTTTTGCCAGATCTCCTTTAAGTAGGGTTAAAGGATCCAGCATCTATCTTCCTAGTAGCTAGCGCGTTTGCATGGCCTATAATACGGTCTATTATATTATTGTTAGCCTTGCTAATTGTAATACTGCTAGCGGTAAAAGGCTTAATTTATGTGTACTTAGAAAGCTACTAGTTAACTTTAGAGCATAAGTTGCTTTTATATATAGGCAAGGCCCTAAACTTTTAAGAGAGTAAGGGTCTTATTAGTAAGGGAGTATATAAGGTAGAAAAATTCTTACTAGCCGTTAAAAGTAGGACCAAAACTATTAATAAACTTAAAAAGTAGGTCTATTTAGTCTATAGTATGGTTTTAGGTCTTAAGGTCCAAGTATATCTCCTTAAATTTAATAACATATTCTTTAACGTTCTTGCAGTTTACAAGAATAAGGTTTTGCCATTTAGCGCATATTTTAGCATATATCGCATCTCCTTTTAGCTTAAATTCCGCGTATAAGATTTCTATTATATCCTCAATTTCAATATAGTCTTTAATAAGGTTCTATCCGCGAGTGCCATAGGTTATAGAGATACAGTTTACTCCCTTAAGTTGCTTTCTCTTTTAAGCTTTAAGATCCGCCTAATAAGTTTTAACAAGTTTATTATAAGCGTCTCTCTTAACCTAAGGTTGGTTTATAGCTAGTCCGGCTCCTAGGTTAACTAGAGCGTCTAAATTAAAGTTATTCTTAATTAGCTACTGCCTAGTACCTTTCTTTTACTTCTTATAGTCTATAGGGCTTTTAAGTGTCTAAATGTTAGAGAGATTAATATTAGACTTAGAGTATTTAATCGCTATAATAACTTATAAGAGAGAAGTAAGTGTTTTAGTAAAAAGGTGGGAAACAATATTCTTTAGCTTGTATACTATCACCTTTTTAATATTTAGTGTAGTGCTAAGGATTTAACGACTAATAATAATGATAATGATAACAATGGCACTAGGAATAGTAATAGTAATAGGCAATTAAGACATTAATAGAAAACCTAATTTAAGGTTAATAGATAGTAATAGGCAACTAAAACATAGTAAGAAAAGCTGATCTTAATTAATAGGATATCTGAAATTTCTAGAGTACGTATATCTAAAAAGTCTAGAGTGCGTATATCCGAAGTATCTAGAGTATAAAGTGTCTGGAGTGCGCATGTCTAAAAAGTCTAGAGTGCGTATATCCGAAGTGTCTAGAGTGTAAAGTGTCTAGAGTACGTATATCTAAAATGTCTAGAGTGCGTATGTCTAAGGTATATCTTAAGACGTAGTATATAGGTCGCTACGCGATAGAAGCGTCTCCGGGCTTATAACCTATTAAAATAGGTATAGTTTAATAATGATTTTTATTGAGCATACTTATCTAAGAGGGTGGGGAAACGACAATTATATAGAAGAGTGTCAGAGGCTCTACCCAACAAGAAGTAATACACGCTAACTAGAACCCACTTCAACAAAAAACAGCTAGTATTGGCTCCCCTACTTGCCCACTTTGACCTAAAACAGCCCTCAATGCTAGAAACTAATGCCTTAGACGGCGCGATAGCTAGTATCTTTTCCTAGAAGTAACTGGACGGAGAATGACACCCTATTGCATACTATTTAAAGACTATAATAGATGCCGAGATAAACTACCATATCTATAATAAAGAAATGCTGGCTATTATCTCTAGCTTTTAGCACTGGTGTGCACAGCTAGAAGGGACCCCTAAGTCTATTAAGGTGGTTTTGGATTATAAGGCCTTAGAATACTTTATAATAATAAAGGCCCTTATAGCCCGGCAGGCACACTAGGCGGATATCCTATCTTAGTTCCACTTCTTAATTATATATAGACCAGGCGCTATAAACCGTGCAGATACTCTTATAAGGCATAAACAGGACCTAGGTAACCAGGTAGCTATAAAGATCTTATTATAGACCCAGATACTACTATAACCTAAATACCTTAACCCCTAAATATAGGCAGAACTAAGTACAAACTCCTTAGGTACTAAGATATATCCTATTAACCCCTTAGGATTTAACTTTATTAATAAATTGCTATAGGTAAACCGTACAGCCTTATTCCTATAGGAGTACCGTAAAAAGGCAAAGAACGTTACCAGCCCATAGTCCCTTAAAAATGGATTACTTAAGCATTAGAAACGGCTAGTAGTAGTAGAGAAATAGAACCTATAGACTTGGCTTATTACTAAAGCATATACCTAGGTCTCTACGGCTTACCCTAAAAAAAATAAAACCCACAAAATTATTGGCAACCGCTACTACTAGCCCAGAATAGTTATAAATATTAACCGCTATATACAGAACTGCGACAACTACTGTAGGTTTACAATTCCACAAGATAAGACCCTAGGGCTATTAAAGCCACTTCCGATACTAGAACGCCCCTAGTAGTATATCTCTATAGACTTTTATAAGTTACCTACAGACCGCGACGGATATAATATGGTTATAATCCTAGTTAACCGCTTTAGTAAGCGCCCGTTCTTAATCCCTTATTATAAGAATATTAATGCTAAAGAGGCGGCCTAACTATATATCCACTATATTTACCAAATTTACGGACCACCAGATACTATTATATCCGACTATAGGCCGTAGTTTATATTAGCCTTCTAGAATAAGTTCACCCGGATCCTAGGTATTAGGCTAAAGCTCTCTACAGCATACTATCCCCAGATAGATGGTTAGACAGAGATTATAAATTAATACTTAGACTAAAGATTTCAGCCCTTTATTAACTACTTTTAGGACAACTAGAGTGAACTACTACCTATAATAGACTATACCCAGGCAACCCTACCCTATAACTCTATAGGGTTTGCACCTATTCAGCTAGAAATAGGATACTTACCCTATATAAGCTTTGACTGGGAGAGACTAGAAGGACTACAGACTATACGCGAAAAACTATCTTATAAGAAAGCACAGCAGTATGCTAGACGCTTAAAAGAAGTATAAAGAGTAGCCTATAAGAACCTAGAGAAGGCCTAAAAATTGATAAAATAGTAGGCAAATAAGTGTAGGCGCGAGCCTAACTTTACTATAGGCGATAAGGTTTAGGTTATAACAAAGAATTAAAAAATAAAACGGCCTAGCCGTAAGCTAGACTATAAGATAGTAGGACTATATAAAATCCTTAATAAAGAAGGCAACTTATACAAGGTTAAACTCCTAGACTTAATTAAAGTCTACCCTATTTTCTTACTAGATAAGCTATAGAAAGCTACAAATAACCTACTACCTGGATAAAAGAATAAACCACCCCTACCGATTTAAGTTAATGGTAACGATAAATAGGAAATTAAAGAAATACTAGCCTATAAACTTGTATAAGGAACACTAAAGTACCACGTAAGTTAGAAAGGATATAATCTAGACCTTACCTAGTACCCTATATGGAATTTTATAGGTAGTCCCTATAAATTATAAGAGTTTTATAGCTATTACCCTAACGAACCTAGACCGCCAAAGTACTTAAATAAGTAGATAGATTGCTAGTATAGTAAAGACAACAAATTACCAGTAGAGTATAAAGATAAGAATGCCCTGTAGGGGTAATACGGACATATAAAGCCTAAGGGTAGGCTTTTTCGGAGGGGGGGGTAATGTTATAGCACTGGCAAATTACCGTCAGATTGCCGTAAACTGCCGTTACATAATAGTAAGTTGCGGCAAGTTGCCATCACGTGACCAGAAGATTGTATATAACTTTAAGCGGTGCTTCTATTCTTCTTATTTCCTTTCTTTAGCTTTAGATCCTCGTTTATAGACAATACAATCGTACAGGCTTGCGCGACCCTCTTGCCATACTCGTGCCTCGATTGACCAAGTCGCTAACACTAATTTAGGTTAATGGCGATGGTAAATAGAAAATTAAAGAAATACTAGCCTATAAACTCGTAAGGGGAACACTAAAGTACCATATAAATTGGAAAGAATATAATCTAGACCCTACCTAATACCCTATATAAAATTTTATAGGTAGTCCCTATAAGTTATAAGAGTTCTATAGCTATTACCCTAACAAACCTAAACCGCTAAAGTTGTTACGGCACTAGCAAATTGCCGTCAAATTGCCACAAACTGCCGTCACATAATAGCAAGTTGCGGCAAGTTGCCATCACGTGACCAGAAGATTATATATAACTTCAAGCGGTGCTTCCGTTTTTCTTGTTTCCTTTCTTTAGCTTTGGATCCTCGTTTATAGACAATCCAATCGTATAGGCTTACGCGACCCTCTTACCGTGCTCATGCCTCAATTGACCGAGTCGCTAACAAAAGTACTTAGATAAGTAGATGGAATACTAGCATAATAAGAATAATAGGTTGCCTATAGAGTATAAAGATAAAAACGCCCTATAGGTATAATACGGACATATAAAGCCTAAGGGCAGGCTTTTTTAAAGGGGGGGTAATGTTACGGTACTGGCACATTACCGTCAGATTACCACAAATTGCCATTACGTGATGGCAAAGTGCCGTCACGTGACTGGAGAGTTGTATATAACTTTAAGCGGTGCTTCCGTCCTTCCCCTTTCCTTTCTCTAGCTTTGGATCCTCGTTTATAGACAATCCAATCATACAGGCTTGTATGCGTCCTTCTTGCTATGCTTATACCTCGATTGACTAAGTCGCTAACAATAAGCATAGGTATAAACTTAAAGGTATTAATTATAAATAAGATGCTTTAAAGAATAGTAAGGTATGGAGGGCTCTATAATTAATAATTATTAATAAAGATTAAAGAGATTTAGCCAAAGACGCGTGAATAAAGGTATATTAATTACATAGAGACCAGGTAGTTAATTGGTGTAACGAATTGTGGTACTTTGGCAGGGCCCCCTGGCTGCTTGCGACCCACCTACAAAATATAACCCTGATACCGTAGTACATTATCGGTAATAACGGAGTCCACGGGCTTCCCCATGATAATCTTAATATATGTACATTAGCGGACAGGCATCGATACGAAGCCTCATTCAACGAGTATTAAGCTTGTGGTGTCCTGTCTTGATCGGCCAGTTACGGACGTTCCAGACTACTCTCGCCTGCTCCCTCATCACCATGCCGTCTACCATCGCGGTCCTCGCCGCCGGGATCATTATCAGTACGGCTCTCGGTCCGGCTTCATGGAGTGCCTTGGCGCAGAAGTTACCTGCAGCTGCCCAGATCATCGATCAGAAGGTGTTCAATGTTTTGGATTTCGTCCCGCCGCCCACGGAATCCAATGACTCAACGGTACGTCTTCACTCTCCTTTAAAGCTACCGTAAAACCGCAATACTAATAGAAACATAGGTATTCCTCTGGCCTGGGGTCACTCAGCAGTCCCTAACCGCCAAACCATTCCACATCTACGACGATGAGTTTTACGATATGATTGGGCCCAACCCGTCCCTAACTTTGATTGCGTCCTCGGATACAGACCCCATCTTTCATGAAGCAGTTACATGGTAGGTTGAACATCTCTGCCGCACTCCAGCGAAGGTTCAAGTCTAATCCAGTGGTCCGAAACCTCAGGTACCCCCCTCGGGATGAAGTCTTCTTCGTCCAGAACGCCGGTGTTCCCGCGGCAGGGACAGGCCTCAACAAATCTTCTATCATTCAGAAGATCTCTCTCGCCGAGGCAGAGGCAGTGCGTAAAGGAACTCTTGCTGCCGCAACGGTGACCGTCGTAAACACGTCGAACCCCCAGGTCATCAACCCCAATGGTGTGTGCAGTCCATCCGAGTTACAGCTTCAAGTTGCGGTTCACTAATCCGCCATAGGCGGCACGAACTACAAGGGCCAGATCATCTTCGCCGGTGAAGGCCAAGGTCCGGACGTGGCGTCGGCCCTGTATGTCATGAACCCTCAGGAGCCATATAACACCACTAGTAAGCGTCACATAACTAAATACAAGAGTCCGAAGCTCCAAACCTGACAGTACCCAGCCCTCTTGAACAACTATTTCGGTCGGCAGTTCAATTCACTCAACGACTTGGTCGTCAATCCCCGCAATGGCGACCTTTACTTCACAGACCCTTTCTATGGATATCTTCAAGACTTCCGCCCCCCTCCCGGATTGCGCAACCAAGTATACCGCTACAACTTCTCAACAGGTGCGGTCACAGCGGTCGCCGACGACTTCACGCTTCCCAACGGTTAGTTCGACATATATCCTTGAGTGCGTATTTTGCTCACAATCAACAGGCATTACATTCTCTCCTGACGGCCAGCGCGCGTACGTGACGGACACCGGCATCGCACTTGGTTTCTACGGTCGTAATCTATCTTCGCCAGCATCTGTGTATCAGTTCGACGTGAATGAGGACGGTACTTAGCAAAACCGCAAGACCTTTGCCTACGTCCCATCTTTCATTCCGGACGGTCCGTTGCGCTAATTTGACATAACGATCCAGGCAAATTGACTGACATCTATGGCAGGCGTGCATACCGACTCCGAGGGTCGTGTCTATTCTGGCTGCGGCGACGGTGTCCACGTGTGGAATACCTCGGGCAAGCTCATCGGCAAGATTTACACGGGCACCACGGCGGCCAATTTCCAGTTCGCCGGCAAAGGACGTATGATTATCACCGGGCAGACCAAGCTTTTCTACGCCACACTTGCTGCGTCTGGCGCCGCTCTTACTTGATTGTCGGGTATCAGACAGATTAAAACACCTTTACCGCCGACATGCAGACGGAGGCGGGTGGTAGCCATAACTTATAGGGCGGAAGAGATAACCGGAGGGGTTTAGAGTGGCGTCAGCTTATAGTGGCCATAATACAGATAATATTTCACTCGCTTATGCTGAAGACAAAATTGATAAGCTATATGGTTCACAGGGATGGAGCCGGAGCAAGGAGTGCATGTGTATTGGCCTTAGTAATCAATGGTATTGGCCCAGTCGCGCCCGTACGCCTTCTTCAACGGCGCAATAGTAGTCCTCACGACCTGGGTGACGACATCTAACCGACCAAGAAGATTGTTTAGCTTCACGAGATCTGCGCTGTGTTTCGCAAGGCCTTTGGCGACTGAGCAACCAATTTTGCGGTGGTCTCCGTCTAGATTACCGCTTCCGTCGTCGCTACAACCTCTTTAGCCACATGAAACGCGTTTATCAGTACAATAGTCCTATTAGGTATCCTCTTTTTTAACTATGCAGGAACAATCCCAGTGTACGACCATGACCCGCAAGCTAAAGGCACCGGTTGAGGATACTAGGAAGAAGCGCTGGAAGGACAAGATAGAGTACGTAGCCTCCAACGGGGAAAAGGTACTAGCTAATAATGCCAGCCGGATAGATATGACTATGACGGCAGGAGGAATTAACTTGTTGTTTATATACCTACTTGGCTGCACTATAGTAGAGCGCTTTTAAGCTTTTGTATAAATAAAGGCTTTATAGCAATAGGTAAAAGAGCTGGATAAAGGGCAGTATCCGGAGCGTATATATTCATTATCTCGCTGCCAAATTGGTAGTTTATGCTATGCGAGCTTGCATAGAGGCATATTCTAGGCACTATCCTCTTAGTAGAGGCATCTGCAGTGAAAATATCCTCTTAGCCTGCAGCGTGGGCGAAAATTAAGCGATAAGCTTTGATAAAATTATCGTTATCTTATCTTATCGTTATATAATTATCGTTTCGATTTAATTAAATATCACGTGACTTAGGAAATTCAGAACAATACCCCTAATATATAAAAATGGAATATGGAGGCTCTGCACGAAGCTTTGCACGAAGCTTTGTATACGGAGGCTCTGCACAACAGCTCTGCGTACGACGGTTCTGCGTACGACGGCTCTACTACGGAGGCTCTATATAAAAGCTTTGTGCAGACCTTCGTGTACAGTGTCGTGCAGAGCCTCCGTACGCAGAGCTTCGTTGTTGGAATTACAAGGTCATAAGGTCACAGCGGAGCTCTCTTGAGGGTCAAATTGATGATAGAGATGACGCAGACGATGAATATTGATTGATTCGTGATGCAGTAGATGCGGTTGATGTCTATCTAGATTGACATGCAGAGCTCGCTCTCGTTGTCTCGTTCCCAGACCTTCTTGCCAAGGCTTACCTTGCCAAGCCGCTAGCCGCTTTTGGC
>Ga0307507_10012319_pt1 | contig 10588 bp, 10 predicted proteins | sample 7_EM_MG_FD_207223 | JGI IMG/M metagenome (GOLD analysis project Ga0307507, IMG submission 207223) | Populus trichocarpa ectomycorrhiza microbial communities from riparian zone in the Pacific Northwest, United States - 7_EM | ecosystem: Host-associated > Plants > Roots > Unclassified | place... | reverse complement strand
ACGTTTTGGTTGGTGTGGATCATAAGGACATTAGAAGTTTGTTTATGCTCGAGCACATGAATTTAGCTTCAATATACTAGTAAAAATGTGTACTTGTATGATAATATAATAATACAGTGGCTATATATGTATCATATGTGAAATACCTAATCAGAAGTATTGGTATTGTAGCACGGTAATTTATGTTATGATGCATAGTTTGGTGGGGGGGGGGAGGGATGGGGGACGTCATTATCGTCCGAGAGTGGTGGTGTCCTTTTTCTTGTCCTCTTCTAGCTCCGCTGGCGGCGGTAGTGGTAGCCGTGGTGATGATGCGGAGGTAGGCGCGGGTGCGGCGGGCGGTTTTGGCCCCCAGGGAAGCCGTGAGGCCGACCAAGCTTTCCTAAAATCATCAGAGCACAATGTCTGCCCCCAATAGCCGCCGAGGTCGAGAGCGAGGCCGAGTCTCTGCATCGATTAGTTAGCCAACACCCATCGTAGTAGTGTAACTTAGGGGAAAGAAAGAAAATTTTTTTAATTCTCACAGCACCCGCGCTCGCCAAACTATCCGCCTGATTCCACTCCCTCTCAATCAACCAGAATAGAACCTGTCCCCGAACGTTCATGATCCCTCTCAGCAGACGGTCCCACAGGTCCGCATTCGGTATTAAGCCCTTACCCAGCGCCAGCTCCTCCTCGCTCAATTCAATTTCACCCACCTCGGGGGCGTTCTTACTTTTCTTCCACCCTCTGGCCCGCCGCTTCCAGGCCCAGTCTGTAGCCCCCGTGACGACATATTGCGAATCGCTGGCGATAATCCAGGTGTCCACGACAGTGCCACCACCACCACCGCCACTGTCGGGAGGGGGAGAGGTGGCGGCGTCGGTAGCGGTAGGTTCGCAGGCAATCAATTCCAAGGCGGACACCGCTGCCCAGAGCTCCGCTCTGTTGTTTGTCGTGCCGATGGGTAGCGGGCGGCGTATATTCAGTGATATCTTCGGCGAGCGGTAGACGCCGTACCCGGCTTTGGCATCTGAAGTTCCATTGCCGATGCTCGCGCCGTCGATGTAGATTAGGGTTTTTGCGGGGTCGTCGACATGGTGGAGGAGGAATGAAGTTGGGGTGCTCGGTGTGTCAAGGCGGGGCTGGAATAGTTCTTCCGGGTTCCGGTTGGAGCCCTTGGGCTTGAAGATGTCCGGGGGCAGGAGTGGATCTGGAGTTTCGTATCTGTAGCGGGAAAAAAGTGGGGGAAAGCGCAGACGGCGGAAAGAGTATGTGTGTTAGTAATGGCACCTTCGAGAAAGTTTTTGAATAGTGATTGTAGTGATCATGAAGTCGGGATGGACACTTTACCGGCGAAAAAGACCTATGGGTCGATTGATACGAGTGTAGCGCTGGTGTTGGGAGGTTGTAGGGTGGAATGTTTGGATAAATTGCCTGGGTTTGAATTGGTAGTTGGTGAGAGGCAGGCTTAACCGTGGTATCCTCTGCATTTCCTTTGATAATAATTTCATCAAGGTGGGTGTTTGGTGTTGGATGCCGCTGCAACTGCCGAATGATCTGAGCCCCCAAAGGATTCATGAATTGTCAATTTAGGTGAGGTTGGTCACATGACATCGAACGTGCGGTTCGCTTACGATTAAGTTCTGAAATAAAGTTTGCCATTCCGGATCTAACCACATCCGAAAATTTAAAGACAAGTCATCCAATGTCAATGCGTCCTTAGAATATAGAATCCATAAAACATGAGAGCATTTTTCCCCCTAACCCTTGAAGAACCCCCTAAGCCTTCTATTCATAATGTGCTTTAAGAGCAAGCTAAGTAATCGTTAAAATATCAGTAAAAGAGAGAAAGGAAAGCAAAAAAAGGCAGGAATAGGATCTTTGCGAGAGCCCCATGTTCACTCAGCAAGAGTAATGAGTTGCCCCTCAGAAATAGACAATCCGCTCTCTCCAGGATCACTTATCCCACCAAGCGCCTTCTGGAGTGCATTTCCATTGGAAATTCTATTGAGGAGGGAGAACCTCCCTCCAACCGTGAGACGCTCTATGTTTGGAGGACCAGGAAGCCCAATCCCCCCATTACCGCCTTCTCTAGCCAATATATTTTTGATATCATGAGTGTCCAACTTTTCAGTCAAACTAGGAGAAGTCCTACTTCCACGCCATCTCATAAAGCCACTAGTAGGAGTTGGAGATAAAGATGGTGGCGGTGTGGCAGCTCCTTCCGGGCGTTCATGAGAAAACTTGCAAGAAGGCCAGTAGTCGCACTCCCCGAAGCGGAGGAAGAAGGTACAATGAGTCTTGATGCGTTTGAGAGGGTCTGTCGCGGACTGAATACGACCCGGGGTCGGGCAAGCTATCACACCCCGCAAGTCACTAGAGAGCGCGGTAGGAGGAGGGTCTTGAGAGATCTAGGAAGGTTAGTCTAGGTCATCAAGGAAGAAATTGTGCGAAATAATTTGAAAGGTGACAGAGGAGTGCTTACCTTTTTTTCCTCCCCGTCGGCGTTACTTATTGGTGATGTGACTCTCCTCCACCCACCCTCCATCTTCTTAGGAGTAATGGGACTACCAGTACCATTGCTTCCACTGCCTCCTCTCTTCAAACAATGATAGTTCTCGCCCGTAGAGGAGCTGGATTCATTTTCGTGAAGATAAAAGCAATCCTTTCCGCGCCTACACCCGATTTTGCGGTGGAAATAAGCGCAGAGTTCGGTTTTCTTGCCTTTAGAGTTAAAGCCGCAGGTTTCACCGCCCCATGCATTGTTCGTAGTAGTAGTTATTCCACTACCGCTACCAACCTCACCACTGTCGGAAGAGCATTGGTTATCGTGGTCTTCATTAGTTTCGGGTCTGCAAAGCGTATCTTCTGAAGATCCAGTGTCATCCGGGGCCCCAACACAGCTTGCCTTTTGCCACTTTTCTAGCCTCAATGGGGTCTCATGACGGAAAGTGCATTCGGCGCCCCACTTGCAAACAGCATCACGGAGGAAGCTTTGGCAGAGATCTTTCTTGAACAAACCTGAAGCCTTCAGACGAGACTCGCGAGCTGCAAGAGCTTCTGGGAGCAGGAATGGAGAATTCCCGTTCTGTAACTTGGCCTGCGAGTGATTTGGGTGAAGGTAAAATCGATCATTGTCCGGAGTTTCCCCTTCTCTCTGAGAAGCAGAGGCAGTGTTAGAATCGGGGATAGCACACGTGTGAATTTTCCTGGCTTGACTGAGACAATTCTGCAACGGGCCCAAGGGAGCGGTTCCAATCTTGTCACTTTCATCATCACCATTTTCGAATTCCCCCCGTCCACCATTGGCTAATATTTTGCCCCCAGGTAGCCCAGGGCTTTCCCCCCCGGGCGATTTCGCAATCTCCTGGACAAGGGTAATGCCACCTATCATGTCAAGCGGAGGAATGACCGTGACCATTGCCGGAAGGTCCTCGGAAGCAACAAGAGGGCAGACCGAACCGTTCTTACGGAACAAGAGATATCGATACCGAACCTGCAACTTTTCTGAATCGGGAGAGCTCATTTGGGGGCCGTGTGTTTGAGCTGAGCTTTCTGCAGGCATTGCTCAATTTGAAATAACACAACACTAATAAATGTCACAAGGGTATATACGATGTACGAGTATGCTGGCGGTGAGATCGTAGAAGATGAGGTATAGACAGCTAGCAATAGTTGAGTGGGGAGGTGAATGATTGGTACATATGATTGAATAAGAGGATAGGGGGAATGGTAGAAAGGTGGAAAGGTAAGTCTCTTATTACGAAGAGATGGCTGTCACAACCTTCTCGGCTGCATCCGCTACCACTTCAGCTACTGGTTGTTTGTTAGGAAAGAATGAAAAGGAAATAGTAAGGAATAGAAGGAATATTACATTTGAGTGGTTGGATAAAAGTTTTTTTTTCTTTTCTCTTTTCTTTTTTTTTCTCCTCTTCTCTAGAGAAGAGAGGGTGTGTGAATATGTGTTTGGTGGCTAAGGCAAGTGCTTTGAGAGAAGCAAGCAAGCAGAGGGGCGAGAAGGAATCCGAGCGAGCGATGGAGGATGAGGAATAGGAATTGTGATTGTCTGGGCTTATCAGAGGGGGTGTGGCAGATGTGGGAGGGATTGAGTGGAGGCGCCGTATGTGAGAGCAAGGGATTAAGCATGTAGGAATACGCTGTGTGGAAATATAATACGTATACTACATACAAAGCAGGCGGGCAAATTCGCAAGTACCGGTAGACCGCCGTACCGATACACTGGTGCCCAAACAGAAGCCCGGAGAGGACAGACAAGCGAGACAGGGAATAGCAAGAGGAGAGAGCAGCAAAGGAATTAGCATCTGATAATATATTATGAGACTGCGCGAAGCCGACGTGGACATGCATTTGAGGATGAACGATTCCTTTGCCGGCAATTTGTAGATGAAGCTATAGGGAAAAAAAAGGAAAAAAAAAGAGAGAAGGAAGAAAAAAAAAAAAGGAAACCTCTACCACATGCAAGATGGGAGCCCCGATGGTGATATTGTAGTCGTGATTGTGTTGTGCTTGCGGTGAGTTGCTTGATTGCTTGCTTATTGCCGGTTCTATATAATGGTGATCGCGTGTGATGCGGATATCCGTATAATTCTGCACCGGCCGTAGTAGACCCTCCTCGGCTTCCCCACGGAGAGACGCCGGTGCAGAGGTTGGTACGGTAGACGAAGGGCGTACCGGGACTTTCTGGAAAATACTCAGTGAATAGCCAGCCCGATTCATCCTGGGTGAGTATATACAGAATACATATACTAATCAGAAACCTACGGAAATATCGGTACCATACTGTAGGGAGATAAGATAAGCCGAGCTTCTCTACCACGCCCCAGTGACAAAGCATTCATCTCATACCTCAGCCTCTAGGAGAGTTGGAAAGGCTGGAGTGGTGTGCAGTGAAGTATATAATGCAGGGGATGCGGGCTCTGGGAAACGATGCTCAACTCCCCACAACACCAACCTCTTTTCCGCATCCAACCTCAAACCTTCAAGCATACATCTCAAGGGCAAACAAACACCACCACCAGCAGCAGCAGCAGCAGAGCTAATCCAGGTCCGGGTCAAATAAGAAACAAATCATCTCTTACCAATGGCACCCCTCCTTTTTTTTTTGCAGGGGAATGAGAGACAATTTTTTATGGATGGAATTCTCCGTAGCCTACCACCCCAAGTGCCGTGGGTACCGGTAGAGCACTACAGTGGTCTTGTAGACTACCTGGCTAATGGCAGGCTACCGTGAGCAAGCTTGGGCAAGCTCTATTAAATTGACCCACAAATGACCGTAGTGGTGGGAGAGCTTGGGCCACCTATCATCTTTTGTGAGGTAACTAGCTAGAGCCAGTGATAATTGGCAAGTGACGAGAAGAAGAATAGGTCTTATAACATACCTTTCTTGGTGCCAAAAATGTGGTCACTGGGTTATGGTAGTGCACGATCCCCCCTCCGAGCCCAGACCAACGGTCACCAATCCCACCCATCTCATCACCAAGTCTCAGGTAGTACCCTACGAGAGTTTTTAATGCAATTCTTTCTGCCCCGTTCCTCTAGTATCTTTTTCTTTTTTTTTCTCTCCTCCTCTCTCTCCCCTCTGCCCCCTCGCCCACTACTCAAACCCACCACGGCTGATCCTCTCTGGCGGGATATAACCTTCGCACCGAAGGGTTAGTTGAAATAGCTGTCTTCTCCCACTCAGTGCCGGGATCTTGTCTGTAAGCTCCCTTGCCTTGCCTTGCTTGTTGCCTGCGCCTCAAAAAAAAAAAAAAAAAAAAACACACAAGCCCGTTTTTCCGCTCACCCTTTCTCCTCCTCACTAAAACAAAGTACCGCCGCATCACACGTCGAAATATACTGACGTTTTTTTTCTTAAATTCTCCTTTCGTCTCGGAACCACCGAATTGGTATTTTGAAAAGAGGCACGCTCTCTTCACAAACGTCCTACCGGTATTACAACAATGGGACCACGAGGTGCCCTTCTCATAGTTGGTTTGCAAAATGAATTCCTCGACCCCCACATGGGTCGTTGTCTCATGACCCCTCCGGAGCCCGGCAAGCCGTCCTTTGTTGATAACATTAAGAGCTTCCTCCCTCATTTCCGCGCAAGGGGTGGCGACGTCATCTGGGTACGTTCCGAGTATAGAAAACCACGTGATTGTGAGGATCCTAGGAACGATGAGGTTGTACTTCTTGTTGACGATGAGGGGTATTACGTGGATGAGATCGAACAGGAGCCCCTACCGGAGGTTAATTCCCAAGAGGACGGCAGAAGGAAGGGTAAGAGTACCACTATTCCTGAACACGATGGACAATCACCTCCTTCAACCGCCAAGCCCAGTAACACCCCGGCAGAAGAAAATTATGTTGGCCCCCCCCAGTTACATACCGACGCATTTCTAGCTATCGAGAGTGACAATCCTCCTTGCGCCCCATCATCAATTGGGAGCGAATTCTATCCTCCGCTACTTCCCGTGATACAGACACCTCCGGACCGGGTCTTGATAAAGACTTGGTTCTCAGCATTTAAAGACACGAAGCTTCTCGAAACTTTGAGGGGGAGGTTCGTCACGGAGCTCTACATATGTGGGACTATCGCAAATGCCTGCATTCTCGCTACAGCTGCCGACGCTGCGAAGCATGGGCTTGAGGTCACCATCTTGACGGACTGTGTGGGCTACAGAAGTGAAATGGCACGTGATAGAGCTATGCGAGTTATGATTGATGATTTTGCCGTGGAGGAGGTTCGGAGTACCTTGCTGGCAAAAAGCTGGGAGAGGACAAGAAACAAATCGAAAGGAGCGACTGGGCCAATCCATGCCACCGTTTCAGGAAGTTTGGGGATGAACGTTGGAGCAACCGGAATTTCAAAGGAGGATTTAGTCAAGATGGTGGAAGGATTGAAATCCGGTGCAGCCCAGAGCGCGCGAGATGACGATGACGTGAAAGCGCAGGTGGGAGAGTCGCTCGAGGTTGATACTGATATCGAGAGCTTAAGTTATGAAGGAGGGGACGGTGATTACGGACCAAAGGATGAGGAGCTTGCAGAGCTGAGGCTAGATTCTCTTTCGCTGAAAGACGATGACGCACCTCAACCACTAGCTTCAGGTGAGTCAGCCGGAGCAACAGCTGAGGAAAGGACAGAATCTCCTGTCCCCATTCCTCCCAGTCCAACCTCCGCCCAACCTCGATCGCCCATCCAGGATAGAAATCCCGTAGAAAAAGCTCCCGTAAGCAGAAAACCAGTCCTGCGTAAGCCGAGAATGGCTAGCCGCAACAAAAAGTTCCAGTCGAAAGCGCCTGTGCTGGGCCAGGGTGATGTGTTGGGCGAGGGTGATTCGGAGGTGGTGAACAACATTCTACCGGCGGATCTAGCGGAAGTGGCGTTTGAAAGATTGAAGAAGGAAGTTGCATGGAGAAGCATGTATCATCGCGGGGGAGAAGTCCCGCGATTGGTTGCTGTTGAGGGAGAAATTAGTGACGATGGCAGGTAAGTTTGAAACACAATATTGTTTTCACACAAGGGTTATGGGGGAATCCCTGTGTTTCTAGCAACATTTCGGACTTACTGTGTCTTATAGTTTCCCTATCTACCGTCATCCAGCAGACGAATCTCCCCCTTTGTTGTCTTTCTCAGACACTGTTGGGCTCATTCGGGAGTATGTTCAGAGGGTGCTCAAGCAACCAGTCAATCACGTTCTGATCCAACATTACCGGAATGGAAACGATTATATCTCAGAGCATTCTGACAAGACTCTGGACATCGCAAAGGGATCCAAGATAGTTAATGTAAGTTTGGGTGCTCAAAGGACAATGATTCTGCGCACCAAGAAGGGCCAAGGAAAGCTAGATGAACCCTCGGACGCGGAAACCGGTTCCGAAAAACGGAAAACGAAAGAGTCGGTACCACAGTCCTCACAAAGATCGGCCCAACGGATTCCTCTCCCTCATAATTCGATGTTTGTCCTTGGCCTCGAGAGCAACAAAAAGTGGCTTCATGGGATCAAACAGGATAAACGCGCGGAATTTCTTAAATCCCCCGAGGAACTATCTCATAACGGCGAACGGATCTCCCTAACCTTCCGACAAATAGCCACTTTCCTTTCAGCAGATGAAAAGACTATATATGGCCAAGGAGCTACCTCCAAATCCAAGCATGAGCCACGTGAGGTCATAAACGGCGAAGGACCTGAAGCCGAAAAGCTTCTGGAAGCTTTCGGCTCTGAAAACCAACAAAATGATTTCGATTGGGATGCCTGCTATGGCGCCGGCTCGGACGTCCTCCACCTGAAGGAGCAGCTCCCAAAGCTTTTCTTCGTCCGAAGCGATCCCGACAGCCTGCGTGTGAAAATCTGCCTCTATGAGAAGGGGATACGATTCACCAGCCATGAACTTAAGATCACCGAGATGCAAGACGAGACCCAAACGCCTTCCTTCTTGACCCTTAGTCCACATGGTCGCACTCCGGTGCTCATAGATACCGACAAGGAGAGAACCACTGTCTGCGAATCTCTCGCCATTATTCACTATTTAGAAATGTTCTACTCCTCAAAAGAAGAGGACAAGTGGCTGCTTCCATCAGTGGCAGACGAGCGCGCAGCCTTTGCTCGTGTCCTGCAGCGAATGCAGGAATCCGAAAAGCTTGCGACTGTCTTGAAACATTCGCACAATGAAGAGGTCGTGGAGCGGGAATTTGCGATATGGGAAGAATATCTTTCCAAGGCCGGCGGGCAAATTGCGGGAAGCGAGTTCTCCCTCGCGGATATCGCAGTGTATCCCGTTATCGATCAATTTGTAAGGAGGACCGGATACAACATAGCTAAGTGGCGGGAAATCGAGGCCTGGTTGACCAATATGGGATACCGGGAAAGTGTCAGGGCTGCCCGACCGAGCTCCGAACCTAGCATCGAGGAATAAACCCGAGTTATTTTCTTTCTTCCGTTTCTTGCTTCCCTTCCTTCCATTTTTCTTTTCTGTTCTTCCGAAGGGCGTGGGGATAGTGCCCTCTTATTTTTTGTTGGATTAAACCGAATCGGTGCCAACGGTCAGGAGAGCGGCCTTTATAATTTCTTTTTGTCCTCCTAGCTACAATCCTGTATACTAAATTTGTCGCGGCTGGTACATAAAAGCGTCTACTGCAGTTTCACAATGGGCCCTCAACTAGATGATTCAAAGGAAAACATACCTATGCGGTATCCTGGGTCATAATGTGGATGTTCGTGCAAATAATCCTTGTTTCACCGAGTTGCACGAGCATACTCGCCTCACTTTTTGCTCTTGTATCGCTATTGTGAGCTGTGGTAGTAGTAGCAGAGAAATCATAGGGAAGGATATTTGGGCTCTGTTCGGCATAATTAAAAAATGGAGGGTTTTAGAGTTTTTGTTGCAAAACCAATATTTTGGCGTTGTGTTTTTTTTGGCCATAGCACAACTTGCACGCTTCGCAATCTATGATACTTTTTGTTTTCATTATCGGTGAGCAGTTCACTCTAACGGCCAGTAGGGTGACAGTTTGTATTTTCCACTGTAATTTATGGTAGTGGACAGGTATAGTAGTAGTGGAAGCACGATGTTTGACCAGAGAGCGGGAAACAACCATATAATACTGATACTCGGATGCTAGGATTGACCAACCGCCATGGTAACAGTTCAAAGCACGCCACCAAGCCACATATGCAGTACTCGGCGGGGGGGGGGGGGGTCAGCAAAACTCGGAAAACTATTTCCGCCGATCCCATATCATACAAATCTCTACTATAAGGAGACAAGGGTTAAACTATAATACCGTATGTTTTCCGATTTTCAACGGGCGCAACGTCCCGCCTCTCCATGCCGGTACCGGTATTGGGTGAGCCTCGTCATCTCCTATTGTCAACGTTTGGGACTTAAGGGGCTTTTGGACGAACGGCCTCAATTACCCCCTTCAACGATACCAGCGTTAGCGTAGTCACGTGGCTAATATTAGTTATGGTCTGAAGTCTAGAGTAAAATACCCATCCACGAAGTTTTAATTACCGTATTAGCAAAACGGGTCGCTTATTACAGCAGATTAATCGTCCTCTTAAAAAAATAAAAAAATAAAAAAGTTCAACGTCGTGCCGGTCCAGGGGAGGGAGGGGATGATGCCCTATCATAGATACTGGAATGATCGAGAAATGGGGCTATGACGTTCGGAATTTCCCTCTTTGGACCAAGGGGAGAAAAAAGCACAGCGGAAGGAAGGAAGGGTCTAGCCCCTTAGTTGAGAGACTATCCCTTCGTCTGTATTCAGGACCTCCCGCTAAGTACGGACATAGCGGGTAGTGGAAGCGATCGGTGGTGAAGTAACTAAAGAGAGCAAAGTTAGGAATAATTGTGACAACTATGATGTAAGAAGCATATGATGAATATGAAGGGTGGTACCGGTATCCCCTTGACTGCCCAGATAGCTTATTTGGGTGATCGTGATAGGGACGACTTGGTGCTTCAGAAGCAGTGTAGTAAGGGTATTCAGAGTTGATGAACGGAAAATTTCATTGAAAACTTGGCAGTTGAAAGGTGCATTAGCGCAAGCACTACTATGAGAGTTGGATGGCCAATGGGTGGCCTGAATGGAAATTTTTGG
>Ga0307507_10012318_pt1 | contig 10588 bp, 12 predicted proteins | sample 7_EM_MG_FD_207223 | JGI IMG/M metagenome (GOLD analysis project Ga0307507, IMG submission 207223) | Populus trichocarpa ectomycorrhiza microbial communities from riparian zone in the Pacific Northwest, United States - 7_EM | ecosystem: Host-associated > Plants > Roots > Unclassified | place... | reverse complement strand
TAATTAGCCGAACACCCCCCCCCCCCCATCCAATTCCCACTAAGACTTTCCCGCTTTTACTCTCCCACCGAGTCAACTCCCCGCCAACCCCACTCCACCGCTAACACTGGAGACCACCGGCGCATTCATATTCTTGATCGAAACTGTCTGTTGACTTTATTCATATTGGGAGCTTTTATGTCAGAGGTATCTTGATCCTAATCCTATCTTTGCGCCGATGGGAGAATGAGTGTCCTTAATTACATAAATCAGAAAAACTTCCATGTTCTTTCTTTCTATCTCGCCATCACTTCACCCACGATAAAATTCACCGCGCTCCTTCTCTTCCCATCAAATCTCACGCAAATTCTTCCCTTCCCTTCCCTCCCCTCCCCTTTCCCTCATTTCACTTCCCTTCACTTCTCTTCCAGCCACCACTTCCTTCCTCGACCTCCAAATTATTCTTGTTCGTATTTTATGAGAGAGATAATGAGTTCCAGGTATACAACCATCATCCTCGATAGTCTAAGGTCATGCTATTGATCACATCACTGAGCGCCGGCGATTCAAAATAATTCCCGAGTGAAGGCTATCTCTTATTCAAATCAAATACTCTCCTCTCTACGTACCGTCTGCGAACCCCCAACTTCCTAGCTTTATCTCATCCGAATCCCCTCTTCCCCTCTTCCCTCTCCCCCGGCTCCGCCCTATATAACGACGTAGTGCCGGGCTGGATGCTCCGCCACGACCGCAGCCCCCTCCTTGTTGCGCAGAGCCAGACCCGGCTGCGGGAACCTACCGCCGCCACACTCCCGTTCACATTCAGCGCCCACAATTCGGAGCCCTAGCGCAGTGTTCTACCCTCGGCCCCCGGCGCGCCAAAAATCCACCTACCCCTCTCTCCTCCTCAGTCTTGTCCCTAACTATACTCGAAAACTTTCTAAGAAAGCCCCGTCCGCCCAGGGCGGCAATGTGGAAAGCCACCATCTCCACACAGCCCTAACCTATGCGCAGGACATAGTCTTGCAGATGTTAAAGTTGCAGCTGATGAGTGGATACCAAAGCACATGTTGGAATGATCTCACCCCCGAAGGCGGAGGAGGAGGGCTGGCTAGATAGACAGTGGAAGTTGGGCTTTTTAGGCTCGAAAGATGTCCTCGCGCTGGCGATGCTAGGGTGATGCGGTGGACCGAGAGCGCTCTAGAGCTACTAGTATAGCAAAGTAGATTGGGTGGCTGGGCGAGGTGCGGGGGTTATGGGTGGTGGTGCTAAGGCATGTATTGCTAAGATTAGGAGGCTCTCGTGAGAGGGGGTTGAGGGAGTTGTTGCAACAGATTAGGAGGGGATACTTGGATTGGGCTGGTGAAGCGGTTTGTCGCTATGAGTTTTATAAATCACTTTTTTCTCAATTGAGTTTTTTGTTGGCAGAGGAGCGAAGTCCGATCATGAGCCTATTTCAAAATTTGCTTCGTTTTGTTTCGGTACCTCCTTCTGGGTTATATACATCACACTTTCACCGAATACATACAATGCCATGATACTCGGTCGTTACACTTGCCACTGCCTCGAGCGCATATCCGAAACTCCCCGTTCGAACGATAAAGTGATATGCTAAGCATGCTGAGAAGCAGCATCAAAGACTCCTAGCGATGGTCATGCTTGCCCCGTCAAATGATGCCGCAGATAGTGCTAGGGTGGCTTTCAATAGCAAACAAACTAAGATCAACTTAAACACTCTAAGTTAAGATTTGTGATTGGGAAACTTCAATTTTGACGAGAAAGCTCACCCCCGAAGAGAAATAATTTCATCCCCCCCCCCAATCGTAAAATTAGCCCTTAACTTAGTACCCTTGTTGGTGTAACCCCGTAATTGTTTTTTTCAAGCACAAAATGTAAGATTCTAACCGATAGAAGCAAGTGAAATATCCCAGCCTACTACGACTTTCTAAGTTTTACTTTGCGGTCCTTGCTCTTATCACACTTGCTATTCCTCTAGTTAAAGTAGGGAATAACATATAGTGTGAGAAACACTAAGCCTATCAGATTGAGGAAATAACGACGTTAATATCGTACGGGTAGACCCAAATCCCAGAATAGCCATAGTTGGATAGTGCGGCTAAAGAATAAACTTCTTCTACAAGACTATAGCTACAGGATACAATATTTATTTTTTTGAGTTAAATTTATCATCAAAATTTAATTAAAGTTATCAAATCCTTGTCACAGTAAGGCCCCTCTCTTGGGTCTTGCGGTCTTGTAGCATCACAAAAGTTCAAATATGATGTGTGAAGTCTAACGGGAGGGCTGGTAGCCCTGTTTACCAGATTAGTTGATACCTAAATACCGTATCTATTATAGGTCTAAATTCCAAATTTGACTCCGACAGGCTAGTGCTTGGTAAGTGTGTTTCTCTAGCAGATTGGATTGGGTACGTCGGGTTGGGTGGAATATTGGTCCTCCCGGCTCGGTCGGTAAATAGGGCAAACTAGGGCAATTAAATAACTCGGAAATTTAATAGGAAAAATATTTCAAGCTGTGTAAGCTAGGTAGAGGAATGGTTGCTGCCGTTGTGGGAGTAATATTTCGAGCTCTGGAAAGTGAAGAACCATACTATCATACTACTAGAAGGAAAAATATAGTGAAAGAATTTACCAATCATGATAATATATGAAAGCCACTACACTACACTTTCAAGTTTATAGTAGTTTTGGAGTATCACATTCTATCAATCAGAAAATATAAATCCACTGCAACTTCACTCCTCCATTTCCCATCTGTCATGACTCTCGTTTATAGAGCAACTGGCACGGACATTAGTTTTCCTTCTGAACTTAGAGTCTCTGTGCAAGTTCTCCACATCTTCTCCACGCTCTAATATGGGTTCCGGACGTTCATATATGTCAGTTTCACCAGGAGAACATGATACTATTCTCAATTAAGTGTTTAAATCTAACTTATTCAGCAAGCCAGACCAGGCTGAATAGTGCTCCTTGGCTACGCCCGGCAATCTATGCGGTGCTGGCTTCCGTATATGACACCCCATCGCTCAAAAGCCCCGGAAAAACAGGCTAAGTTGTTCTCTCAACCCCCCTAATCCGTACCTTCCACTTCACGATATCTCACTCGACTAAGAATAATGCATGTACGATATTATTATTATTGAAAATAATCAATGCGGAGGTAATGATTGTCGATGAGGGTTTTACGGAGAGGTGTGGAGCAGCTCAAATGAAGACACAGAGTTTGTATTAGGCAGTAAAGAAGTTCGTGATGGATTGGGTTGAGAATGTAGAAGGGAAAGTCTTCGGGAGGAGAGTTAAGAACAGGAAGGAAGGAATTAAGCGAGAAGGAGGCAAGAAGAAAGAAAAAACAAGCAGGGGAAAACTTTTCATCGCCGTCGCGCCCCTCTGCCGGTGCATACAGGTACCACTGCCGCCTCGGTGTGCGGGCATCTCGCCACGTGCGGCTATTGTCAACCGCTTTTTCCAATTTGGATCATTGGATTTATTACGATCTGCTGTTCAAAATATTTTTGATTCATGTGTTGTCTTCCCCATCTTATTCCTTTAGGTGATGGGGGGGTTTTTGGTTGGATCTGAGTTATTCGGCGGCTATTTTGAATAAGGCGGACGTCGTTATGCACTTCGGGTTTAGAGGTGCGTATTGGCGTGGAACTGACGAGGGGTTATGAGCTAAAGACAGGAAGAGGTTTCTTCTCATAAAGGATGAGGTCACTGGCATTGCCTATATATGTTCGGCTATTAACTTGGGTCCTCTCTTTTGGTTTATTCTATGTAATCGAAGTCGTTTAAGTTGAAATCACTAAACATACTACCGCTCCTCCGACAATGCCCGCACTCATTCCGACATGTATTAACTACCGAATTAAATTCGGTTTTTTTCTTGAGAACAAAACATGCCACTGTTCAACAAACCCTGCTCACGTTATCTAATAACATAATCATCTGGGGCTTTAACAGATTTCTAGGCTTGTAGTAGCTGTACGACTCTTCCATGCCCCTCCCTAGTAGCGTAAGATAGCGGCGTGCCACCGTGTTTATCTGGGCGATTGGGGTCGACATCTCCCCGTTCCAGAAGTAATTTAACAACTCCTTCGTGCCCATTGAGGGCAGCCCACCCGAGTGGTGTAAGATCATTATTATCCGGGCAATTGGGGTCGACATTTTCCCGTTCTAACAATAACTTGACCACTCCTTCATGTCCCCAACTAGCAGCACCCCCGAGTGGTGTTCGATTATTCTCATCTGGGCGATTGGGGTCGACATTTTTCTGCTCCAGCAGTATCTTGACCACTCCTTCGTGTCCCTCAATAGCAGCACACACGAGTGGTGTTCGGTCTTTGCAATTATCAGGGCGATTGGGGTCCACATTTTGGCATTCCAGCAATAACTTAACCACTTCTTCGTGTCCCCTGAGGGCGGCATTCCCGAGGGGTGTTCGATCATACCTATTAGGGCGATTGGGGTCGACACTATCCCGTTCTAGCAGCAATTTGACCACTCCCTCGTGTTAGATCACTCTTATTTCGGCGATTGGGGTCGACATTTTCCCGTCCCAGCAATAACTTGACCACTCCCTCGTGTCCGCGGATGGCAGCGCACCCGAGTGGTCCATCGCCATCCTCATCCGGGCGATTGGGGTCCACATTTCCCTGCTCTAGCAGTATCTCGACCACTCCTTCGTGTCCCTCAATAGCAGCACACACAAGTGGGGTTCGATCATTCCTATTTCGGCGATTGGGGTCGACATTTTCCCGTTCCAGCAATAACTTGGCCACTCCCTCGTGTCCGCAGATAGCGGCGCACCCGAGTGGCCCATCACCTTCCCCATCTGGGAAATTGGGGTCGACCTCGTCCTGCTCTAGTAGTATCTTGACTACTTCTTCGTGTCCCTTGATAGCAGCCCATCCGAGTGGCGTTCGGTCATACACATCTGAACGATTGGGGTCGACATTTTCCCGTTCCAGCAAAAATTTGACTACTCCTTCGTGTCCGTTTCTCGCCGCCCATACGAGTGGTGTGCTACCTGCACAATCTTGTTGATTGATCTTGTAACTTTCCACCTCCATCAACACAGTCACAAGCTCAACAATCCCGAAGAACGATGCGCAGTGTAGTCCAGAGAAGAGGAGGGAAGTAGCGATGCCTCCAATATATCGAGGGGGCAGTACCTGCTCCAGAAGCGATGCAGCTGATACGTGGTCTTCGTACTGATTCAAGAGCCTTAGCGCAAGGGCCTTCGCATGGTCTGAGAGATGCTTATTCGTATGTGTTCCCCAATGCCTCGCCGAATATTGGAGGAATGGCATGTTTTGAGAGGGTGGGGGAGAACGGGGTCTAAGGTTCCTGACTCGTTGTGAATTTAGATAAGTTAAACAAGTTTCCGCGAGTATCGAGTGAGGTTTACTGAAGAGACCAGGATGATTACAAAGGTACTCTTGGACAGTGTAGTAGATTAGTCGCACAGTCGAAGCCTCCGAGTCGACGGTGATCAGGCCCTGGCAGCAGTCTAGCAATGTGGCTATCGAAGGAACATTTTCGGGATCAAAATCCGTTGCCCCTATCTCCACTGCCAGCGCATGGCACAGTTCATCTACTTTCAGTGGCCGTTCCGAATGACAGATCCATATGAGAGCGGACATCGCAAGCTTTGCCTTTTCCTCGTCCTGAGCCTTTATCCGCTCCAGTGTCGCATGGTATGCGTCCCCTAACCCTACCCCATCTTCTATTGACTTGAGTATTTTCCTCCGCCGGGCAACCGTAGTGCCTCGCAGGATCGCGTCGATGTGGAGAGACGCCAGCAGGAATCTAAGTCAAATATGTCAGCCAATAGCTTAAGATAGCTTCGCCCCCGACCTTGTTCCTACATACGTTTCCGAGCTTATTGCAGGAATGCTCTTCATGATATATTCCTCCAATGTGCTACTCATCATATGTGGGATCGTGTCCTTCTTCAGTTTCCCGTGCAGAAATCTAAGGACCCCATCTTTCGCTACCCGTATAAATATAAAGGCTGCCGCTCCATCCAACCTCACTCCGCACATGCTGTCTTCCGGTCATAAATAAGCGAGTACTTGGAGATCCTTGCAGAATCTGACCTAATGATTCGAGAACCACCATTCGATGCTCTGGCACACATTCGTCAAGTGCATCAATACATATAAATATGCGCCTCGTGGCTGTGATTGTCTGGAACATCCTCAAAATTGCTGAAACTTGGAGTCCTCTACCCCCAATAGACATTTTCTCCTTTCGATAATTCCGAGCTATCGCTTCAGGCACCCCCCCCCGGTCCGCTAACAAGTTGTCTCAACAGGGAACCAAGCATATTTCCCGATGGCTGCTCATTCCGAGCAGCAAAATCGAAGTAAAAACACGCAACGGCAGGATCTCCTTCGGCGGCCTCGTCGCACAGCTTGTCTATAACTAATGAACTGTCATCACAACCTATTAGCAATAGTAGCTTTTGATCCACCGCAACGATAAGTTACATGCTCTCTTACACGATATAGCTCTTTCCCACTCTAGGATTGCCGTCGCAAAATAAAGTCTGATGATAAGATCCATCCTTCCCGCCACCATTGTGCCAGCGTTTGAATTCTTTGGTTTCCAGCAGCCAGGCACCTATACTGTCGACCCGCTGGGTTCCGATATCCCGATGCCGCACCCGTGGCTCTAATGGAGATAGCCACGCCAATATTCCGGATCTATCATCGGGGACCGTGCTGTTAAAGCTATTTGCGATGATGGTGCAGTTATCGTTATTGCTGAAGGCTTGCGACATTTCCACTCTTGTCCGCTTTGGATGTTGAGAGAGAGGTGTTGATTAACTTGGGGTTCGTTGGTGGAATTTCCTGATGTTGAGAAAAAGCGGGGTTGATAAGCCTTGCACCTTGAGTAATTGACATCACTATTTTCAACCGCTGGACCTGACATCGTTACACAAACGCCCGAGGACCGATTCCGTCAAGAACTCTGAGGAGATTCATCCTATCCCTTCGTGTGTACCGAATTTCACTCACTTTTAGTGCAGGGCTAAGAAGAGGATCGGCAGTGGCAACCACAGAACAAGAAAGGCAGGATCTGTGAATTTAGACGCAGGAAACGCAAGCGAGGAATTCAACGAAAAAACAGAAAAACGATAAATCATTTACTAGTATTTGTGTACTGTAAACAAAAACTTGATAAATGGGAACCATATTAAGAAAGGCCAATTTGGGTAGGCTCTGAGATAGATAGATTACAGCTGCTGCCTGCTCAGTCCCCTAAACAATCAAATAAAGAAGCAATGTGCAAGGAAATTGAAAATGTCCTCCTCAGGAAAAACATTGAAAACACTTCAAAAATATGTTCCAGGTGCGGAAGTCTCAATCGATAGTATGAAAACTCGTGAAACAAAAGTCCTTACAGAGAGGGACAGGAAACCGGGCATGTTCACAATGACTACATACAAAAAGAGTTCACCATATGGGTTTCTGGAGTCTTGGTTGTCTAGCAGTGTGATTTTGAGGAGAGGTAGGGTCTTCAGAGTTTCTCGTTTGACTTTGATTGACATTGATGGACTTGGAAAGAAACCGGCATAAAAATATGGTATGGTCGCATATCGTATGCAGTAGTTAGTATTCGAACCAAGGTTTTATCTTGCCAAATAATAGCAAGAACTTTACGATTGGCAGGGATCACTCCTGAGACTGTTCCCCCTGGTAGAATTGTAGTATGCTTATTCAGCTTCAATTCTTTTGGGTATTTGGCGGAAGTAGGCCTCACAGTTCCACAGGCGGCAATTTGGTAGTTACGAAGGCCCTGGAAGAGTGGAATATTAGAGAAGTAATTATCGCAAAAAAGAAGGAAACGGTGTTGCTGATAGGGGAGTTGAGTCGCTAGAGCAAATACTGCATGGAAGGAAGGACAAAGATGCAGATTATATCCATCTTCTGGGTTTGGTAGAGCATTTTGTAAATTGTACTTAGGTCCAGAAAACTGATCCACGCGTGAGGTGTACATAAAGGAGTATGTGTATCCATGCTCACAGAGAGCCAGGATTTTAAAACCCTCCGGGATAGGTTTATTAGGTATTTGTACAGTGCATACTGAACGGCCTACAAACCTTACTATCATTTCATCGACTGCTACTTCTGTGGCTGGTGTACAGTACTGCTGGTATCGGTGCTGTAGATTAGATGAGAGTGGTTCGAGCTTGTCAAACCAATGCCCTCTCACGGGGGGGTGGTGGAGTGGTTCTGTTATGTGAAAATATCGCTTTAATTGCTGAAAGTGATTCTTTGTCATATAGTATGCAATTCTGTATAAATTAGCTACTGATAAACTATGTACAAATAAGAGATTAATGTATTCAGGAGACTCTTAAAAACCAGAAAACCATTTCCACTGATCCTATCAAAATCTTTATAGAGTCTAGGGCTATGTTTTCCGATTTTTAATGACTCTCTTGAGTACAGGTACCAGGGGAAATATACTTGTGCAGCGGTGCAAGTCCATCTCTCCTCCAATAATCCAATACTGAGCTTGAATGATAAATCCCCATATAAATCATAAGTCCTACAAAAATCATCACCTCAGCCCCCTTCACAGGATACCATTTGCGGCATCTTTCTCCTTCAGCTCCTCGTGCCGTTGTATACGGATTGGTATTTTGTGCCAAGTATTCGAAGATTTCTTGATTGAAGAAAAACATAAAAAAATCGAGGGGGCGAAGCTCTAGCGGTTTTCGGTTTAGATTATGGATCAGATCGTACTGGCCTGAAAACTCTCCTGGCAAGTGTAGAATTCGATTATGGCGTTCCTGTTGGTGCTGATAAGGCCGTAGTTCTGGCACTGGTGGAAGATTGTATAGTTTGTGAAGGGCTTGCTGCACAGGCTCAGGAGTCTGTACCTCTTAGTGGTTGGCAATCTCTTCATTTGCAATAATATCTGCAGCTTGACATTCCCCTAACTGCCAGCCCCTTCCTTCAAACTCCATCTCACCCTCACTACTATCATCCTGGTATTCGTCCTCGTTCATTTTCACCTTTGTTCCCAGGGGTGTCCTTCAGCTTGTCCTTGTGCCATCAATCTCAGGCTGGCTCACTACTTTGCTCGCTAACTATTTGACGATCTCTTGAATCTTAGCTGGAAATCTTGTTACATCATAATTGTCATCACTGCCACTAACTTTACTCTTTCCAGCTACAGCCACCCCTATCGCTTCCCCTACTCACCTAACCCACCCTTAGCGTGAGTGCTTGAATACACTTTAAGGGATCGATAGTAGCCTTATGCTGAACCATACTACTCCCTATCCCCATTTAGTGCATAGTACCGTTCAAAAAAAAATTAGTATCCGCCGCCGAAGCCATAGGTTATCATTCGTACAGTAATTACGCGTTACTCTAGCATACAATATCTCAAAGCTACTGTTTAAGCGAGCGCCAAGAAACTCGTCCGGTATTTGGGGGAAACATAAGACATGGGCACCCATTCTACTACGGACTTTAGTGATGGGTCTCAGAGTTTTGGGGAACTAGAAGCATTTGCAAGGTATGATATCCTTTCCAACGCGAAAGCTTAGGAACAGAGGCATTGCGGGGAGCATAACTTACTGTATACCATTCTAACAGGGGAGGCACGAGGGGTGGAGGGGATCTCGACGTGCTTAGGGCCTAGCTCCGGGAAACTCATCGGAGAAATATTCAAGCCTTCACATTGCCAACAGCACGGTGACGGTGACAGCTATTCTAACTACTGTACAAGATGAACAGCTATTTCACGCCGACAACGGACGACGACGAAATGGCGAAACGAAATGGCGACACGGTGGCGCTGAAACGAAACGCCAAGATTAAAACAATACGAAAGACTTTAATCGCTAACGCATAACATGGAGTGGGGAAGTTCTTTCTCGTTTAACTCTCCCTCTCACGCTCACGCTCACAACGCTCAACTAACTAACGATAAAGACAGGTGGATATATAAAGATAACGAAGCCTTCCTCCCATCCTTCTATCGATCGCGGCACAGGGGGGCCATTCTCTTCCACACGCGTCCCCCTTTCTCTTCCACAGACCTCCGTGCTAACTTCATAACGAACTCCCCAGCTCACAGCCCCCACCCCGGCAACTGTCCCTTCGCGCATCCGACTCTTTCAAAGTCGCATTCTTTCCGGCCCTGCATCGATCCCAAATTCATATCTGAAGCCTCTGTCTGAACGATAAAGAGATAAGCTATGCGCGCCCAGTAAGCTGAGCATGTCGAGCAGCATCAAAGACTTCCAGCAACAGCCCTCCCTCCTACTGCTAGGAATTCGGGGGGCCTTAGCTGTGGCTGCTCCCGAACCTCTGATCTACAGCACCTACAGGATTTTCAACTGCGCAACATTAACTTCCACATACCCCATCCAATCCGCACTAGGACCTTCGCGCATCTACTCCCCCACCCCACCAAATCTCCACCAACCCACCCCACCACCACCGCCGCCGGCACATTCCTAGGTAAAGGCAGTCTCTACCTTGAATACAACACTCTCCCCTCTCCCTCTGCAGACTCCCGACCACCTGGTTTCATCTCCGCCACATACCCCCACATCCCCCCAC
>Ga0307507_10012317_pt1 | contig 10589 bp, 9 predicted proteins | sample 7_EM_MG_FD_207223 | JGI IMG/M metagenome (GOLD analysis project Ga0307507, IMG submission 207223) | Populus trichocarpa ectomycorrhiza microbial communities from riparian zone in the Pacific Northwest, United States - 7_EM | ecosystem: Host-associated > Plants > Roots > Unclassified | place... | reverse complement strand
ATAGGTTAAAAGCTTCGGGACCACTTGGCGGACAGAATGCGTGTTTGCCAAATGGTTGTGAATGTGAATAAAAGCATATAGACACACATATTCCGTAATGTTTCTTCATGAATTGCATGCCCAATGCAAGCATTAGTAAGAAAAATATAGGACAGTTCATTTCTACCATATATATTCATACCTTATTATTGTCATACCGAACTTAAAAAGATTGAGAACCATAGAACCCATAAAATTATCCTGTAAAAATCCTATAGCTCACTATAAGTAACCGGTACGGTGATTATTGTTGTTACTTTTTTTTTGGGCCCCACATAAACAAAAAAAAAAGAGAGAAAATACAAAAATAAAATAAAAAATATGTTGGAAGAATATCAAAAAATTTACCAATAAAAAGAGTATATTTAAATACCGAGAGAATTGCTAAAGATTGGTCGAGGAGGATCAAGCATGTAAAATTAAAAAATTTAACAATGTATTTTTGATTGATGAAGGTCCTATTGACAAAGAAAATTCAACTTCAGGAGAGAAATTTAAAATTAGATGTTTAAGGGCTCAATTAAATTTTTTTTCAAGGTTTAATTGAATTTATTGAGGGCTTAGTTGCAAGAAAAATTGATTTGTTAATCAATCTACACTTTAATTGGAAGAAATTAAAGTTTATGGGTTGAATTGAAATTTTTAAGAGTTAATTTAGTCATATCAGGGGCTTAATTGCATAAATATAAAAGTTTGATAGGCAATTAGGGACTTGATTGAAGAAATAAAAACCAAGGACCAAGCTAGAAAAGGCACATGAATGTAGGAGCTGAAATTGACAAAATCATGAGCTAAATTGAATAGATTGGAAGTGTGTTGGTCAATTGAGGGTCAAAATGCAAAATTTCAGAACCAGAGACCAAAATGAAAGAGGGGTCAGCCCAACCCATAATGGGTTATATTTTTACACTGTAAGATACAAACCCGGTATTAAAACACCTGACTTTCTCCAAAATATTTCAAAACTTTTAAATTATTTTTCCTTTAAAAAAAATGTTTTGTTATATATGGCCAAATCCTAAAAAATTTCCAAGCATATCTTCATGGAAAAAAAAATTATATCTTTCTCATGTTTTAAAATGCAAAATGGATATCGTAACTAGTTTATGATTATCTATTAGGGTTTGACTAAAATGTCAAAAATCCTTTTCCAATCTTTTTTTTTAAGGTTTAGATGTAGACTTGAATAATCTGTGGGGTGTAAGACTACACGATAGGGTACACTCTCAGGTATTAAAGAAACAAAATGCAAAATAAATGTGATGTTAAAATTAATACTTTAGAATGATTAGGATTTAACTCAATAAGGTAGAGACTCTCTCACGAAGTGAGATCTACCTCGAACCGTAGACGAGACCAACAAATAGAAACTTGACCTGGAAAAATAATCAAACAATAATGCAGCTTACCTTCGGTAGGGTGTACTAGGGTGATGCATTTTCCCCTTGCACAAATAGTCTCTTACCTAGACTCTCGCAGACCATAGGTTCCAAGTAATCATAATACTAGGTTGTAACTCCTGAACTTTAATCATAATTTTATGATTAAACCCAAACCCATTTCTTTTCCCAACAACAATCTTTTGGCAATTTCTTGGGCATTTTGGTATGTTCTTCTCAACTGATATGTATTTTTTATTTCTTCCAACATTTCTTTTAGTTTTTTTAAATTTTCTCTTTTCCTTTTTTTTTATATTTTATATTTTTTGTTTATGTGGGGCCCTCAAAATGGATAAAAGAGGAATAATTGAAGATGTACTAGTGAAAGTGGGCAAGTTCATCTTTCCAATAGACTTCATCATACTGAATATAGAAGAGGATAATGAGATTCCTATCTTGCTTGACCAGCCATTCTTGGCCACTGGAGGTGCGTTAATTGATGTGAAGAAAGGGGAGCTGCGGTTAAGGGTGAATGAAGAGGAGGTGATTTTCAATGTATTCAAAGCCATCAAACAACCAGATATGGGGGAGAGATGCTTTAGCATTCGAGTGGTGGACTCCTTAATTAACGACAAAGTCAAGCATCCAAATGACCTGTTGCAAGCATGTCTGGTAAATAATGTAATGGAAGAGGATGCTTAGATAACAAAATATACATGTTGGATGGAATCTTTTGAACCTAATCGCGGAAGATACTTTGAAGATTTGGGACAAGCACCACCAAAAATAAAATCAACCACTGAACAATCACCGGTTCTGGAATTGCAACCTCTACCAGAGCACCTTCGGTATCATATCTTGGAGAAGCTTTCACTTATCCCATGATAGTCTTTGCAAAGCTATCTAAAATAGAGGAAGAAAAATTGCTTATGGTGTTGAGAAAACATAAGGCAGCTCTCGGGTGGGTATTGGCAGATATCAAAGGCATCAGTCCCTCCATTTGCATGCACAAAATTCTGTTAGAGGATAAAGTCAAGCCAATAGTAGAACATCAGAGAAGGCTTAACCCGACAATGAAAGAGGTAGTCCGGAAAGAAGTTCTGAAATGGTTAGATGTTGGTGTTATTTATCCAATCTATGATAGCTCATTGGTGAGCCAGTTCAAGTTTTGCCAAAGAAAGGAGGAATGACAGTGGTAAGGGATGCATATAACAAATCGATACCTACTAGAATGGTAACTGGATGAAGGATTTGCATGGATTACTGAAAGCTCAACAAGGCATGTAACAACCCTGATTTCCAACATCCTTTTTTGCGATACATTGAAAATTTTCAGGTAAATTTTTTTTTTTATATACCGGTTCCACCAAATTTCTACCAAAATTTTGGCAGTCTCCCCCTTAAACTAGGAGGTCCCAAGTTATCGACAAAATCATATTACACTTCTAATTTTAATTAACATCCTGATCCAATCATCCTGGATCTCAACCCAACTCATCATCATCAACACAACACATGTTATTCAATAATGTCATATAATGTAATTCAAGTGAAAGATTCGATTTCAACTCTAAACATACATAGTTAAATAGGTACTTAAAGTTACAAACATTAGATTAAAGTCATACATTCAAATTTACGGATTAATATTACATTTCAAGTTTTAGGATATAAGACTCTTAATTTACAAATAATTACATGGTCAAAAGCAAAAGGTAATTAAACCAATATCATTCCGGATGCGACCTTAATGGACCTGAAAATAAAAATTAACGTGTACACATAAATATAAAAAGGTAGTAACAAACAATAACAATGATAGGTAATAATCTCCATATAATTTCTTTTGAGACATAAAATTAGGTATAAACCTCTTTTACAACATGCATTTTCAATCTATTACCAATATTCATCTAATATCCTATCCTATTTGTTGAGAATAATTTAATCTTGGAAATCTCAACACAACTCAACGATTTTCGAACACCATCTCCTTATAAATCAATTCTCACTTTATACCAAGACATTCCTCTCTTAGTATCATTAGCTTATCTCATTTTTTTGGAATAACTAATCAATATTTTCCCTTTTATTTTCTGGAAGGTAATCGCCAACACTAATAAATCTCATTAGTATCATTAGTCTTCTAATATTGGGCTAGACTAATCAATTACATTTGTCGCACCCGACATCGCGGCGGCCCTAAAAATAATTCTCTTGAATTATGAAAAAAGAACAGATATCTGGCATCTTGTTCTTTTAGGGGAAAATGGTCTTGGTTAAGGAGTCGCCACCTAGTATTATAGTCACTAGGAACCCTAACTGGTCAACATAGATTCTATGGTCCGGGACTGATTACGCAAAAAGGAAGATGCTATCACCCCTTAAGCGTCCTGCTTGAAGCAGGCTGCATTGCTGATTTTGTCTAAAATTGCTAAAGGTTTGTTTGTGTTCTGTTCTTATGGTCATCCTATAATATTCCTGACTCTGGCGTTAGTGAATATTTGCCTATGAATATTTCCAACTCTGGCGTTGGTAAATATAGATATTCCTGACTCTGGCGCCAATAAATAAATCTGTAAAATTTTATATTTTAAAAGAAACAAAAAAAACTCTTTTTTTTATTTATGTAGCCCGGTCTCAAAATCTTTTTTTTTCAAAGTTGGATCTAACCCAGCCGTACGGGCTGGGCTGGATCCAGTCAGTCCAGCGGTCGTCCAGCAGAGGCACACATACATGAACAGTGACTGGTGAATTAATTTTCACCTGCACAGTAACGAAGGGAATTATGCATGCAACGTAAGAAGAGCTTACCCGGTGCAGAGACGGGGGCTGATGCTCGGGGAGGGGGACAATTACGATGGAAGGCCAGCCGATACTCTCCGTATTTCTGTTTTTCTGGTTCTTCTCCTCCTTTTTTATTCTCTCTCAGTTTTCCGGTTTCTGTTGCTTCTCGCTATTATGAAAAGGGAGGGGAGCTGTTGGTCACGGTTTGAGAGAGACTCACCATTGCTGCTAGTACTGGGGGAGAGGTGTTGTCTCGAGCTCGGTCTGTGGAGAAGGAGAGTTACTGATAGGGTGGTCTGGTCCCTGTTTTTCTTGTTGATGGTCGGTGATGGGTCTTGTGGCTGCCCACGGTGCTGAAGACGACGCCGTTGTTGTAGCTGGTGCAGGACGACTGGGCTGTTGAGAAGCATCAGTGAAGCTTGCAGGCGAAGGGAAGGGTAAATGCAGGAGGAAGAGGGCACCCTGTCACAACAGCAAGGTCCCTGTTCGACTTTCACCCCACCGGCCTCTCATAGCAACGAATGTTCCTTCCCCTGGTGCAAGAGCTCTCTGCTTCTCTTGATTTGAACAGGACGAGCGTCCTTCCTGCTTGTTGTGAGACGAAAGTCTTTCCTTGCATGTATCTGCTGGCATTTATTATCTTTCACGTCTTCTCACTTCTCCTGGAGATGACTGATCAGGGAACCCAAGCCGGGGGTAGCAGCAGCCGTTATGTGTGGGTTTGTGGGGTTGATCAAGATTTGATGGAAAGGCTAGGGGGTATGGAAGTGAGGAAAAAGCTAGGGGGAAGGGGGCAGCGGCGGCTAGTCTTGGATTTGGCCGCGCCCCCTCCTTTTTTATGGAAATGTCTCTTCCTCTTTTTTTGTAAGATTTCTGGTAATGACCGTCTCTTGGGTTTTTTCTCTTTAGGGTCTTTCTCTCATCTCCCCTTCTTTGCTCTGTTTTTTTTTTCTTTTCTTTTTCTTTTGTCCCCTCCTCTCTCCAGCCGTTTTTTTCTGGTTTTATCCTCCCTTAGAATGCCATGCGGTCCCGTGCTCTCTGTTTTTAATGCAGGAGTAAAGGCAGCAGTTTTTTTTTTTTTCGGGTGAAGAAGATGAACAGTGTTGAGGTTATTTTGCGTTTTGGTCCTTGATGTTTTGAAAGTTTTGTAATCAAGCCCTTGGATAAACTTTAATTGGACCCCTGCATTTCAGCGACTTTTACAAGACAGTCCCTGGATGTTAATTTCTTGCAAAATTTACCAGAATCAGCCCTATACTTTGATAATTTTTCAATTAAGCCCCCTGATTTCTTTAATTAAATTAATATCAATCTCAATTAAGTCTCAAAACTTATCAATTCTCCAATTAAACCCTTGATTAGATTAATTAAATTGATTCCAATCTTAATTAAACCTCAAAACTTCCAATCATGTTGCCTTTAATCCAAACTTTAATTCATTCTTCATTTATTTTATTTTTACTTGTTTTTCATCATTTTTTCAATAAATAAAATAATTAAAAGAAAAGGGTCAAAAATTGGGTTATGACAACATTCACGTACCGATATTAACACAACCGATTAGTATCATTAATTATTCTTATCTAAAGTATCAAATCTTATTCATATATGATTTACCATCAAAGTTGCCGATGTCAAGAACCCTTGACATCATTAGCCTCCTTACATGGAGTAGCTAATCACACCAGAAATGGTTGTTGATACCAATGTGACCCATTGATATCATTAACTATTCACTAAACCAAGAGTAACCATGCTGATGTTAGTAATCTTTACTAACATCATTAGTCACCAATTGCTCGGGATTGACTAATCAATTTAAGAAATGCCGGTACCAATCAAACCTCATTAATATCATTAGCAATCCAAACCCGAATTGCTAATCAATGTCGTCTGAAATGCCGATACCAATGAAACCTAATTAATACCATTAGCTATCCAAATCCAGATAGCTAATCAATGTCACCCTAAATGTTGGTACCAATGAAACCTCATTGATACCATTAGCTATCCAAACCCGGATAGCTAATCAATGTCACTTGAAATTTCCATTTTTATCGATCCCCTTTCTTTCTTTTTTTCTTTCTTCCTTTTTTGTTTCTTTAACATCATATGCATTATAACCACTATTACTAAGTATCATTCACACACGAACTTAGTTATCGACACTACGACCATAATAACATAATTAATTCGATACATAACAACGCACACAAGTCACTCTTATTCGTTCAAACATTATCATAACTAATAGAGGTATACCGTTGCACATAAGATACTCTTATTCATTTTAATATCATCAAAGCAATAAAACAATAAATTCTGAAATTCATCAATAAGTTTACAAAAATTAAAAAGGCAAGGTGCGATACACCTACTTCCTTTACATAAATTATTTAAACACATACACATCATCAATATACATATATAAATCGAGCATCAATAATTTAATCATAATATACCGTTAATCTATCTCCCTAAAATCGGTACACTTCATTTTTGTTATTACACATCTAACTTGACAGTCAGTACAGTAACGCCACTAACTCTATTCAAGCCAGCTAGTCCACTATATTTTCCTCGACATAAACATTCACAATTACACAAGCACAAATACATTTATAGAAAATACCATTTATTTAACTCTAACAAGTACTGTAAAAACAAAAGTTTAAGGTATAAGACACCAACCTAATGCTTGAACTCGCGCAAAAGTCTCATGCTACTGAACATATCCTGCAATCTCTCCTGTATCATTAAAGATACATATCAAATGTGGCTCCACCATAATTGGAAATTCCATTCTAAAATTCATTTAAATTTAAAATTGCATGACACATGCATTCTTATATTTATTTATTTATTTCTTTTCCTTTCATGACTTGTCTTTCCAGGCTGAATATCTTTAAACATGGCCTAACAATTTTATTTCATTTTTTATTGTTTTTTGGTCTACTCAACCCATCATGTACAGACTTAGTAACTTGACATCCTTACATTTATTCATACCATTGAAACTAATTCATTTTCGTTATCAAACCAATTCTTGGCCGAATGACCTTATTTTTTATTTATTTATTTTCATGATGAGTTTTTCAATTCTTTTTCATAAGTCCACTTTACTTCATCTTAAGTAAATTTAACAACATATTTTTCATCATAATTCCATGCATGCCTTAATTTAACCCTTTTCTCTCCTTTTATTATCCATTTGGACAACCTTAAAATTCCATAAAAACGAAATTTTCCTCACATTAATCTATTATTTCAAACATAACACAATTCATTTGGCATTCAACAAACCACAATCTCATAAAAATCCCCATAACATTAGGTTGAATAAACTCAAGTTCAAGATTTCTATCTTTGGTTAAATTACATGTTATGATGAGAATTTGGATCCTTTTAAAATTCTTTCAATTGACACTCTACCTAATTTTCTTTATACACATTAATGCATCCATACCTAATTTAAATAGAAAATGAATCAAAAGTCTTATCTCCTTATTTCTTCTTCATTTGGTCGAATGCCTTCATTCATGGTGAGGGATGATTCCCTTTTTAATTATTCCAGATAAGCATTTACTCATTCATTTCATATCTATTCTAACCTCATTCAACTCAAATTCCATAGCAATTAAAACAATTAAGCCCATCCCCTCATTTATATGTCTAGGCCGAATCTTTGCATTAAATAGAGGATACAATTTTCTTGAAGTTTTCTTTCAATTACCACTAGACCCAATCCTTTTTAATGCCTAAAACATATATCCGTTAAATCAACAAACTCAATGTCCCTTAATCCAAATTTCAAAACTTCCCTAACACATTTTACAACACAATTAATCTATAACAACACTAATAACAAGAACATATTTTACCATTACATCTTACATAAACCCTGAACCCACACAATTCTAATTTTATCAAAATATGTAATTAAATCAAGCTTTCTAAATTTTTACTAAGACTAGCAATATATTCAAAAAGCAATAGATCCACCTCTGATTATTGGCTTGAACCCAACGATCAGAATATAGATCATTGAGTTGTATACAATATATCTCAAAATCAGAATGATCCAACGGTTGGATCTCCATAGATCGGAATAAAACCGAACTAAACTGAAAATGGACGAGCTACTGTTCAACATGAACGACACCTTGCTGGAGAGTGCGTTTCTAATCTCCACCATCCAGAATGAAGGCAACATCTAGGCGCACCACATATACAAAAATAGGCATGATCCAACGGTGGAAGAGAGAGAAATCGGTTGACGAACAAAACTACCTTGCAGGTGTATTTCCTTTTATTTTCCAGGAAACTTCCGATGATGATTTATGTCAAATGAATTATGTGCCTTCAAATCCCTCCGGTCAGTTAGTAGAGGAGTGTGAGAAGAACAATATATCCAAAATTCTTCACCTCTCTCTAGCTGAATTCTCTATTGTCTCTTACCTTTTTTTTTTTGAACTGGTGGCCTTTGTTGTTTTAAAGGCACATTTTCCCCTAATTACATTTATGTATTTTATTTTATTTTTTATGTAAACTATCCAGTTTGTTTCTGCTTAAATCGCTAGTCTTTACCAATCTTCCATTGGGATGAGATCTTTCACCAAGGTAGGAAAACATATTAATAGACTTCATGCAAAATTTCATCCCGATCCGATGATTGGATTGAGAGCTCTGCTTTCTAATGTAAAATTGGTCAGTTCATGACTTTTCATCAACGATCCAAATTTTCTTGTTCAATCTTCACATAAAATAATATCAATTATCCTTCTAAACCTTTAAGGTCATTTTATTATTTTGGAACATATTCATTTTAAAATTTCTACCTTTATTTATTTATTGGGTATTATTATCGTTTCAAAGTAACGTCAATGATTTTTAATTGATGCTTGCACCTTCAGTCCTGCCATTTTCATTGAATTATCCTTTATTATAATGTATTCTTTATTACCTCACTTATTTCTTAGAAACATTTTGTCATTTCTCTCATTATTTTATCCATCAAAACATGTTACCAGTTTCTCTGTCTTTTTGAATTCTAAAACAAAATTTATTTTATGGAGGTCATCCCCTCCATTATATATCACTTTGAGTCTTATGTTTACATGGCAGGTTATACATCCGCATATTTAAATTATAAATTTTCTAGGGTTTCACAAGGCAACTCGCAAAGATCACTTCCCCCTACCATTCATTGATCAGATGTTGGACAGGTTAGCCGTGCATGAATAATATTGTTTCCTAGATGGTTATTCATGATACAACCAAATAGCCATCGCACTTGAGGACGAAGAGAAGACCACTTTCACCTGCCTTTATGGTAATTTTGCTTTCAGAAGAATGCTTTCTGGGTTGTGTAATGCACCAGCTACCTTTCAGAGGTGCATGATGGCTATCTTTTCAGATATGGTGGAGCAGATCATTGAGGTCTTCATGGATGACTTTTCTGTATTTGGAACTTCTTTCGATGACTACCTTGCAAAGTTGGCATTGGTTTTGGAGCGTGTGAGAAGACAAACTTGATATTGAACTGGGAAAAATGTCACTTGATGGTAAAGAAAGGTATAGTGTTGGGGCACCGGATTTCAAAAAAAGGAATAGAGGTAGGCAAAGCTAAAATTAAGGCAATAGACAAACTTCTGCCGCCAACTATAGTAAAGGGGGTTAGGAGTTTCCTTGGCCATGTAGGATTTTATAGGAGGTTAATCAAAGACTTCTCTAAAATATCCAAACCACTATGCAATATGCTGCTAAAAGGCACGAAGTTTCAGTTTGACGAAGAATGAAAGACAACCTTTATGATATTGAAAGAGAAGTTAATGACAACTCCTATTGTAACTACACTGGATTGGGAGAAACCATTTGAGCTAATGTGTGATGCAAGTGATTATGCAATTAGGGCAGTACTAGGGTGGTGAAAAAAAAAACGTGTTTCACACCATATACTATGCCAGCGAAACACTCAATGATGCCTAGCTCAATTATGCCATAACTGAAAAAGAGTTGCTTGTTGTGGTTTATGCCTTTGATAAGTTTCGGCCTTATCTGATGGGAAACAAGGTGCTGGTGTATACTGATCATGCTGCAATTAGACACCTAGTGTCCAAGAAAGATGCCAAGCCCAGACTCATATGTTGGATCCTGTTACTGCAAGAATTTGATGTAGAAATTAAAGATAAAAAGGGGACTGAGAACGTGGTGGCAGATCATCTTTCACAACTGGAATTGATATAGCAACTGGAGCCTAAATTCACGATTATAAATGAAAGCTTTCCTGATTATCGCATGTGTGCAGTGTCGCGGCGAAAACATCCACCTTTATATTCTGTTATCTTCTATCTATCTGGCAAATATTAGGAGACAAGGAATTCT
>Ga0307507_10012316_pt1 | contig 10590 bp, 10 predicted proteins | sample 7_EM_MG_FD_207223 | JGI IMG/M metagenome (GOLD analysis project Ga0307507, IMG submission 207223) | Populus trichocarpa ectomycorrhiza microbial communities from riparian zone in the Pacific Northwest, United States - 7_EM | ecosystem: Host-associated > Plants > Roots > Unclassified | place... | reverse complement strand
TATTATTATTATTTGTTGTACCAGGTATCCTCCTCTACGTCTCGGCTCGAGACTAATCCTTCTTTTTATCATTATTTTTTAAATTGTTTTTTTATATGTTAAAATAATATTTTTTATTTAAAAAAAATATATTTTAATATTAACTAATCAAAATAATATCAAAATATCAAAAGAAATTAATTTAAAATATATAAATTGTTTTTTTGAAAAGCACAGAAATACAATTATTAATATTGCCTCACTATCAAAACAAACAGTGGCAGTTATAAATACAACCCGACCCCACACGACCCCTGGACGTCACTTATTCTTCAGCTTTCCATCTCTATCTTTAATGCTTTAATTGCGAATTGAAGGCAACAAAATGGATGCCTCATCTTCCTCTTTCCTCTCTGCAATTCAAGCTTCAAAGCTCCTCACAGGTACCGTGGCAATGGCCAAACCTAAATCTGCTGTCACAACTACACCATCATTTCTATCTCGTCATCCTCCTCCCCTCATTGTATCATCAGTTAGGATTGAAGAAAAAACCCACAACTCGATCACAAGACCTACCACCAGCATAACTTCACGCCCTGCATCATCAACGACAGCCTTGCCTGCTGCAACAAAATCATCAACAACAAGGAAATCTCCTGCAAATGATAGACGAGTTGTAGAGCCAAACCAGCCCACTATGATGTTCAATGTACTGGAAGACGTCATCAACAACTTCATAGACCCTCCGCTCCGGCCATCAGTTGATCCTAGATACGTACTCAGTGATAACTTTGCTCCAGTTGATGAACTACCTCCAACTGAGTGCGAGGTAATCCAAGGATCTCTACCATCATGCCTTGATGGTGCATACATCCGCAATGGCCCTAATCCTCAGTACCTCCCTCGAGGACCTTACCACTTATTCGATGGGGATGGCATGCTTCACTCCATCAGGATCTCCCAAGGGAAAGCCACTCTTTGCAGTCGCTACGTCAAGACTTACAAATATACATTGGAGCGTGATGCTGGGGCTCCGCTTCTTCCAAATGTCTTCTCTGGATTCAATGGACTCGCTGCCTCCGCAGCTCGCGGCGCTCTGTCTGCTGTTCGAATTCTAGCTGGCCAATTCAATCCAGCTAACGGTATTGGTCTAGCAAACACTAGCTTGGCTTATTTTGGCAACCGACTGTACGCACTTGGCGAGTCGGATCTACCCTACGCTGTGCGTTTGACATCAAATGGAGACATAGAGACGCTGGGTCGTCATGATTTTGATGGGAAGCTGCTGATGAGCATGACTGCTCACCCCAAGACAGACTTGGAGACAGGGGAGGCCTTTGCTTTCAGATATGGCCCCGTCCCTCCATTTCTAACATACTTTCACTTCGATGGAAATGGAAATAAACAACCAGATGTTCCCATATTTTCCATGACGAGACCTTCTTTCCTCCATGACTTTGGAATTAGCAGCAAATACGCTATATTTGCCGACATACAGATTGGGATGAACCCCATGGAAATGATATTTGGAGGAGGCTCACCTGTGGGTTCGGACCCAGCAAAAGTACCTAGGCTTGGAATCATCCCTCGATATGCAAAGGATGAGTCTGAGATGAAATGGTTCGATGTGCCAGGTTTCAACGTCATACACGCAATCAACGCATGGGATGAAGAGGATGCCATAGTCATGTTAGCACCAAACATTTTATCAGTAGAACACACACTGGAGCGAATGGACCTTATCCATGCCTTGGTTGAGAAAGTGAGAATAGACTTGAAAACAGGCATAGTTACCAGAAACCCAGTTTCAGCTAGAAACCTGGACTTTGGGGTGATTAACCCAGCTTATTTGGGGAAAAAGAACAGATTTGTGTATGCAGCAATAGGTGACCCTATGCCAAAGATATCAGGGGTGGTGAAGCTGGATGTTTCCAAAGGAGAGCGGCAGGAATGCACGGTGGCTAGCAGGATATATGGGCCAAGATGCTATGGTGGAGAGCCTTTCTTTGTAGCAAGGGAGCCTGAGAATCCAGAGGCAGAGGAAGATGATGGGTACGTGGTGTCATATGTTCATGATGAGATGGCAGGAGAGTCCAGGTTCTTGGTGATGGATGCAAGATCACCCGATCTTGATATTGTGGCCACCGTAAAGTTACCTCGGCGGGTTCCTTACGGCTTCCATGGACTTTTTGTGAAGGAAAGCGACCTGAAAAACCTCTAGCTAACAACCAGAAGCAGACGGACACATGGTATATAGTTACTTTTACGTGATCCAGTAGTACAGAAAAACACTCAATGAAGAGGATGAAATTACAAACAATCTTCAGTTCAGGATTAAACTGTATTATCCAAAGCAACCGTGATTTGGAAGGGTATGTTAATCAAGCGACCAGAGCCTCCTTATTTGTCACATTTCTTGGATGGATCAATTGATGGTGATGCTTGAATATCAATCTGGAAATGGGACATGCCAGCCTAGCAATTATGTGGTGCCAGTGTCGAGAAAGCAATAATTTGAGTGGCTGTGTTTCCCAGGCCTTTTCTTTTTCCCACTTTAGTTCTCTTCCAGTGGTGGAATAATAGTTCCTTTGGTACTGTGTTTGTAACTGTATTTGTATGCATTTTAAAAAAGTATTTGTCATTAAAAAAAACAGTAAATTAATGTATTTTTTATGGTTTTTATGTTAAAAAAATAATGTATTTTTAAATGAATAATATTTTTAAAAAATATTATATATCATGATACTAAACACACATCCTAAATAAATACACAATTAAAACTAAAAAAAATTAGTTAACACTAAATAAATACACAGTTAAAATTAATTAGTGAATCTTTGTGGACGCACACTCCTTATATTGTCAATTAGAACAATAGATTAGTTATTAATGTTAATTATTCAGATTGATTAGTTTTTCCACAAGATTTATTAATTAGTTATTATTTTCAATAATCTTGACGGACTCTTTTTTTTTATGCGGCACTTATAGACTATTGACCTTTAATTTGGTGAAGATAACATTTTTTTTTTCTTTTTATTTTTTTTCTCCTTATAAACCTTTAGATTTTCAAAGTAGTATTTTAATGTGTTTTTTATTTGTATTTGGTCATCACTATTTATTATATTTAAGAAAAAAATATAATTTTTTTTAAATTTCATTATCTTTTAATTTTTTTATTTGTCAGATTTGGTCCTCATTCTTTTTATTACTATTTATTTTAATTGAGTTTTTATGATTTAACATTCTACCAAATTTTTTTTCTTATTAGATTTTATCATCATTCTTTTAATTGCAATTTATTATATTTTGAGTCCTTTAATTAATTGATTTTTTTTTAATTTCATTTCTCAACATTTAATTTTATTTTATTTTTATGTCAAATTTGATCCTTATTATTTTTATTGTTATTTGTTTTATTTTTTAATTTTTTAATTGAATTTTTCGTTTTTAATTTCACCTCTCAATATTCTGTTGATCAAGAATTTGACATCATAATTTTTTTGCGTTTGTTTTTTATGAAGTAATCCCGACCTCAGGACCTGAATCATAGGTTTGAAAGGTTAGTCTAGATTGACTTGAATGTTTTTTTAAGTCCTATATTTACATATTTTTTTTCAATTCTATCTTTTAATATTGGGTTTGTTAGGGATTGAGCTTTTGTTAATTTTTTTTTCTAATTTTTTTATAGAATTATCTTAATCTCATGTAGTGGTAATAGACAATAATAATAATAATAATAATAATAATAATAATAATAATGACCGTTAAAATAATAATAATATTAATAAAAATACTGTTATTATTATTAATAATAACAATATTAACAATAATTATGGTGATGATGATGATTATAACAACAATAATAATAGTAATAACATTAGTTATTAATAATAGTTGTGATAATAATTTTGATTTTTTTAAAAAAGAATTATTTTATTTATTTTAATTTTAAAAAATTAAACTTCATGATTCCTTAAATTTAATGATTCAATTCATAAATTTAAAAAAGTTAAAATAGAAGAATATGTTTACAGCAGTTAATTAAATTAAATTCCTTATCTAGATTTGCAGATCAGTAGGAAGCTTATATATGTTCACAGCAACAGGAATCATAACTGGCGGGAGTGTTCTTCCATACCGCTATATCCACCTTTCTATGGATTGATGATCGAAACAAAGAAAAGGAAGGCTGCTTTTCATTACTCTGTAATCATAGAAGAATCGACTGCGTGACTAACTGAAGGATGATCTCTCTCCTTCGCTTCTTGTATTACTCTCTCTGTCTATTTTCTTCTCTCTCTCCGTCTCACTGTCTTCCTGCAAAGCTATCAATGCTGCTGCCGTGATCACCTCTGCGGGATTGCTGCTATTGTGATCTTCATGTATCTCTCCTTTTTGCAGATGAGGATTTCTTGCTTGAATTTCCTGCTTCCATTTTTATGTCCTTGATAGGGGTTGTTTATCAACTACTAAGATAGCTTTTTATCTATTGATTTTGGATCTTTGGAAGGATAACCTACATTCCTCGAGAAAAGTCATAAAATGGAGGGAAATCTTTGACTATCTTTTCTCTTTCAATTTCTCCTCTCTCTCTCTCTCTCTCTCTCTCTACCTTGTTAAAATGTTTTTTTAATAAAAATAAATTATTATTAGAAGATAATTATAAAAATTCTTTTATAGTTTAATTTGAATTTTATTTTATTTTATAAATTAAATTTTGTATTATGAATCAAATAAAAAATTCAAATAAAATATATTGTTGAGAAGATAAACGGTTATGTTACTTGAACATATAAAAAATAATTTTTTAAAAATTATATATATATATATAAAATAGGACAGTTTTTGTAATTATTCTTTATTATTATTATTATTATTATTTCTTCTTCTGTTTCTACTCTTCTCTACTAAAGTCTACTAGCTTATAGTCATCGCATAATGTCCTCCTCCATTTTTCCATTCCATGCACCTCTCCTCTTTTACCTTCTTCTCCAATGAAACCCCTCCTCTCCCTCCTCCTCTCCCTCCTCTTTCTCTCCTCCCAAACAGTCCTTTCTTTCAAACGAGATGAGTTCCGCAACTGCAACCAAACTCCCTTCTGCAAACGCGCCCGCTCCCGCTCCCGCTCCCCCGGCGGGTGCACTTTAACCCCTCACAACATCGCCATCTCCAACGGCGACCTCACCGCCACTCTCCTCTCTAAACATGAAGACCAAGTCCGACCCTTGATCCTCTCCCTCTCGGTCTACCATGACGGAATCCTCCGTCTGAAAATCGACGAAGATTATGACCACTCCGACCCACCCGCTTCTAAAAGACGGTTTCAGGTCCCTGACGTCATCATCCCAGAGTTCGAGTCTAACAAATTCTGGCTCCAACGACTCTCAACGGAAACTCTTAACGACGAATCCTCTCCGTCAACGGTTGTTTACTTATCCGAAGGTTACGACGCTGTTCTCCGTCACGATCCTTTCGAGATTTACGTTCGCGATAAGCAATCGGGTAACCAGAAGTTAATTTCGTTGAATTCTCATCAACTATTCGATTTCGAGCAATTAAGAGTGAAAAAGGAAGGAGAAGAAGATAGTGAGACTTGGGAAGAGAGATTTAGGGGTCATACCGACACGAGGCCGTATGGTCCGCAGTCGATTAGCTTTGATGTATCGTTTTATAATGCTGAATTTGTTTCTGGGATTCCGGAACGCGCCACGAGTTTGGCATTGAAGCCGACTAGAGGGCCAGGAGTGGAGAAGGGTTTGGAGCCGTATAGGTTGTTTAATTTGGATGTCTTTGAGTATTTGAGTGAGTCTCCATTTGGATTGTATGGGTCGATTCCGTTGATGATTTCGCATGGGAAAGAAGGGAGGAGCGCGGGGTTTTTTTGGTTGAATGCTGCGGAAATGCAGATTGATGTGTTGGGAGATGGGTGGGATGCGGAGTCTGGGATTGAGTGGGTGAAGCAGAAGAGGATTGATACGTTTTGGATGAGTGAGGCGGGGATTGTTGATGCGTTTTTCTTTGTTGGTCCGGGTCCGAAAGATATCGTGAGGCAGTATACGAGTGTGACGGGGAGAGCTTCGATGCCTCAGATGTTTTCGATTGCATATCATCAATCTAGGTGGAATTATAGAGATGAAGAGGATGTGGAGAATGTGGATGCCAAGTTTGATGAACATGATATTCCGTATGATGTTTTGTGGCTTGATATTGACCATACGGATGGTAGAAGGTATTTTACGTGGGATTCAGTGTTGTTTCCACACCCGGAGGAGATGCAAAAGAAGTTGGCGGCGAAAGGGAGGCATATGGTGACAATCGTGGATCCTCATATTAAGAGGGATAATTCGTTTAGGTTGCATAAGGAGGCTACCGAGAAAGGGTATTATGTGAAGGATGCTAGTGGGAAGGATTTTGATGGGTGGTGCTGGCCTGGTTCATCATCTTACTTGGATATGGTTAATCCTGAAATTAGGTCGTGGTGGGGTGATAAGTTCTCGTACAAGAATTATGGCGGTTCGACTCCCTCATTATATATTTGGAATGATATGAATGAGCCTTCTGTGTTCAATGGTCCTGAGGTATGCTCCTTATATTATCCTTTCCTTCCTTTTTATACTGCCATTGATTATATGTTCTACATTTCTTTATTTATATCAGTTGGTAGCTGATAACATATGACTAGTTTTATAGTCTTTCTATTTGTTGCCAGAAAGACTGAGAATTAAATGTTAATGGTGACTGAGCCTTGTATTTACTAGGAGTATGCATGTTTGATTTGTGGATAGATTTTGGCATCCACTTAATATAATAATGTGAGATAAAGCAATATCTTGAGGAAGGAAAGCATCAAAATGATTATTTTGTATATCAGACAGTTTATTGTAGCTGTGGTGGTAGCTGACACGAACTTTCCCATCGCAATCCCTAAGGTGTAGCATACTTGTATTGAAACCAGGAATTTATTTGATGGTTTAGCTACTAAGATGCCCTTTGTCCATGAACTTGAGAACCTAAATGATGGAAAAAGACTTTCATGGTGACTACTTTTCCTGTTCTGGCCGCAATGACTGGCGAGGATAATATTCTGGGCTGAGGCTGTCAGATAATTTTGGAATTTCTTGGTGTTGCCTTGTCTTTTTCTCACACTTCTTCAGAGTATTCTGAACTGGGCTTAAGATAATTCTGCCATTATAACATTTTTAAACGGATAAACAGAGACAAAAGGGTTTAAATGAACTCAATGGCTGTTGTTATCAGGTGTCAATGCCAAGAGATGCTTTACACCTGGGAGGCATAGAACACAGGGAGTTGCATAATTCCTACGGCTACTACTTCCACATGGCAACATCTAATGGTCTTCTAAAGCGTGGGGGTGGGAATGACAGGCCTTTTGTTTTGTCAAGAGCCTTCTTCCCTGGAAGTCAAAGATACGGATCTGTTTGGACAGGAGATAACACTGCAGATTGGGATCACCTAAGGGTTTCAGTCCCAATGATTTTGACTCTCGGTCTCACTGGAATTTCATTCTCTGGTAAATGGATATTTTTTTTTAACTTATCATTTGTATTGTTTTGATGGATGGTCATGGTTAATCAATTTGGTTATTTCTTCAAACTCTGGCTTCTAGGTGCGGATGTTGGTGGGTACTTTGGCAACCCAGGGCCCGATTTATTAGTTCGCTGGTATCAACTTGGTGCTTTCTATCCTTTCTTCAGGGGCCATGCCCATCAGGACACCAAGAGACGAGAACCTTGGTTATTTGGGTACTAAATTCCTACTTTTCTATTTATCTCACCCAACTATATATGTCCTTTTTGGTGCTTGGTGCATGAAGCCATTGAGCAGGGTGGGCACTCATGATTGGTAGTGGTGTTTTACATTGCTGTGTATTCTTCACTCTTCTTCCCTTTTTCAATCTAGGCATACCCATTATTCGAGTATTCTGTCCTTATTTTTGTGTTGTAATTACGGCATGATTCCTTTTGCTTGGCTATCATTTTCCCTCCTTTCCTTTTGGATTTAAGTCTATGTTTTAGTACCTATTTGTTTCTTATTATTTTCTTGGTGAGATAGCTAGTTTATGAGTTCTTTGTGACATTGTTGGTCTCGAATGTGTTAAAATTGCCCTAGAATCTACTAATATATAGCCAATTGAGAGGGGAATTTGTGGAACTGATAAGCTTTGGCAATGATCTTTGGTTAGTGGATGCTTAACTTTCCTAGTCCGGCCAGCTTTTGTCTGCTAAACATGTCTATTTGGTTGCATTCATATCTGCCAACTGAAATAACTCACTTGGTTTTACTAAAAGGATAATCATTTACTTTATATGTTTGTGCCTTGACCTTGTGAGCATGAGATCATGTCAGTGGTAAAGTGTTTCTGGGCATTGTTGTCTCAGAGCAATAAATTCAAGTGATACTGCTGATAGTCTTGAACTCTTGTGTATGCCATTCACAAGTGCCCAAACAGAAGGACCAGACTTCATATAGATGCCGAGTGAAGCTGGAAAATCAAAGATATTTTGAAATCTGTTGTTTATAAATCTGCAAAATTTTGTGGTGGCATGTGCCACGAGTCTGGATAATTTGACACCTAATAGTTTTTTTTTTTTTTTTGCCACAAGTCTGGGATAATTTGAAACCTAATAATTTTTTTCTATTTGTAACAACCTATTATTTTCCCAGTGTTTATTTTTCCTTATTGTATTCGTCCATTGTTTATTTTAAGTATGTTGATTATCTAATAACTATGGCAAATGGATATCTTTTAAATGATCGCAGAGAGAAAAATAAACGACTAATAAGAGAGGCCATACATGTTCGTTACATGTTGCTCCCTTACTTCTACACATTATTTAGAGAGGCAAACACAACTGGTCTTCCTGTTATGCGCCCCTTGTGGATGGAGTTTCCTTCTGATGAAGCTACTTTTAGCAATGATGAGGCTTTCATGGTTGGAAGTAGCCTCCTGGTGCAAGGAATCTACACCGAGGTGCTACTGCCACCAAAACCTCTACATATTTTTGATTGATTTCAATGTCTTCCCTTTATTTTATTTTTTCTTCTACTTCTGCTCCTCAAATTAAAATTTCAATGGTTTTTTTTTCTGTCCAGGGGGCAAAATATGCATCTGTTTATCTGCCAGGGAAAGAATTATGGTATGACATTAGAACTGGAGATGCATACAAGGGAGGTAAAACGCAGAAGCTGGAGGCTGCAGAGAGTGTTCCTGCTTTCCAAAGGGCTGGAACTATTATTCCCAGGAAAGACCGGCTTCGTCGAAGCTCAACACAGATGGTGAACGATCCTTATACTTTGGTATGTAGCTAATGGTCTGATGCTTGTTGGGACCTGCCAGTCTCAACCCTCTACTTTTTGGATTTTGGCATTAATATACTTTGTTCTTGAATTTCTTTTAACTTGCCTCTACATGGTAACATCTGGTCCTGGAGGGTGCAGCAGTGGCTGTCTTGTTATGGTATATAGATGACTATGTGCATGTTGAGGCAGATTTTTTTTCTTCTCTCTCTCCCTTTTTTTTTTTTTTTTGAGGGTGGGTGATGAAGTAAACCTCCGTCTGAGTTGAGGTCAGCCATCTCTTCCACTCAGTTTAGGTGTGACATGGAATTACCTGACCTTGCCTCGGTAATCAAGCTAGCCCCACTTCTGCGACATAGTTGTGTCATGGGCAAAAAATTTTCCATCCTCATGTGATGCAGAATCATCGTGATCACTATGTTCTCCTTGTTCTTTATCAGAGTGGCCCTGATAGAAATCTATGTTTAGACATAAAAAAATATCAGCATAATGCAGTTCGATAAATAGCAGATTTGAGGTTGTTTATGCAATTGTGAAATAGGAAAAATGATTCTAATTGCCAAAAAATCTTTCTGCCTGGCCATCACTGCAGTGCAACGTGTGTTAGGACTCTCTTCAACTGTTTTATAAGTTCTTTTTGGAGGAGCTATCCAATTTAGCAAGTTGTTTTCTTTGTTACTAAAGTACATGGGGATAAGTTGGATCTTGGTTCTCTCTCTCTCTCTCCCCCGATTGCCGTGATTTTGTTACAATTTATTCTGTAATTGACTTTATAACATGGTCTTAAATGTTATTGAAAACATGAGTGATTGGTCCTATCTCTGTTGGTACAGGTGATAGCTGTAAACAGTTCTCAAGCGGCTGAAGGTGAACTCTACATGGATGACGGTAAAAGCTTTGAGTTTTTGCAAGGGGCTTACATCCATCGTCGCTTTGTCTTTGCAAATGGAAAGCTTACATCCATAAATCTAGCCCCCTCCAGCAGTAGCAAATCCCAATTTTCTTCAAAGAGCATGATCGAAAGGATTATACTGCTAGGTTACGCTCCTGGACCAAAGAATGCTCAAATTGAACCGGGAAATCAGAAGGTTGAAGTTGAACTTGGGCAACTTATGCTTGAAGGAAGACATGGATCTTCTGTTGTAACCATCCGCAAACCCGCTGTCCAAGTTTCTGATGACTGGACAATAAGATTGCTGTAAGTAACAGTTTAAGTTTCCAGAAAACACTGCATGCAGAATAGATAAATTGTTAGAATACCGTAGTGAACTGCTAGACTGTACTAATATC
>Ga0307507_10012315_pt1 | contig 10590 bp, 14 predicted proteins | sample 7_EM_MG_FD_207223 | JGI IMG/M metagenome (GOLD analysis project Ga0307507, IMG submission 207223) | Populus trichocarpa ectomycorrhiza microbial communities from riparian zone in the Pacific Northwest, United States - 7_EM | ecosystem: Host-associated > Plants > Roots > Unclassified | place... | reverse complement strand
GGACGTTGAAAACCAATTTGTTTCGATATCTCAATTTATCCGGACAAGGAGTATTGTCAACAAGAGGGTTACCCGTGGGCCGTCACCAACTTCCCAATACCAAGTGAACGAGTTGTTCCCGGTTTTATTGACATGACTGGAAGGGTTGGCTTTAAAAGCCTGGTGTTCAATGGTCAAAATTATATTTCAACATTATTCAAAATATCTCATACCGTATTTGTTTCCAGCTTCTTTCCGATTGCGTTTGCCTTGAGCAATCCTTTCTTCCAGTGCTTCGCGATTCTCGTAAGCTTCTTTAAGCAATGTAGACAGTTGGTGTCGCGAGCGAGCTATTCCACTCAATTTGCTGGCCTGTAAGAATTCGAGTCAGAACATTAAAAGTCGTTAGTGTAAAAAGTGCATACAGTCATAGTCATGCGCGGAGCTGCGAGGCCACCACCTGCACCCATTGTAACGGCCTTCCTTTCTTCCCTCTCTTGGATTTCTTTCTTCGCTCGTTCCATCTCCTTATTAGCATCCACTTCGCCCAACGTAGAATTTTCGAATCCTTCGAATCCTTTAGCAACACCTTTCTCCAGGGCTCTGACATGGGTGTCGTATTCCTCTTGCCATTTTTTCATAAATTTCCCATAGTATTCAGAGTCGTAAGCAACCCATGCACCTGACGGTAGTTGATAATACCCAGGATACGGATCTGTGGGAGTGGGTTCTGGTGGCTCAAATGTTGGTACAGCAGGGGCTGATGATGCGTAAGGAAGCGAAGGAAATGTCGAAGTAGATTTTTCGGCGGGTGGTTTAACACCGGACTGGGCTGGTCCTGCAAGTCAAGTCTTAAGGCAGAATCAAAGAGGAAGGAGAGTCGGCCTCACCGAGAGAGAAGAAATCAACCACAGGGGCAGGCAAACTTGTATGCATTGAAGATTTTGTGGTGCGAATGATGCCCGGTTCCTCCACCGAAACATTCTTCCTTCCTTTTGCCAAAGACGGAGGACGAAAGAGAGGCACGGTGGACTGTTCTGCATCATGTTCCGGAACAACTGCAACTGGAAGGCCTTTTTCGTCCTCTGTGTCGGGAGGAATAGCAACCGATTGAGTGCGGAAAGCAAATGACGATCCCTTGGCACCGCCGCCTCCTAAAATTCGTTGAGTAGCAGGCAGAGAAGGGTTGGCCTGCTTCGGAGTGGGTAGCATTGACAATAGAGACGACGCTCCTGCCCCAGTTTTCTGCCGTTTCGTGGGTCGTTCGATGTCCTCGCGTTCATCAGCAGGAGCATCCCTGATGGTAGGTAGCGCTATTGCAATTTTCTTTGGTGGTCGTTGTGTCTTTTTGGCAGGAGCTGCGGACACTAGTTCAGGTGATTTTTTTGGTAGGTCGGTATCGCTGTCGCTGCCGTAATCATCGAGCCCAAGCATTGTTCGTTGACCGAGTCGACCTCATCCAGTAGTTCAAGTTGTTTGTCCTTGTGACTGGATGCACTAAATTGGTCAGATTTCGCTGCAAAGATTTGCCTTCTGAGGTTCGCCCTGAAAAGTTTAGGCAGTCGCAAACATCATTGAGACAATCCCTGATGTCTGGAGAAACTCACCGAAATTGATGAAAGTAAAGCCTCCATCTAGCGATTTCTTCAATCAACCGTTGGAACTTGGCGTATGATTTGTGGGGCTTCACTAAGTCCAACTGTCCAAGGCCTGGAAGGCTGGACCTCAAGCCTTTTCGTCTCAAGGCTTCCTAGTTAGCAGATAGTGACCTCGCAACTTGAGTTCTTGGGCAGAGTAGAAGGGCGATGTCGGATATCACCCAGACCTTTCTGCCACATGAATTGCACAAGAGCAGCGCATCTTGCACCACAGAACCTGGATGGGTTTTCAGATGAAAGTTATACAAGTAATAAGAGGATCCAATTAATGGTGTTTTCCTTGACCCACTCATTACTCAAAACTTTACATGGATCGTAACCCTTGGCCAAATATATACTCAAAAGTCCACTACATTACACATCACGTATCAATGAGAGCAAGGAACCCTCAGAGGTTGATAAAGATGGCACCTTCCGAAGACCTTTTTTTTATTGAGCCCAAGTAGTTGAAGGAATGTGTTGTATCGTTGGTTCCGACTTCTCATTTTGTCGGGCCCGCGGGACAAATATTAGTATTAATGATATCAGTGTGTACTGTCCATGAAGGAGTGACATGATGCAGAGGGAAAGGCGATAATCTAACACTTTAGTAGATCCATATATAACATGTCCGAAAGACTTAGTCTATTGTGTTCTCTTCTTTTGCGATAACCCAAGAATGAAAGTAGAAAGTGAAAAGAGTCCTTTATGGTCGTGCTGTATTATCCCGTTGTCAGATTCTAGATAGGTTTCCTCAATAGAGAATGACTGACCAAGTTGCTCTTTCCGGTAGAACCAGAAATAACCCCAAACTATGATAAGTTGACATATAAGCGCAATCCAGAAAGCTGGGAAATCCATTGGACTCCCTGAGCAGCCATGAGTCTCGGAACCAGATGAGAAAATCCAGTGGCATTACCTTTAAGCCCATCGTTGAAATCCCACTTGGATGCGTCTGGGAACACTGACCCTGGACCAACGCGATTTGGAGCAGTTGCACGCGCAACCATGACACAGATCGAACCAATGACTTGTGCAAATGCGAGCGTGGCGCAGACATGTAGGCGAGACAAGGTCTGAAGAGAGTTTAGCTGATATGAATTTACCAACGACAGGTACTTACCTGGAGGAGGATCATACCCAACCCTACACCTTGCACAGCATCTAACACGCCGAGCCACAACCAGAGGGAGACACCGAGATAAGGACCTCCTGAACCAGCCCAAGGAATGTATAGTGCTAATGATGACGTCCCCCATAGCATCTGGCACCAACGAGGAGCCCCTAGTCCAACAGCAAACACAGGAAGCAGCCATGTGTGAGTTTTACTGAAATGTGTTAGAATCAACAACAATCCTGCCCAAACTCCGACAAAGAAAACGATAACAAGAATTAAGATCTGCCACTGGGGAATGGGCACGCTCCATAGGAACGTCCAGTTTCGACCATAGGGCTGATGAAAAAATCTTAGAGACTATTCCAAATGAATGCAAATTGGGAACATACCCCACTCAGCCAATAATCTCGGAGGATTTCTGAAGCAAGGAACCATAGAACGAGTTTTCGTCTGAACAATGTCTTGAGGAAGTGCGGAACTTTAGGGGGGGTTTGACGATAGTACTCTAAATATAGTTTTAGAAACATCCAGTAAGACTGTGCTCCAGACATACCAGGTAATCCGTAAAGCATGAGATAAGCAAAGAGGAAGCTCATGAAGGCCAGCGGCCACACAGCCAGGAGAATCCACCATGGAGGGATGTAACCGTCTTCTCGCCCATTGAGTGTATAACCCCAGTACCATAACGCGGCAACCCAGATTTGCTGCGATCCTTGCACAACACATGCTCGAAGCGTCCAAACTTCTGTAGCAGCACCCTGGATCTCGTGTGAGGGACTTGAATTAGATATAAACAAGAAAAGACATACCGCTTCCTCTCCGAAGTTGAGACCGAAGAACAAGAAGCCAGCGGCTGAAGCGACGGCATAACACCAGGTAGCAGCATTGGAGAGTCCCCGATGAGCTGGTGCTAGCGATGGGTGCACCGATGGAATGCCAATCATAAGGAACGCCAACCCGAAGAATATCCAAGGGAATGACAAGACGTAAACCGAAGGTTTTATCCTGAACATGGGGTACCAAACTGCTGTTGCAGCCAAAAAGACACCACCGAGAACGTAAAGTCCAATGTCATCCTGCCAATTACGACCAGTCAAAAGAGTAATTTGGAAACTTGTGGCGCTGAGCATCTAACACTAACTTATCAACTTGACCCCCATTTATCTTCAAAAAATACTAACCTGTCCCAAGGCTATGACTATCGTGTACAGCGGCCATCCACCAAGTTCCCGAGACATCGTGATTTGAAGTCCAGTCATTGGAGCAACAGGAGGTTGGTTTGGATCACTATTGAGTGCTGTATCGTAGTCGGGGTGTGGGAATGCATGCATATTTGGTGCTAAGCGTGAATCTCGTGGTCATCCATCATTCAACCTGAGTCAATCAGGGACTTACATGTGGGACGGGAGTACATTGAATCCACCGTTGTACCCCAGACAGAATCTCGTTGCGAAGAGCGGATACTAGCAGCATCAGAGAGCTTCTGTTTTTTTACTTGACCGAAAAATTTTTCTTCGCTCTTCATGAGGAACTTCTCTATGGATAGTTCATGTTCCGAATTCTTCGCATTCAGATTTTGGAGTTTCTGCACGAAATCAGCTGATACACCACCGTCTGCATCAGTGAACTAAGGAAAGAGTCAATCAACTGTCATGTCCAAATTTGACGCAACTTACAGAAGCAATGGCTTTGTTGAGGGGTGAATTGGACTTCTCTGATACAATGGAGGAAATGGATTCCACGGAAGACACACGAGAATGAGAGCCAAATGGACGATTAGGCTGCAGGCTTCCCTCCACGAAAGGGTCTGGTGTGTGTTTCTGGTCTTTTGCAATTGTTCGATTGGCACGTTCAAGGAAATTATTGAAACCTCCGTTGGGATTGACAGAGGCCACACTAGCGCGTTGTTGAGCCGTGAAATAGTCGGATTCATTCGGGTGTTTGTATCCGAATTCCACAGGTGGAGTAAGCGAATCCGTACTCCCTTGTCCGGGTGAATTTGGTGTATGAAGGTGAGGGGAGAGTGTATGCTCGTTTATACTACGCGTATCCCATTCGGGTTGGGCAGGGTGCGCTTGTGCGACAGGGTTCCAGTCATCGGTGTCGGCCATTGGGCGTAGACCTCCACCGTCGCAATCCGATTCCCTCCAGGCATTGGGACCAGCAATGGTACGGCTCGTATTAATACTGCGCTTATGGAAGTCCTCCATTCGCTGACGCCATTCAACGACAGGGAAGCGTTGGACAGCAGAACGAGCTCGAAGAATAGCACGTTCTTCTTCAGAGGACTTCAAGGCCATCTTGATCGTCTTTGTCAGCTGGGAAAGCATGTGGTTCGTTGCACTCGACTCCACTGGATACCACTGCATTGGCTCATTAGTTTCGACTCCATCAAAGAAAATCTAATACTCACCCAACCGGGCATCAGACCAAGCCCACCAAGGCGACTACCAACACCTAATGCTCCTTTACGACCAAATTCGACTGCAACCAAACCAAATGGTTCATCTCGAGAGGGGATGAGAGCAAAATCAGCACCACTGAATAAACAAGGGGGCAAGGCCGTGAACTCGGGTTTGGAATAGACACGATCTGGGTAAATTTCCATGAGACGAGCCAGCTTCTCAGCCGCAAAGCGGCCATAAAGATCGATAACAGGTCCAACACAAATCAGTTGAATGGAAGGTCGCTTTTCCAACCTACGCGAAGAATCAGAGGAACTCGAGCTGAGAAAGGTGAAAAATGCTTACAAGACGGGCATGACATCAGCAATCAAATCAACACCCTTTTGCTTTGACCAACGGCCGACGAACACGAAAAGATCTGCATTAGGGTCCTGTTTGATACCCGCCCACTCTTGAGCTTCCCGTTTCATTTCGGGACGAGCTGCCTCGGCAACCTCATCAATCTGAACATCGCTCGGCTTGACTGGTTTCTCATCCAAGGCAGCAATATCGCTGGGATCGGGATTCGGCAATGAATCAACATGCTTCAGTGTCCAGAGAGCGGGGTAGCGAGCCCAAGAACGTTTTCCGTACTTGTCCGACACTCCTGCAACGCCAATACTTTTTTGGTGAGTACTGATGAATGAGGCTGCGGCGTGGAGCAAGTTGAATGTGTTTCCAAATTGAACATACTTCGTACAATGCTCTTTACTGATGTTGAATGCTGAGCAGACTTCCTTCATTTCTTCTTTGGTGCGAAGCGGCCAAAGACCCTGGAATTCGGCATTGTGGAGTGATAAGCAAACAGGAACGACCTTGGGTAGGAGGTAGATAGGCGCCAGAGCCCCATGATAATCGTTGACGTGGTAGATATCTATAGTTGGGAAACGACGGATGGTGGCACTAATGGCCTGATTCCAAGTCGAGTAGAAGATGGCGGAGCTCAAGTCATCCATTCGTGCGGGATAAGGGTCAGCCTTGGTTTGAGCGCGGAACACAGGACTGTCAAGAATGACATAGGTGATGTTGTCCAAAACATGGGTTTCCACTTCAATGAGATATGATTCACCGAAGATGATAACTTCAATCGGATCCGCTGGTTCGCCAGTAGGGTATTCGATATCCTTAACCTTGGGTATGACCCAAATCAAGTCGACATCCGTCATGGCTTTGCCCATTAGAGAGGACATAACGCCCAGACCACCAATTTTGACCTTGAGCTTCCAATCGATAATTTCGTATTCCAGAGTGGCAATGAGCACCTTTCGGCGCTTGTTCTTGTCTTCGGGCCATCCGATGATCTCCTGGTTATGTTTGTGACCAAAAATCTTTTCTGCAATCGGTTGATCCTTGAAATCGCTAGTGGATTTGGTGCCAAATATAGGGAAGTAGTTTAAATGGCTCTTGGTCTTGACGCCGTATTGATTGTGTCTAATGCCGTAGAATGTCCACATGAAGACGAGCACAGCAAGCACACCAGTGATGAGGGGAATCGCCAGTAAAAGTGCGTACATGATTGCACCAACGACTGCCTGTCCTCGTGGTTTCAGGCTCCAGGTCATAGTTGAATCATCAATCAAAAGCGACCATGAGAGATGGGGAGAAGGAGGAGCGGAGATATTAAGGAAATTGGGTGCGACAGAGTTGGGAGGAAGACGATCCAGAACACCATCTCCGTCCGTATCGCCATAGAAGAAGTCATCAAAACCCCAAATGTTGAGTTGCATGTAGGTGGGCCACGCAGCCATAATCTCCAACTCCCAGAGGCCATCAGGGTTTTGCGACATTAGATGAGGAATTCCTTTGTCGAAACCCCAATTGTTGAAAGGACCACGAACGAGGAATTGAGGGTAGCGACGAGGTTTGCCAGAGTATCCACGGTCTGCGTGAACTACTTGAGCGGCGGACATGGTCGTCTGACTCCAGTCTAGTGAACAGAAATAAAAGACTTGAATTTGTATCTAATGAAATCGGACTCACATTGAACTTGGAGATGCTGTCCTGGCCAGAAATTCGACGAGTTATCGAACACTCCTTTTTCCATGATAGTCGTGTCTTCCCATTTCTTCCAGTCTGACCAGGATCGACCAAAATTCCCAGAGTAGCGGAACATATCAGCACCATATGCTTTGTGCGTATATTGATACTGCCCGTTGGAGAACGTGAATCCACCACTCGTATCGTAATCATTGTCTGGGAAGATCATCACATTATCGGGAGTACCCTTCCTCAGGAAGAAGTGATCTGTCGCCTGTAGACAAATCAGCGTCAATACCTCCAGTGGGGAACGATCACTTACATTGGTGGACCCGCCACCTGATGAAGGTGCATTGGTAACCACAATCTCCAAAACGCCATCAGGGAAGTTTGACAATGTAGCGGACCAATACCAAGCCGAAACAGGAGCTCCAGGCAATCTTCCTGCCTGTCCCTTCGTTGCGTCGCATCGAACATTACCTATCGTTGGGGTACCACCTTTGCCGGAAGACGCCATATTAAGTTTAATGGCATTGGTAACACCATCACAGACCATAGCGGTATTGAACTCGAGGGTAATATCAACTGTCGTGCTGTTCGAGAGTATACGTGCGTCATGGCCAGGAGTGAATTTGGTGATCATTTGGGGAGGTGCCAACCAATCTGCGACAGGGACAAGCAATTTGAAGCCAAAAGGATCCATCGTGACACTGCCCAAGCATCCAAAGTAAGGAGCCTTGCTATCGTTGTTGAACGACGACAGTGATTCCTGAAGGGTATACTCTTCGTATGGCGCGAAAATATTCTTGACGACGGTGCCAGAGACAAACGGCGAGGACATCCAGAGCTTGTCTTTACAGTCATAGGTGTAGGTCTTCGTAGTGTTCTCGTTTGTGTAGAGAAGCCAAACCTGATCTGTATACCTGCCACCTACAGTTTGAATCCCACCAATGGCTCCACGTGAGACTGACCAAAGCCCAACCTCGGTCAGCGTTTGATTGGAACCAGGTCGCTGGATGAAGTTCGTCCAATTACCTCGCTGAACGAGAGCCCAGCCATCCTGAAGTGAACCATATACCGTACGAAGGTAGTTGAACTGAGAGAACATGAGACGACTATCCGTGGTTGGATCAAAGTGGTCTAGTGCGTTCCAGTCATCATGACATCCGAATAGCGAATTCTCAAGTGGAATATTGAAGTACTGCTCAGACCCAAGGCGGTAACAGCCATGTCTCTTCCACGCGCTGTTAGAGATCATGGCTTGCCGACTATGAGAACAGAGATTGAGTTAATGATGCCACTCTATTCACGGTATGGACATACCCATAAAGATAGTTGGAAGCACCGTTGTCGTACAGATAGAAGTTTTGCTCCTCTCCGTAATAATACTATGCAAACACCACATTAAGATAAATTTCCGACACAAAGATAACACATACCAAGGGTATACCAGGCATTACGAGGGCAGCCAGGAAGGTCGCCAGGACACTCTTCTGAATACCCATTTCCAAACTCGGCCACCTGAAAACGTCGAAGTTGCTCGTCCCGTACATGTGTTTTGGATCAACCTTTCCGGTGCCTGGGTTAATAAAATCATTGTCGACAAACATCTGGTTCCACGCGGTAACAAAGTTGACGTCTACGTCATAGGCGACCTGAAGATTACCATCCATGCCCAAGAAACGCGACAGAGCTCGATAAAACGAGTAATGGAAAGCAACAGCATCCAATCCATTGAGGGGGGCATCACGAAGGAAGAATTCATCCTGAGCTGCAGAAAGGTTAGCAGCGGCCACGAAACCAGGTGGGAGTTGAGTAGGAGTCCGTCCCCGACCACTGCGGATATGACGTTAGCATCCCCAAAAAGTAGCTTAAAGTAAGTACAAAACCCACATGTACAGAGAACCGAAACGATCGCCACCCGTTACTTCACCGGGAATGAAGAAATTGGTTTTCCCAACGTTGGAGGCACAGGCACGTGTGCTGGTTGCCCAAGAGGCTAGAGCATCAACGGTAACCTGAGTGGCCTTGTCGACACGAATTGCATCGATGTCAAGGGCTTTGATAGCCATGCACGAGAATTTTTGGATTTTCTTCATCACATCTGGGTTCCATTCTCGAAGACGATCCTGGACGGAGGCGAATTTGGAAAGCTGACGTTCCCAATCAGGATGGACACCGAAAGCTTCCATATCACCGTATTGATCAAAGTCCGATTTCAAGCACCCGTTGGTCTGAACCTTGACAACAGTACCATCATCCTGCCAGAATTTTGGCAACTGGCAACTTGAATCACGTTCATTGTTGATCTACAAAAGAAGATTAGCTCATTTGGCCTTGGATGACAAAAACGGAAAAATGCGAACCGAGAAGTCACGATAGGAAGTAAAGTTCCACGGCATATAGTTGGGCAATTTCCATTGGGCATCATACTCGTTGAGGCTGAAAGGCGTGCTTGTATTGAGGTGCCTGTTGCGAAGGGAACGAAAAAAAAAAATTGACCGTTAGCCATGCCGGCATGATGCCGTATTGCAGGCACGCACCCTGAAAACCCGATCAAGTCGCCCATGGTGCCAACGGTGAAATCTGCCATGAAATACATTCCATGGGCATGGACGGCATCGATGGTATCCCGCCAGTCCTGGATGGTGCCCCAGTGGGGATCAAGAACGCTGAAGTCGAGGGGGGAATAGCCTTTATTGAATGAGGTGGGAAGTTTATTGATCAATGATGCCTGGGACTTACTGTCTGCTTGCCATAACATGTTCAGGAACGGGGTACCCGACATGAATATGACACGAATACCCATTCCATAGAGGTAGTCTAGTTTTCCACGGAGTCCCTTGAGGTCGCCACCGAAACGAAGCTGGGTTTCACGGTAGTCATACTCATAAGCGGATTTGAAGTAGTCATTGTTTGTGGGATCACCATCTGCCCACTTGTCTAAAAGGACAGTATATACAGGGAGTGAACGCCAATTCTGGGGGGAGGGGGTGTACGTCTGATTTGGACGAGAGGAGTCGTAGTCAAGCACGCTCTGGGCGTTCTTGTTGGAGTTGAGGTTGTAGTCGCTGAAGAGGTCATTGTATGGAGCGGCGAGGAGAAGTGGGGGAAGGGCTAGCAACGAGGAGAAGAGTGCCAGCAGACGCATGGTCTGTGGAACAAGGTAGGGGAATTAGGGAAGGAATATAAGGAACAACGATATGCCGAGGCACATCTAATTTAAGGACGGGTTATTTGCGGATGTTGAACAGCCTTGCTAATAAATAATTGTTAAATAACGATGCTTGTCGATGTTCTCCAGTCCCGCCCTGATGACACAGGAGGTATATGTCAGGCTCCCCCTCCAGCCCGTCAGGTATCAGCAGTATGTCCCCGCAGACCCCCCCCAGGGCATGTCCTATGCCGCCTTCTTGCGCTCCTGGACTGACGATTA
>Ga0307507_10012314_pt1 | contig 10590 bp, 1 predicted proteins | sample 7_EM_MG_FD_207223 | JGI IMG/M metagenome (GOLD analysis project Ga0307507, IMG submission 207223) | Populus trichocarpa ectomycorrhiza microbial communities from riparian zone in the Pacific Northwest, United States - 7_EM | ecosystem: Host-associated > Plants > Roots > Unclassified | place... | reverse complement strand
GTGCGCACGTGCGCACGCGGACGGACTTCGGTAGAATTCGATTGATCTGGCAGAACTTGGCAGAAGTCGATCAAGCTGGCAGAATTCGGCAGAATTCGGTCAAAGCGTCAAGTTTATCTTGTCGAGTATTTTACCAAGACATTCCTACTGTAACTAGGCTAGTCCCGTTACATAAAGGGATGGAGGATGCCGGTATTAGTTCCTATAGAGATTAGTTTCTATAAGGGAGTAGAAGTTATTACTACTAATTCCTATAAAGGAGTAAAAGCTATACAGAAATAGAAGCTATAGGGTATAGTTCTTATAGGGCAGTAGAAGGTATAGTTACTATATATAGGAATGGGATTTATAGGGGATTTATTTCCATAAGGAAGTAGAAGAGGTAGTTAATAGTTTCTATAAGGGAGTAAAAGCTATATAGGAATGTAAGCTGTAGGGGATTAGTTCCTATAGGGCGGTAGAATATATAGGCGTTGGTGTCTAGAGAGGATTTGTTAGAGTAAGGGATTTGTTAGAGTAAGGGATTTGCTAGAGTAGGGGATTTATTAGCGTAGGGGATTTATTAGAGTAGGGGACTAGTTCCTATAGGGCGGCAAAACATATAGGCATTGGCTTCTATAGGGGATTTATTTAAGTAGTGGATTAGTTAAAGAAAGGAATTAATTCTCTAACGGCCCCTATTTAGGCGGTACAAGGCAGCTTTTAATAGGCTAGGGAGTAGATTGCATATTTTATAGAAATATAAAGCCTATATAGGATGGTAAGGTATAGAGACCTAATAATCTAGCAGAAAATTGGGTTATCCGCTTTCCTGGGGTTATTCAGCCTATCTTACGCTATTTTATATACGTTTTGATCAAGGCTGCTACTTAGCCTTAGCCGCCTAAATCTCTATAAAACTTTAACTTATGTGGTAGAAGAGTATAGGGTAATAAAATGTTATTCTATCTACTTTGCTAGCACCTTTAAATCCTTTTATACTTGCTAGAGAATCTCTTTTATTTAGAAATAAAGCGCCCTATCTTCCTTCTCTCACTTCTTATTTATTAGGAAAACTACCTTCCGTAGCCTATTAACCTATAGCTTTAGCGGTTGGTAGTAGGATGTAAATACTTAGCTATACGGTTAAGAAAATGGCCTTATCTGCCTACTAGCCCCAATTTTAGCTTAGCCAGCTTTATAGTATTTTTATAGTTTTAATACTCAAACTTAGTTAGACCGATATCTTTACCTAACCTATTATAATATACGCATATCTAAAAAAGCACCTAGAAGAACAATTCTAGATTATACCTAAAGGAGTATTTCTTGCCTAGAAGCACTCCTATAGCTATAAACGCTCTTATACTAGTTTTGCCCCATACTCCTAAAGGTCCTTCTTACTTCTCTTTAATCGCGGAATCGGAGTTAATTAAGGATGCCGGCTAAGGAAGATTGTTATCTTCCTCGTTTATTATAAGGTTGCCTATTAAAATGTTATATTAGATAATACTAGCCTATATATATAAAGATTATATCCTTTAATGCTACCCTCTAGTATAGCAAGTATTGCAGCCCTAGAGCTTGCCTTATAAGGAGGCTTCCTATAGTTATTAGTAATAATATCAATATACGCGATTCTATATCATAGGGCGCTTAGTTAGAGAGGTTAAATATAGGCGCTTACTAGGCGGTAATAAGGCGCTGCAGCTAGAAGACCTCTTTCTACTAGACCTTTAACCTTTTCTTATACTTCTTTATGCTCCAGCTAGTCTTAAAGGCATTATTAAGCCTTCTAGCTTATAGTTTATCACTTTTATAACATGTACTAGTAGCTAAGTAGACACTCTAGCCCGTTTTAAATACTAGGGGAGCTCCTAGCCTATTAGTGTTTTGTCCTAATATTTTGCTTACTATGGTCTAGTTTACACCAAGAAAATCGCACTAAGGAAATCCTGGCTCTTTTATCTATTTCTGCCGTACTCTGCCGTTCCTAGAGTAGAAAAAGCGCTCTAAAAGATAGATTTTTGATATAGTTTTGCATATAAGAATAAGAGTCCCTAGAATAGCTTATTAGCTTAAAAGTAGCTACCAATTACCCCTAAGCGACTATTTGTGGTAATGTACCCTATATCTCCTTTTTGCTAAAGAAAAGGGTAGAGAATTGGTAATTAGTAGGTACTCTCCCCAAAAGTAACCTACTAATCCTAGATTTACGTTCTAGAAAACGGGTATTTTAGGGGCGAACCTCGCTACATAAACTCGCTCCCATTAGGAAAATTTTCACAAGGTTGTCTGTATAGGGTATAAACACCAATTCGCCTATACACCTTATATTTTACGTGCTAAAGGAACACGGACCGGCCCCTTTTCGCCTACTATAGCTACCCTAGCGCATCTGCGGTACGCCCATAGTGTAGTAGTTGTCTGTAACGCGATGGCCCGATAGCCTACGGTACGTCTGCGGTAATGGTGGTAGGTTTACGGTAATGGTGGCAGTAATTGTCGTCTGCGTCTGCGGCTCGTCTGCGGTGCGCCTGTGGTGCGACCGTGCGCCTGTTGTGGTAGAGGTCGTTGATGAACTGAATGATATTGGAAAGAAATGAATGAGAATTATTGAGAATATCTTGTTCTATCTACGACGAACATAGGCCCTTATATAGGCCTATGTCTACGGTGGCAAAGTAATTGCTAAGGATACTGACCAAAATGGAAGCAAAGGGAACCTGCTTATGTAAGCAGGAAAACGCATATAGAGGACTCTTCCAGAACCATCGTCACACTCCCCAGTACTCCACCAAAACAGAAGCAGATCCTTCCTAAATTAGTGTTGAACTTGTTAATATATAAAAGAAACACCTCGTAATCCTCCGAGTGTACTATGGGTCCTACTTGACCTCTCCCTAAGCTGTGATTGATTGTACGTCACGAGCTCTCTGTCGTTCCCGTCCCCTCTTAAAAGTCGTCAGCATTCGTTAGAATTGTTGAATGGCGTGCCCTCCGAGGATTTGCTGGCCTGTGTACGATTTCCTATTTGGGTTTAGTATCTACGTCGCATCAAACGAGGCCTAGCTGCTTGACGAAGTTCCTGAACTGAACCGTTGATAGTAGCTTCGTAAGACCGTCGGCCACTATATCGCCCGTAGGAACGTGCTATAGGTGGATTACGCCGCTTTAAACCTTATCACAAATATAGTGCTAGTATAGCTTAAAGTGCTTAGTGCGCGCGTGGTAGTTGTCGCTTTTAGCAAGGCTAATGGCTAGTTAATTGTCGCCATACAAATATATCGGTAGTAGATCCTTTCCGGTGTAGCCCAAATTAGTAATTAGTTGACGGAGCCATAAGGCTTCCTTAGCCGCATGTGTCATCGCTACATACTCAGCCTCTGTAGTTAAGGTTGTAAGTATTAACTACTTACTTAACTTATATAAAACTGGGCTACCTGCTAGCTTGTAGATATAGCTAGAAGTTAACTTCCTGTTAACCAAATTAGTAAACGCTACATCGCTGTAGCCGTGTAGTTGTAGGTTAGGTATATTACCTAGTGCGCTTCCGTTATACTCCCTATTATAATTAGGGGTAGTATAGTCTGTAGCTAACGTCTTGGCGAAGGCCTTTGGAGGTGGCTGCTGCCCTTAGGGTAAGCCAAACTCTATACCGAAGTCAACCGTCCCTATATAGTAGGCAAGTATCTGCATCGCAGCTTCCATATGCAGCTTGGTAGGGTTATGTAGAAACTAATAGAGCTTCCCTATGGCCTAAGCCACATTGGGCTGAGTCCAATTATATGGATAAAGTAGAGAGCCTATTAGCAATTAATACCGTTTTACTAGCTCCGGCGGAGCTTAATCCTTAGGCTCGCGCGGCTTAAAGTCTACCATGGAGGGGTAAATTAGTATAGAGGCCAGTGTGTAATCTTTTATATAGAATGTATACAGGATCTTCCTAATATAGACGTCCTATATTAGTCGAATTAATCGCGCCTAACGGTTCCTAATAATTTAAATGCCTAGGTAGTATATAATTAGGCCTAAGTCTCTTACTTTATACTTGTTTTTAAGTGCTTCTTTAAGTAGTTTAATTGTCCGTACGTCTCGTCCAATTAAGATAAGATTATCAACATAGATGATAATAATTTGGCCGCTTTACTGGCTGACGAAGACGCATAGGTCAGCTAGAATTGGCATATATTTAAGGGTAATAAGGAAGCCCTTAAGCTCCTTATATTAAAGGCGTGGCGCCTACTTAAGACCATAGAGAGCCTTGAGCAGTAGGCCTACAAGGGCAACGCTATCTTTTAGATACTAACAATATCCTTCCAGTAGCTAAATATAGATATTCTTACGGTCAAGCTTCCTATTAAGGAAGGCCGTAATTACGTCCAAGTGCTTACACTCTAGATTGTATGCGGTAACTAGGGCCATTAGTAGCTTAAATATACTCGGTTAAATAACGCCTGTAAATGTGTCTCCATAGTTAATTCCTAGGCGCTACTTATTACCGCGTAATACCAGTCTTACTTTCTATCTAAATAGGACGTTGTTCTTATTAAATTTATATATAAAGACCTATTTAACGGGTAGAGCCTTAGCTTTAGGTAGAAGTTTAACAATCTTAAATAAGACGTTCACTATTTAAGACTCCTATTTCTTATCCGCCGCAGCCTTCCACTCCTTCTTAAATATTGAGTTTATGGCTTCCTTCTAGTTCCGTAGCTCCGGAGGTAGTCCTTTAGTTATCCTTATTTACTAAGGCTGTAATAGAGCACTTGCAAACGTATAGGCGAAGGACAGGGTAAGGTAGGTGGCCTTTATAGCTAGCTCCTTCCTTTCGGTTCTATGGAGTACGCTATAGTTAAGCCGTGGCTTTGGCCGTATACAAGTGCTTGCTATAGGTTTATTGTCCTCTTCTAAGTACTTAGTTAGAATCTGTTCCAGATCCTCCTAGTAGATGTCCTTTAGGGGAGTTGCTTCCTAACGGAGGTGTCCTCCTAGATTAGGTAGCTCTTGCTAGTTAAGACCTGCCTATTTATCGTCGGTAAGGGGAGGTCGATTAAGCTGCGGTACAATATTATAATCGCCAGAGGCACCCCCTAACTAAAAGTCACCCCCTAACTAAGAGGCCTGAGAAACCTTATCTGCCTTCTATAGTAACTGAGCAGCCTTACTTCCTTCTTATAGTGACCGAGAGACCTCTAGTATAGTGTTTTCGGTAGGAAGTTCCTTAAGTGGTACCTAGTAGATATTGTCGTCGCCACCTTCTTCTTTACTAATTGGTGTAGTAAGAAAGGTTCCTAATTTATTAAAGGTAACGCTACTTAACCAAACGACCCTGTTCTTGTAAGGTAGATAGACGCGGTATATATATAAGCTTTTATAGCTAACTAATTGTCCTTTCTAAGCTCTTGCAACGAACTTATTACCTTATTACTACTAAGGGTCTTTTTTATTAATAAGGACGTAGGTGGGACAGCTATAGATCTTCTAGTTAGTGTATATAATTATAGAACTAGTATCACCTAGGGCGAGAGCTATTGCTTAAGCGGGCGGAGCTTGGTCCTTATTAACTAATATAGGCAACATATTAAGTCCATATACAGCTGCCTTAGCGACTTTAGGCTAGAGCTTTAGTAGCAATTAAGTTTTAGTTAACATCACCCTAACCCTTTCTTTAACTAGGTAGTTAGCCTTCTCCGCAATTCCATTTTAGTGTGCGGTGTACGGGGTAGAAGCCTTAGTAAGTATACCCTCATTCTTAAAGAAATCGGTTAAGTCCTTACTAAACCACTTAGCAGCTCTATCTAATCGGAAGTAGCTAATCGTTATCCCTGTTTAAGTCTTAATTATACAGACGAACTGCTTTAAGGTAGAGGCCGCGGAGCCTTTATTTAATATATAGTAGATCTATCTAAAGCGTGTTTGGTTATCAGTAAATAGTACCTAGTACTTCTTACCATAGAGACCTTCGTGTTTTAATAGCCTAACCACATTAATATGCACCTTTTTAAATATGCGATTACTGCGTTGTTAAGGGCGTCTTAATATTTACTTTTTGGCCTTTTTAAGGTAATAGTCCTTGCAGTAAAACGGCTTGTCCTTAGTGACTATAATCCCCTTTATGCTTCTGGCGAGGAGACGTATCTAGGCAGGAGGAAGGTGTTATAGTCTTTTATACTAGGTCTCCATAGTAGCTTTAGCAAGCACGCCTTTCTTATAGAGGCGCGATCGTGCGGTAGCTAGAGCTATTGCGAAAGGAACCTCCGCAGGGTTGTCTACTAGTATAAACGTATTAAGTCCGTTAATGCTTGGGATATAGGCTATTTCTGCCCGATCTTTAACAAGGTTAATTATATTATGGAGACTATTAAAAAAGGCTCCCTTCCCTCATAGAATACTAAGCGAGACGACATTTATAAAGAAGTTAGGACAGTAATACACCTTGGTAAATATAATTGTATATACCGAGTGGTTAGTTTGGGTAACTATAAGCTTAACTAATCCAACGCTGATAGCCTTTATTAGGCCTCCTCCTATCTAGATTTGGATAGGTTTAATTTTCTTATACTACACGAACCTCTTATTATTGTTACATATATGAATATTTAAGCAACTGTCGGCTATCTAGGAGTCCTTAATATTTGTTCCTAAAGCCATAGCTGCTGGCCTAATAACCTGTGTAGCAAAGATCAATCTAGTAGCCGAATTGGTAGCTTAAAATAGGCGATTGGATGTCCCCTTGGAGGCCTTACTTATATTTAAGGCTGCTCCGTCACCTAAGCGCTAAGGTTGCTTTTCTCCAGGTCTCCACCATTTGGGCTATAGGTAGGCGTGCTTTATCTAGCAACCTTCCTCGCCACCTAGATAACCTAGCTTGTACTATCTATACTTGTTTAAAGCATCCTTGGTAGAGCCTTAATTGCCTAATAAGGTACTATGACTGGCTTCCCTACCACCTCTGCCTTGACCATTGCCACGACTACGGCTATTGCCGCGTCCTTAACCGGAGTCACCTGGTGGCCTATTAACTAAGGCAAAGCTCTTGGGTGAGTCCTTCCGCTAAGCCTTATTAGTGAGGTCAGCGATTAATTAGGGTAGTGAGATTGTGTAGCCGTTGCGAATCTTATTACATTGGATTTAAGCCTATATAGGGAAGTGCTTGTTAATGGTGTTAATAAATTAATAGTTAATAATCTTGTTATCTAGGGCAAGCTTTACCTACTTAACTCCTTAAACCGCTTCTTAGTAACGGCTTAAGAAAGTAGTAATTGCTTAGTCTGATTAATAGCGGAGCTTAATAAAGGTCTCCCATATATTAGCCTTATGGATTAAGCCACAGGCCTTAAACGTCTGCTTAAGGTGATTAATATAGTCCTTTGCCGTTTGCTTATGCTCTAAGGCAGCAATAATCTTATTGTTAATTGTACTAAGGATAACTAAACAGACTTTGCCGTCTTCCTTGCTATACTATTTAAACTCCTTATTATACTCGTCAGAGAGTGCCCTATTAGTTAAGCGAATTAAGTTATTAGTATCTGTAATGATTTAAGACCTCTTAAGGATCTTGTCTCGCTCCTCCTTACCAGCGTCCTTTAGTACTTAATTAATAGATATTATAGGTTTTTCTTCCTGGAGCTTTGGGTAGAGTGGGGCCGCATCCTCTTAAAGGATATGCAGAAGGCCCTTACCACGTAGATACGTGCTGAGCTGCGTCCAATATTGGTGCCAATTTGAACCGTCTTTCTTAAGGCGTTAAATGCCTGGATAGTCTTTACCTATGGCGATGTGTAGATAAATGAATTTAACGCGTAAATAAAAGGATTTTGACGCGTAAATAAACAATTTTAACGCATAATTTTAATAATAAGGAATAACTTTATACGCAGGTATAGTAACCCTTAATGCGGCCTATAGTAAGGCGTCAAATATAGAGCAGTAAGATATAACTTAGCATAGGTGTGGTAACCCTTTATATAGCCTATAGTAAGGTGTTAATCTTCTGCTGTTGCAGCTTAGTAGTAATGAGTGCTTATAACCTAATAAACTAAATGATATTAGAAAGAAATGAATGAGAATTATTAAGAATATCTTGTTCTATCTACAATAAATATAGGCCCTTATATAGGCCTATGTCTATAGTGGCAAAGTGATTACTAAGGATACCTTATCTTAGTAAGCGACTTAGACGGCAAATAAGATAGTAAATTTCGCTAGTACTTAACTAGTATAGCTTTACTAGACCCTTACTAGTGTAATAGAATTAGGTTTAGTTAGGATTACTTAATAATGCTATCTTATTTGCCGTCTAAGGGCCTTTAGTACAAAAACATAGGAGGGTCGACTTATTAATAGAAGGTAACACTGCTAAAGAGCAATATATCTCCACTAGTTAACCAGTTAACCACTATAAAAGGTAATTAATTATATTTTAAGGGCCGCTTTATTTATCTATATACTTATTTATACATTTTAACTAATATAAAGTTTAAAAATTAGGTGTTAAAGTTTCTTAACGCGTCTTGTTAGGTTAACTTATCCGTAAATCCTCTCTTAATACCTTAAAGCAAGCGGTATTACCAATGTTAATATGGCAACTTGTGCTATAACCCCTTAACTCCTCTAGCCTCTTTAACTCCTCCCAAGACCCAGTTATATACTACTTAAATAAAATATATACTAACCTTAACTATCCCACAGCTCTGGAGGCTCGTGTTAGATGGTTTCAAACCCTAAAATATCAAGCATTAGACGGAAATGCTTACCCGTACTATATGCCAACTCCTTAGGGGAAAGAATCCCTATACTTAGCAGGTTAGGGCGCTTCACTAACTAGTTTACAGAATAGGAGATACTATACTTATTACAAAAACTGGCTTTAGTAAAAGCATTATATTCCATGCTTTTTTAGTCTTAACTAGCTAGATTATAATACAGCTTATCCCATTAAGTAAGCTGGGTAAGGAATAGGTTAAGTTAATTTATTAATACCCTAATATAAACCCATGCTTAATATTAGCGGATACAAAATTCCAGAACCCTCAACTGCTTAAGGACATTAAGAATGGTGTATATACCTATATACTACTTAGGCCAGAGCAAGCTGTATATCCTAAATTCTAAAAGATTCTATAGGATCCAGTCTTCTAGTGTTAAGTTAGACTGGTAGCTATTAACGAGTATTATATACTCTACTAGTAGGTGGGGTTTTATAGCGACTTTATCTTAATCTATAAGCTACACCGGTCTCTCCTATTAAGTATTGCTTTCTTTAGCTACTCTATAACTATGGATATTAAAATGGAGCAAGTAGTAAAAAAATATAGTGGGTTTTAGCCGGAAGGAACTAAACTAGGTATATTAGAGATTATCCATATGTCTATTAACCAACTAGATATCTTAATTTGTGTGTTTCTAATACCAAAAGGAAAGATAAACTGCTATAAGTAGTTACACTTCTTACTTAACCAAGCAGTCAAGTCTTTAGGCGGTGGCTTAACCCCTCAGAAAACCCCAAAAACAATTATATTTCTTAATGGTAGAAGACGTATCACGGCAGTCTCTTATCTAGAAGGGCTACTTAGCGCGTCTTGTAAACCAGATAGTTAGGATATATACATCTTATATAGCGAAGCATAATCAGGATAGGATATATAATATCTTCCGCAGTAAGCAGTTGGATATTTAGATTATGGTAGCCACAACTACTCTTAGAATGGGTATAGATATTCTAGATGTTTATATAGTTGTCTAATAGAATTTCCTAATTATAGATAATATTAGAGATCTATAGCAGAGGTTTAGTTATATAGTAAGGGGTCGCAATAAAACCAGAGTAGCTGTATTATTTGTGCTATATTAGGCGTTTAATCGGCTAGGATACCAGAAGGAGTTAACTTAAGAAGAAGTTACCAGTTAAATAACATCCAAGCCAAAACATAGACGCAATATGCTCTCACGCGATCGCTGGGCGAGTTGGTTATAGCAATTATTTTCTTAAGGGAGCAGTCGCGAGTCTAATTTAGATTATAATAGCAACTTATTAGACTAGTACCCTTATTTAAACCAAGAACTTAACGGCATAGCTACTAATTAGTTAACTAGTAAAAATAAAATTCGTCCCTAAATAAAGCAGGATATTAGGAAAATATTCGCAGGATAAGATTTAAGTAGACTTTAATTTTCGCGTTTCGCGTAATTAACATGCAATTTAACTAACTTAATACGCAATTAACTAACTTAACACGCAATTAACCAACTTAATACGCAATTTAACTAACTTAACACGTAATTTGACTAACTTAACATGCAATTAACTAACTTGATATACAATTTGATTAACTTAACATGCAATTAACTAACTTAACACGCAATTTAACTAACTTAACATGCAATTAACTAACTTAACATATAATTTAACTAACTTAACATACAATTAACCAACTTAACATGCAATTTAACTAACTTAATATGCAATTAACTAACTTAACAACTTTAAAAGCTAACTATATATTTCTTAACACGCAATTAACCTACTTAGCAACTTTAAAAGTTAAATAATACGCAGTTAACCTACTTAACAACTTTAAAAGCTAACTATATGTTCCTTAACACGCA
>Ga0307507_10012313_pt1 | contig 10590 bp, 15 predicted proteins | sample 7_EM_MG_FD_207223 | JGI IMG/M metagenome (GOLD analysis project Ga0307507, IMG submission 207223) | Populus trichocarpa ectomycorrhiza microbial communities from riparian zone in the Pacific Northwest, United States - 7_EM | ecosystem: Host-associated > Plants > Roots > Unclassified | place... | reverse complement strand
GAAGTGCCAAAACTTACGCGATTTAGGAGAAGGTCGATTATTGTTGTCTCAAAGATATAGCCGAGAGGGATCCAGTTCAAGAATCGGAGTAGCGTCTCCAAAGTAGCTTTGATGAGCGACGTTTTCTGGGCTTCTTCCAGGACTTCTGAACAAAGCTTGAAAATCTCTGAGAATTCTCCACACATTTGGTTTTTAAGATTTTTGATTTTAGTTTGGGTCATTTGCTCGGCCGAAAAGTCAAAGATCTCTTCGGAAAGGAGTTTAAGGATGACCATGTTGTTCTCGCAAAGCGAGAGGTTTGTCTTAGAGGATTCGACAAGTTCCGTAATGAACGTAGGCCAATTATGAGGCCATTCTTGTTTGAGAATCTGTGATCAACAATAAGTTTGGGGAAGCAAGATCGTGGACTATACGGGGACACACCTGGACAAGTGCCAGATTCAACTTATTGACATAAGTCTTCTCTTTCCGTAGAGAAACCTCGTCTGATGCAACCTTCACCGTCACGCCAACAATGAAGTTCCGGATGCCTTCCAATAATGATTAGTAACTTGCATATAGACCAAGGAGATCCTTACCTTGGCGCTGACCATCGGGTAGCGTTTTCCATCGCGTAGTGATGACTTTCTCAAGGATTTGAAGACCTATGAACTGAAACCACTTGATTTAGTTTGATCGAGACAAATGTAAAATAACCGGTTTTTCACCTTCGTCTGAGGAAAAGATGATCGTTCCAAAATATCGGGCACTCTCGTCCATGAGTCGGGGTGTTCTTGAAATTGAGTGAGAATCTGCTGAGCCATTTGTTGCTGAAAATGCAAGAGTAATCGTAAATTGGGCCAACGCGACACAGCGGATCAGCCTACATCTGCACCTCCACCAGTGTAAAAAGCCATGACGACCTTATCCATAAGAGTTACATCAAACTCTCGCGAGAAATCCAGTAATCCCTGTTGAGCAAAATGAATAAGTTACACGATAACGACGGCAGTCAACAGACCTCCATGATCGCCCAAAAATATTCGAGGTCGGAGCTCCTTCAACTGTCGTCGTGGATGTCGGTGAATATGGTGCGATGCGCAGATATAGGTCACAGAGTTGGGCAGAGGGCGACTTGAAGTTGTAAGCCCCTGATCACGGGATCACGATCTCGGAGTTTCAAGGCAGCACGTTGGAGTCGGCTTTGTCAAGGCTTTCCACAGTCTTCGGTACTATTTCCATGCACATGGTTCAATCTCGTAAAGGAACCATTTCAGTGTCGTCGACACTCGCATCTTCATGTCACATATACCTGATATCCAACGTGCTTGGACGGTAATTACGAGGGGAGTACCCGCAAAGGCACTGGTTCTCAAGTCAGACTGGCCGGTTCCAAAGAAGCTTGTGGCGGGTGAAGTTCTTATCAAGGTGCAAGCAGCGGCTCTCAACCCAGTGTGAGCCCGTCCGTGACACTCATTTCATCTTCTAACTTCTGCACAGAGGCTGGAAGTTGATGAGGTTCTTGCCTAATCTGCTGGCAAATAGACCACACGTAGCGGAACACGATTTTTCTGGTGTTGTCGTTGATGCGAACGGAACTAGATTCGCCAATGGCGACCAGGTGTTTGGGTGGATCCCTGCAGGTATGTGCCTGGTTTGATCAAGCCACCTTCGCCGTTCTCAATACTTTTATAGCTTTGCAGCGAAAAACAAGGCAGGGTACTTTGACGCAATATCTCAAGATACCGGCGGAATACGTTCTCCATCGACCCTCAACCGTGACTCCGATTGAAGCCTCCGGCATAACACTTGCTGCGATGACCTCGTATCAGGCGTTACACACCATTGCTCAGCTTGAGCCTGAGCAGACCATACTCATTAACGGAGGGAGCTCTGCCGTTGGCGCATTTGCTATACAAATTGCGAAAGCTCGTGGTGCTAAAGTGGTTGCAACAGCGTCTGGAAAAAACGAAGACTTTGTGCGAAGGATGGGTGCAGACGAGGTGTGCAAGTTTATGATCATATTATCATTGGCTAACATTGTCACGCAGTTTATTGACTATACTCAAATTTCCCTTCACCAATACCTCGAAGAAAATGCGCCTAATCCGAAGTATCAAGTTATTTACGATGCAGTTGCCCTCCTTGATCCATCTCTCTACACCTTTAGTAAGGCTTACCTGGCGCCGAACGGTGTATTTATCACAACAGGCCCTATGCCGCATGGCTTTACCATATCGGAAATCTGGAATTTATTAAGGACACTCGGCGCCATCTGCACACCTTGGTGGCTAGGTGGAGTCAAGGCAAAATACTCGTGAATTTCTTTGTTCCACGCTCTTGAGCAGTTCCGAAGTTCAGACTTTCTGACAGGTTGATTCGGGTCAAATACAACGTCGATGATATGAAAGCCTTGCAAAGTCTTGTCACAAATGGTAAAGCTCCGACGTTGACAATGAGGGTCATGAACTGATGTAAGTCCAGGTCAGGTCAGACCAATCGTGGACTCCGTACATGAGTTCGAGGGCGCCCTTGAAGCATACGACCGTATCATGACGTCAAGGGCGACTGGCAAAGTCGTAGTGAAGGTTGACCCTAGTGTAAATTAACGTTGTCGGTGAAGGCGATGTCCAATCCTCGATGTCCCATCGTCGATGATTGGACAATATTAGGGACGTTCAGAGTAAACATACCCACCATCCAATATACAAATTCATAAAACTGAGCAAACCGACGTGTTCCCGCCCCACATGCTCGCCTTCGTCACCGTCGGATCTACACAGTTTGATTCCCTCATTCAGTCAGTACTCTCAGAACCAGTTCTTCTCAGCCTACGCCGTAAAGGGTACACGAATCTCATCTTGCAATGTGGGAACTCACAACTTGACTTGGCGAGGTGTATTGAGACAGGCAACACCGAGAGGGTTACGAAAAACGAGGTAGACATTGAATACTGGAAGTTCAAGCCGTCTCTGCAGGAAGAGTTTGAGAAGGCAGACCTTGTCATAAGTCATGCAGGTATTGCACCCTTTCGCCAGCAACATTCTACAAGTTGAAGTAAGGATCAGGATCTGGAACCATCTTGGACGTACTGCGACTAGGGAAGGCAGTTATAGTTGTACCAAACCCAACATTGCTGGAGCGTCATCAAGAGGACTTGGCGAAGGCTTTGGGTGATCTGGGCTATCTGAAAGCCGCCACCATCTCGTACGTCCTCCCCTGTCTGCATCTTCCTATGCCAACGATGACGAATCAGCGAGCTGCCCAAAGCTATTGCTGAAATTGAGCTACCTTCATTTCAGTTATTTCCTCCGCAAGATAAAAGCAGGTTTGCAAAAATTTTGGATGATGAGATGGGGTTCTAAAGAGGCAGCGGGGCGGGGCGATAGGTGCTGGATATCATCACCATTCTCAACTTTGTCCTACATACTTCCGACAACGCTGGGTTGAATTAACGAGAGAGTATGGCCCCTCGAATGCTAGAAACAGCAACGATAGACGAAGACGCAGAGATCTACGAAGATAAAACTGTCCATGCTGTATATGATGCGATAGCAAGCCATTTTTCATCTACAAGATACAAAGTTAGTCGAAATTCAAACCAAGTTCTTTCTTCTCACTCGGCAGTCAGCCGTGGCCAGTTATTACCGCATTCCTGTCTGCCCTGCCAACAGGCTGGATAGGTCTTGACTCAGGAACAGGGAATGGGAAATACTTGTCCCTACCATTGGATCGGCCAGGCAACATCTGGACAATCGGGCTCGATAGAAGTCGCAATTTACTCGCGATTGCGAGAACTGCGGGGGGAGGCGAATCAATCAGAGAGGTAGTATGGGGAAATGTTCTCGACCATGGTTGGAGAACTGGTGCATTTGTGCGTAGGTTTTTTCCGAACCTGCAAGCAGCTTATCAAATGTTATTCAGGACTACGCGATATCAGTAGCTACAATCCATCATCTTGCAACTCAGCAACGCCGAATGATTGCTGTTCAGGTGAGGGAGATCGGGTTTTGTGCTACCTTGGTTTATTGATTTATTGGTCTCCCTCAGCGGCTGCTTCAGGCGGTTTCTCCTGACCACGGACGGATTCTCATCTATGTTTGGGCGATCGAGCAAGACGAATTGTCGAAAAGGAAGGTGCTTGGTGAGCAAGAAGTTCTAGCGACGACAGGCAAAGACGTTATGGTGCCATGGGTATTGACGATACCAGCAACGCCAGGTCCGGGTCTGAGCCCTGGAGAGTCTGAGAATCGACCAGTGTACAATCGGTATTACCATATGTTTGCTAAAGGAGAACTTGCTGGATTGGTGGTTGATGCTGCTACGGGTCTTGGCCTGCAGGTCTCCGTGAAGCCGGACAAGACAGAGCAACCTCTAAGAGGGGTGGAGATTCTTCAGGATGGCTGGGAAAGATCCAATTATTACGTCGAGCTCCGACGTTGGACAATTTTGTAGGCGTATTAACTTCAAAAGGCTCGCGAATCGAGACTCCGGCAGAGGTCAATGCTATTAAAAACATGGGTACAGATAATGGAAATGGAAATCACTCGCTAGCCGCCATGACTACAATCCGATGTCAGCGAAAGTGAAAAATAAATCGATGATTTTTTTTGATACTTACTAGCGTTGATCAAATCACCCCCGCTTTCTTTTAGTACTCGAACAGCCTTTGCGCGTGAGCAGTTCACTTGTTGCATGACAAGGTCGATGTCTTTGGGATCAACGCCGGTCTCGTCGACGGGACCATCATCTTCAGGTGCCTCCAGTTCGGGAATATCATCGTCGTCATCGTCGTCTCCGCCGGCACCAGACTCCTCGAGGGTGGCCGCTCCGGCGTTGCCACCGGTTGCCAACTGTTGGGCTGCTGAAAGCTGGGCTTGCGAGTTCATGTCCTCGATCTAAATTCGATATCAGCCATGCTTCCAAAAAAAAAGTGATATATTCTGACCTTAGCCTCGCCAAAGACAATGTAGCAATCGCTGTTTGGCGATTTGTAAACATCTGGCGAAGCGAGCACGACAAGCACCTAAGCGAGCCGGAGTTCAATTTCCTCCTTGAAGAAAGATATTATGCCCACATTCTTTGGTCTCCGGAGGGTGACACGCGTAATGCCAGGTACCTTCTTCAAACCCAAGCTGAGGAGAGCCTTCCTGGCCTTGCGCTCGGAGCGTGACTGAATTTTATCAAGGGCAGCAGCGGAAGTAGGGTCTTCCTCATGATCGTGATCATGGCCTTCATGGCCGTGGTCATGTCCCTCGTGGTCGGAATGGTCGGATGTAACTTCCTCGATGTGGGCGGACATCTGCAAGAACCAGCCACGTCAGGACTCAGAATGACATCCGTTAAAAAAATTGTGCATCCATCGGATGAGGAGTGACCTGGAGTACATTCCCCTCCTTTATGGGTTAAACTGAAGTTTAAAGCTATGGTCCGCACCTTTATTTTCTTTCAGCAGGCGACCGATTCGACAGCGAGCTCGACGTGATAGGCGATGAGCAGAGTTAGAATCTTTGTTTGGCGATGATGATTCCTGCTTACTACCGACGTGTAAATTTAACAAGAACCTGTCTCCTTCCTCCTCAATGCCTGATTCTCCCCTCGCACGACAGGTGCGCTCTGTGCTTGAGGGCGCTCCTGATGCCTTACCGATATCAGAATTTCTCGGATATGTCGATGAATTTGTTCTTGAATGCTCCTCTTCACCCGAACCTGAGGTCCTCTTATTTCACTTGGAAGAGGAGTTGCAAAAGATTCTCCATGAAGTTACTGATTATTCGTCACTGTACCAGATTGAAATCTTCCTGGCTATTTTATATCATCTAGATCCTGTGCTCCCATCTACTTCGGTTATCTCTTGGTTCGATCTGCTCCTTCGACCTGCACTACGGGAACCGAAATTACCGACCACTGCTGTAACTCACGCGAAGGAGCTCATCATCGGAGCGCTGCAGAAGACACAGTCAGGTTATCCAGAAAGGGTTGGTGACTTTCGACGCCGACTGCTGGAATTATATTTACTCGATGCGTTCAACGAGAGCTCAGGAGACGACGTTATTGAGTGGGCTGAGATTGGCGAGGAGGAAAGAGAGAAACGAACGCGTTGGAAGGTCAATTTGGAGGGTATCTTGGTGAAATATGGTAACGAACGACCTGAGGTGCGTATTTTGTCATGTACCGGGATAAATTCCTGCGCTTACCTACGCCAGGACCTTCTCACAGAAGTGGATCACCATTTTGCAACACCCTCCTCCCGACTCCAACTTCTAATGTTCCTGAATGTCTACACATCTTCCCCGTCTTTTCCAGACTGTGCTTCAACCTTTGCACAGCATCCAATCATGCAACGACTTATGTATTCCCTTCTTTTGGATTATTCTTCTACTGTTTGTACCGCTGGAATGACGCTAATGGTCAAACTTCTTCCCGTATTTGCTATCCATGCGGCTACGATGTTGAAACCGATACTTCCGAAGCTGTTAGCCATCTTGGCCAGGATCATGTGCTTGAAGGAACGCCCCCCATCTGATCCTCAACTTCAGGAAGATGAAGCCGCTGGCGTGGATTTCGATCGCGAAATTGTAAAGGAAGCAAGCCCTGTTCTTCACATTCGTTCAGACCTCGAGTGGGAACGACTAGAAATGACATTTAACACAACGATTTCGTTTCCTCCGTCACCGCGACCTTATTTCACGACATTGTATTACCTCTACCCCTCCAATGTTCTGAAGTTCCTGAGGAGTCCGGCTCAATATCTCGATGATGCCTCTGTGGGGAGTCCATATAGTGTGGGTTGGGCTGAAGCGCTCGAAGAAGACGAAATACGACGGCGAAGTGAGGTGAGGAACCAGGTCGTTATCTCTACCTGTGATCGACCCTAACGAGTCACACAGAATTTGTTGCGGGAGCATTGCTGCCATCCACTTCTTATCTGGCGTGACTCTGTGGCCGAACTTTCGCAGCCAGAGTTTTGGGTTCGATATGACGTTTCAAGGATTGTGAGCGAGGCCGCCATGCTGGACATACGCAACCTCGCTTCGGGACTACGGGAGAAATACAGCCACGCAGGTTTGAAATGCACCTCAGAAAAGGGGGTAACTCAAGGGGATCTGCCACTTGACCGTCTAATTAAAGCAGGATCTCCGCGGTACATCCCATTGATCGACTTCTCTTCCGAAAGAGTCGTCCTTTCGCTGCAAGACATGATTCAGGCATCCGTGGCATTAAAATCCAACATAGACGTCGAAGTCGTCAAGACAACATCTGAGTGGTCTCAAAATTTTTTTACAGCCGAAACGTCAGAACCCATCCGGACGCGGCCCTCATCTCCAACCAGCGAGCAAAATGTGACGCATGTTGCACAAGCAATCTCAAAATTGCAACGAGATCGCCTTCTCCTCCTGAACGAGCTTAATTTTGAACTATGGCTATCAAGAGAGAACGCGAAACACATTGCGCGTCTTTATCAAGATCGAATTTTGATGAAGACTGCAGAAACGGAACGCCAAGGTCTGGTAAGCGTTGCATTCTCATGGTAACTTCATGCCATTCAATTTTATTGTCACAGTATAACAAGCTGCGAAAATATCGAGCGCAAGTCATTAGCCTCGAGAAAGAATTACAAGAACACAAGCGGCTAGCCTTGTCTGCAAAAAACAAATATGTTGACTGGAACGCGGAGTTGCAGAAAAAGCTGAAAGAGCTTCGGGACGAAAAGAAGAACTGGGTTTCTGAGGAGGCCACTCTCCGCCGTGCGGAGAAAGAGACCCAGGTGCCAAATGCTTTTCAAAGAAACAATACCCATATTGATAGCTCACGTCTCCCGCTCTTCACTCGTAGGCTCGTTTTGCCGCACAGGGAAAACTGTTGGGTGAGGCAACGAATAAAGTTTTTCAGCTTCAAACACAGAAGAAGGAAAATCAACACAAAATAGACCGACTGAAAGATTACGAACAACAAATCGAGCAACATGTCAAGATCCAGCGACTATGGTGAGCTTGTTTGGTGACTACGGCGTATAATTGATGTGTCGCAGGGATGAAGATTTCCACAAGTTCAGCGAACGCGGAAAGGAAGCAGAGATCATGAAGAGTCAATACAGACAAATGGAGATTCGACTTGAAAGTTTGGAAAGGACGCAAGCCGAAATGGACAATAATGCACGGTCAGTCGGTCCTTTAACTTTTCGCCATTTATTTTTGAACCAACCATTATTTCAGCGTGTATCGTCAAAAAATGAAGACACTAGAAGCTCAATTGGCTGAGGAGAGGAGAACATCAGCTCCGCGACACTCTCCCGAAATCGCCAGTTTTGCTTCGGAAAAAGCTGCGCTGTTATCGGCAAAAAACAAAAAGCTTAAGGATGAGAATTCAAAACTCAAGGACGAGGTTGAGGAGCTCAGAGAGATGGTTGAGCTTTTGAATGGGAAATGCAGCGGGCAAAAGGGAGTAATTTGAAAGTCTTGTGTTTGGGTAGTTGTTGGTACATCTTATTGAACACCTTGTTATATTGGTGTTTTTCGAGAACATTCCATCAGCCGCCCGCGACTTCTTCCCAAAAAGGCAAGTTTCGGATCCTTCGAGAATGAAAAAACTACATAAAGAAGAAGCGACGCGTTTCTCCTCTTTCACACCCATCCCTTTTTCTATCTGCACACCTCTCAAAGTTTGTCCACTTTACACCCGCCATTCCTTATGTCTAATCTTGTGTCAACAGATAAAATGGCCACAGAAAGCTTCGGATTCCAGGCTGAGATCAGTCAACTCCTCGACTTGATCATTAGTATGTGTTCAAACGTCGTACCCACGTCTACCATCTGACCATCTATAGACACTTTCTACTCGAACAAGGAGATTTTCCTTCGAGAGTTGATTTCCAACGGCTCAGATGCCCTCGACAAAATTCGCTACGCCTCTCTCACCGATCCTTCCCAACTCGATAGCGAGAAGGACCTCTACATCCGTATCATCCCCGACAAGGAGAACAAGGTCCTTTCAATCCGTGATACCGGTGTTGGCATGACCAAGGCCGATATGGTCAACAACCTTGGTACCATTGCCAAGTCTGGCACAAAGGTAATTCGATCTGCCTCGACGAGTCCTTCGGTATTTACGATTCCTCTGCGTTTAGGGTTTCATGGAGGCCCTCAGTTCTGGCGCCGATATTTCTATGATCGGTCAATTTGGTGTTGGTTTCTACTCTGCCTACCTCGTCGCTGAGCGCGTACAAGTCATTTCAAAACACAATGACGACGAGCAATACATCTGGGAATCGGCTGCCGGGGGTACCTTCACCATTACTCCCGATACTATCAACCCACCTCTCGGCCGAGGTACCGAAATCCGTCTTTTCATGAAGGAGGACCAGCTTGAGTACCTCGAGGAGAAGAAGATCAAGGATATCGTGAAGAAGCACTCCGAGTTCATTTCATATCCTATCCAGCTTGCTGTTACCAAGGAGGTTGAGAAGGTAAGCGCGGAGATGATTTTTACTTCAGTGTTGTTGGTATTGATGGATTACTTTAGGAGGTCGAGGATGAGGATGAGGAGATGGAGGAGGCTGATGACAAGCCCAAGATTGAGGAAGTCGATGATGAGGAGGACAAGACCAAGGAGAAGAAAACGAAGAAGATCAAAGAAAAGGAGACCACCAACGAGGAATTGAACAAGACCAAGCCTATCTGGACACGCAATCCTTCCGACATTTCCACCGAAGAGTACGCCTCCTTCTACAAGAGCTTGACCAATGACTGGGAGGACCATCTCGCCGTCAAGCACTTCTCCGTTGAAGGTCAGCTTGAGTTCAAGGCTATCCTTTTCATTCCAAAGCGGTGCGTCAGTTAGACGGCCATATCTCCTCATCTCACGACTTGTACAGCGCTCCTTTCGATCTCTTCGAATCAAAGAAGAAACGCAACAACATCAAGCTTTACGTCCGCCGAGTCTTCATCATGGACGATTGTGAAGACCTCATTCCAGAATATCTGAACTTCGTCAAGGGTATCGTCGACTCTGAGGATCTTCCCCTCAACATCTCCCGTGAGACTCTCCAGCAGAACAAGATCCTCAAGGTCATCCGCAAGAACCTTGTGAAGAAAACGATGGATCTCATCGGTGAGATTGCGGAAGACAAGGACAACTTTGCCAAGTTTTACGAAGCGTTCGGAAAGAACATCAAGCTCGGTATCCATGAGGATGCTCAGAACCGCAGCAAGCTCGCTGAATTCCTTCGCTTCTACTCTACCAAGTCGACCGACGAATTAACCTCCCTCAAAGGTATATTCTTCGGTCAAAGTATCGCCTTGCTTTGGTATTGATTGCCTTTTAATTAGACTACATTACTCGCATGCCTGAGATCCAGAAGACTATTTACTATCTCACCGGAGAGTCGCTCGCCGCCGTTCGTGACTCACCCTTCCTCGAGGTTCTGAAGAAGAAGGGCTTCGAGGTCCTCCTCCTCGTTGATCCCATCGACGAATACGCCATCACCCAGCTCAAGGAGTTCGATGGCAAGAAACTTGTTTGCGTGTCGAAGGAAGGCCTTGAGCTCGAGGAAACCGAGGAGGAGAAGAAGGCACGTGAGGCTGAGGTTGCCGAATACCAGGAGCTTTGCTC
>Ga0307507_10012311_pt1 | contig 10594 bp, 8 predicted proteins | sample 7_EM_MG_FD_207223 | JGI IMG/M metagenome (GOLD analysis project Ga0307507, IMG submission 207223) | Populus trichocarpa ectomycorrhiza microbial communities from riparian zone in the Pacific Northwest, United States - 7_EM | ecosystem: Host-associated > Plants > Roots > Unclassified | place... | reverse complement strand
AAATTACTAAAAATCCATAGTACTATAAATAAAAAAAATTGCATTCTAACCCTGACAATTAGCAACCAGACACCCCTCCACAATCACAGTCACATTCTCAATCTCTAAATCTAAATTAATATCTTCGTATTTCAATCTCTCTTCTCTAAATCAAAGTTGCTCCTCCAAACTCTATGATTCTCTCAGTCTCTCGGTCTCAAGTTTACTGGTCTTCTCTCTTCATCCTTTTACAGGGAGTGCTAAGGTGGTCTGAGAAACATTGAGTTATATGTGCAACGTACTGTATATCATCATAAAAACTTGAACCGTTGAGTGATCATGACTTTTTTTTTCCATCAAACCCCCTGTGACTTCCAGCCATCTTCTTTTGTTAATTCCTTTTACACTTCTTAATTGACCTTTTTTTTCTTTAATTTATTTGTTTTACTATATTATTTATAGGATGATCATTTATTGGTAGCTGCATCTGGAAGAGAAACAAAAGCCGATAAAGTTACCCCCATTGTTGAACCCCTTTGTCATTTTGTAGAAGCACCTTTATAATCAGTTTAAACCATTTTTGGTTCGGTTTTAAATCTTAGAGAAAAAAATTCAGGTTAGTTGTTTTTATTAATAAAAAACAGACCGAATAAAAAATGCTTACCTGTACTATATTTGATGCTTGTATGGACATTATACTCACTGGAATAATAACAAGGAACTGTCAAATATTTCAGTAAAGTCTTCGCCAATAGACTTTTAACCATGTCAAATCTGAGTTTGGGAGAGGGGAGTGCGAAAAAACTGTTGAATTCTCTTTCTTAATTTACTATTATTATATTTTTTTGTAATTTTTATTTTATATTGATGTAAAAAAAAAGGTAAAAAAATGAGTGGTAAAAATGACAACAGTAAAAAAGAAAAAAAAGAAAAACAAAGAAAAGGTGATAGATACAAATCTACTTCAATGATATTACATCAACAATAACTTGTGTTATCCAAGTGGTCTATCACCATTATTACTATCTCGATTGATAAATAACTCTACCTTTTGATTTTTTGAATTATACTTATTTGGTAATACACTTGTTATTCAAATTATCATTAATAATACCTTTTATGCTTAAAAAAACTATTCTTGCATTACACTTTTATATTTTTGCTCACCTTACATTTTTTGTCATTCAAATTTAGTAATTAGTACTATGTATTAATTGTGGAGCTTATCGGAAATGGTGGAATGTTGTGAGTTTTATTTGATTAATCGTTTGCACTTAAAGATTTATCATTGCATGCTTACAAAAAAAAATTATGTATACTAGTCTTGTTTAATCTTTTAAAAAAATCAAAATTAGTTTTATCTTTACATTTGATTCCACTTGTAAGAATTGAAGTGATCTCATTGCATCTTTATACTAATGTTGTGTATATTTGTGAATAGTCATCTAGTACCCAAATCTTAAGTTTATAACTACCATGGATTCGATCTTGAGTGATATTCTTAGAACCAATAATAAACAATGTTAGTGTACATGTTTTATAACCAATTGATTGATTATATGTAACACTGACCTTGTTAATTTAAAAACATGTTTATTATTAATAAAATCTTTTTTATGTTTAATATTCATTTATGTTTGATTAATAAATCTAAAGTAAATATAAAGTCCTTGTGATAAGAATACTTTAGAGAAAAAAATATAAAGTTGTTATAATTATGAGATTCATATTTCATCAAAATATTGTACCTAAAAGTTCTTAGTTAATGCTCTATTAATACTGAACATTAATTAGAGTCGTTGTGATTGTACATATCATGCTCTTTTATTTATGAAAAGAAATAATTATTCTTATAAGTTGAGGTATAATGAATATCTAAAACTAATATGTAGGTGTTTGTTAAATGACATTTACACTAAATTGACCAGTATGAAAATTTCATATGGAAAGATCACAAATGTCTATGAAAATGTTCATATGACATTTATGTAAGTGATACTTAGACTTGATATCACTAATTTATCATATAATAAGTGTTATGCTTTGATTCTGACTATACGTTGTCTTAATCAAGGGTAATAAATAAAAAAATATTGAGTATAACATGAACTATATGAAGGTATTTGAATGATCAAGAGAGGATTCATCACCCTAGGTGTTTTAAAAAAATATATTTCATTTGTTCTCAAATGGTATTGATTGTGAAATTTTTGTGTAAGGTGAAATGAGATTTAAAAATAATTTCAATTCTTATTCAAATAATCAACGACTATGGTATTGAAAACAAATATAATTTGACACGCTCTATGCTATAATATATAAATTGGGACATTCTTAATTAAGGGATAATAATCATATTGAGAAACTGATTACTAAAATGTTAAGTTATGTCACTTATGACTTTTCTAATATTTGGGGGATTATGACACAATGCTAGACATTATACTTGATTTTCAAATATAAATCAATAAATTTTTTGAATTTATAATAAATTAAAATATTTAATTATTTTATTTATTTAATCCTATCTTGCTTTAGATTATGATTTATATTTAGGTTAATATATTAGAAAACCTAATGAGTCATCCATATAAGAACTATTGGTCAGAAATTAAATTGAGATGATTAATAAAGTGTGACTTGATTGTAAATAAGTTTTAGACATTAAAGACTAGAATGTAATTACTATAGGAGATTACAATTATAAACCTATAAAAATCAATTAGGAAATTGATTGAATAAATTTCTAAAATTATCTTGGAATAATACATGTGACATTGTTCAGGGGCAAAGTAATATTTTGTCATTTATGGGTTATCAGATTTTTCTATAAATAAAATATTATGCCTCATATTTTTTGTAAGCTATAAATTATATTACAGAACATACGATACAAAAACACCTAAAAACATAAAAGAAAAGGTTGACACTTAAAGACACAAAAATCCATATCTCTTAAATGGGTTTTGAAAGATTTCTCTCTGGTAATTCATGTGGATAACTATTAGAGCCAGGACACTTGAATGATTTGTGGTTTGCAATAACTAAACCTTGAAAAAGTTGATACAACCCAAAAAAAGTATGATCTTTAGGTAATCTTCGCTATACGCTAAACAATCATAGATTGTCTAACAAGATCTTTAAGACTTTTATTTTTAAAAAAATTATCATTCATATTGCATTTATGTATTTAAAAAAAATCTAAAAAATAAAACATCAAAGAGTTTGTGACAACTAAATTGGGTATAGTTAGATATGCCTTGACACAATATGATGGAACTAAAGATTGGAGAAGGATTATATCAAGTATGGGTGATAAAGGTTGCAAGATTATTATTGATAATAGAAGTTGTATCAATGTAGTATCTTTCAATATTATAGCTTGCTTAGGCATAAATTATGTTCCTCGTTCAAAGTCATATAGTATGTCATGGATTAATAACACCTTTATACCACTTCAAGAGAGATGTATTTTCCCTATCAAACTTCTAAACTACCATGATGAGATTTTGGTGTGATGTGATTCCAATGAATATAGAACATGTTATTTTGGGCAGACCATGGATATATGATATGGACATCATAATTTTTTATCGATCAAATTCATGTTCTTTCAGTTTTAATGGTAGAAAGATCCAACTCATTGATTTACCTCCAAGACCTAATGATAAGAATAAGAAAAGTAAAAACTTGAAAAAAAAATGGACTTAACATAATGAGTCAAAGTGAGTTTAAGAATGAGGTCAAAAAAAAACTTATTGTGTAGGGTTTAATTGTAAAGGAAATTTATCTTGTGGCACTACTTAAAGAGGTTAGTGTGGTTAACAAATAAGTTCAAAAGTGTTTGAAATGGAGGTTTAGGACGAGTTTGTTGCATCTTCCTTAGTTATAGAAGAAGTTTCAGGAGACTTTACAATAAAACTGCCTGAAATAGTAAGTGCGGTATTGGAAGAGTTTCAAGATAATTGTCCTTTTAAGATCCCTAATTCCTCACCCTATATGCTTGATATCTATTATGTCAGAAATCTTGAGCAGCATACTAAGCTCCTTGAATCTTTACCCTTTATTTATGATAAAAAGATAAGGATGCCTATGATTCATGAAGTTGTGTCTGAACTTTATCCACTCGGGATTCAAAAAGTGTTTATTCCACTCCACACCCCTATTCATATGATGTTCATGGTTACAACCCTAAGATGCCTATATGTCTTCTTCATGTGTCTCTTTACACTAGCATATTTAAGCCGGCTAAGTCTTTTACATGCAAGGTTCATGATTTGCATGTTAAGATTATAAAATGAATTCAAGCAAATAATAAATAATACAAATTCCAAGCCAAGTGTCATGATGCATTTAATATTGAATATTATTTCATAATACAAATTAGATCTGAACGACATTCATTTGAAACCAGTAAAAATTTATAGACGAGTAGTATTAAATCATTTAAAGTGTTACAAATGGTTGAGTCAAATATTTATATTATTAACTTACTACTTAATTTTGATATTAGCTCTACTTTTAATATAAAGGACTCAGTTATATATAGATTACAACATCATATCCCTGATGATTCTTTTGAAACCTTTATCTCATTACCCTTATCATCAACATAAAAAGAACTTATTGATGTCATTTTGAATATACAAGTTGTTTATACTAGGGATGATGAAATTTAGCAAATCCTAATTCACGAGTAGAACAACTTAACCGAAACTCTATTGGGATTATTAGAGAGACATCGCCACAACTTAATCTTCATCTTTGAAAGCTTTATTAAAACTGCCTTGAACTACTCTTAATGGAGTCAAATTCTTTTAATCTTAGAAGAGTTGACGAGAACATAAGATCTGTAGTATATATTATGCATGTGTATGAACAAATTCACAAATGATAGCCCAATCTGTCTGTGTCTTTTTCTAGCACTTGAAACCATACAATGAAATTATTAATAATATTTTAGAACATAGTTTTTAATTTTCATGGTGTAAAATAATTTTTTGAAAGCAAAGAAGAGGGTTTGAGAATATTCCAAATTCTTCCACAACATTTAATTTTTGCCCACAAAAAAATCCCCATCCCCTCGTTGCATAGCTGAGCCCACCTGAATCCATCAAATCCTTATCACCCTCTCTAATAGCAACATAGTCAAAGATAATTGGAGGATGAGATTTCAATGCACATCACATTTATTTCTTTATTTCAAACAACATCTTGACTAACATAAGATTTTTCAACACAGTCTGGGAATTCAAAAATCCATGAAAAAGAAAGAAAGAAATATAAATAAACAAATAGTAGTGGTCGAAGAAGAAGATTTAAAAAGAAAACACAGAGATAGAGAAAGATATCTAGAGAATCCTAGCTGGCAAGATGTGAAGCAGAAAGCCCCTCGATTGCAAGTACCAAAATATCCTCTTCTCTCAGACAAGAGCAAGCATGTGGTAGAAGGAGTTTCCACGTGTTAGACCACGGAGTCCACGTTTCTCCACGTGGCAAACCATGGGAGGCCAGCGGAGATCGCTCGTAGCGCTAACCTCTTATCAACAGATAAAACTGATTTTCCTTTTTCTCTCTCTCTCTCTCTCTGGGCTTTGTTTGCAAAGTTTCAAACGCCATGACCGCCTTTGCTACTGCTGCAGCTCTCTCTCTACCCAACTCTCTATTCCGATCATCTAAGCTCAACTGTAAGAAGGTAACCTTTTGCCTTTATTTACTTGCTAAGTTTATCTGGGTTCTTGCTAAATTTAGTGGAAGGGATAGCTATAATTGTTGATTCGTAACTTCCTTTTCTTTTAAGTATATATCTCCGCTGAGGGATTGGAAATGGCTTTTAATTCATTAAAATACTATTATGCTATCCGCTTAACTTGATAGAAAAATGATTTGATGCTAAGATATTGGACTTTTTGGTATGTTTATCTGCTGAAGTTACAGGGGCTCTAGTCTACTACATTTAGAGGAAAGTTAATTGAGTTAATTGAATTATCAATGGTGCTGGTGCTTAACCACACAATACGTGTTTTTTCGATATTTTGCTAATCTTGGTATATGGCAATCCGAGGGAAACTTTATTTGACTGGTTTAGTTCCAAGTAAGATAGTGATCATAGTCAACTCTGTACGCTGACATTTGTTGACCGATCCTATTTGTGTTTATTCTATTTATTGGTTTAGTTCTAAGTTAGATAGTGATCATAGTTTCCTGCTAAGGCTATTTTAAACTTTTATGGCTTAAATGGTGATCTGTGTGTGAATTCTCAGGGTGTTAGAGGAGGGTTTGGGGTGTTTGCAGTGTTAGGGGAGGAAGGTGGGTTGTTAGATAAGAAGAGTACATGGGGTCCACTCTTCGACGTGGAGGATCCGAGGTCTAAGATGCCACAGTTTAAAGGGAAGTTCTTGGATTTTTATCAAGCACTTGAAGTGGCGAGATATGATATTCAGTACTGTGATTGGCGAGCTCGGCAAGATCTGCTTACTATCATGATCCTTCATGAAAAGGTCTGTTGAAATTCATTGCATAAATTTACACCGAGATTATTGTTTTAACAAGGCAACTTTCAACTCTCATCTTGAGAAATATGGTTGCAGGTTGTTGAAGTTCTAAATCCCTTAGCTCGTGATTACAAGTGTATTGGTACCATGAAGAAGGAGCTTGCGGAGTTGCAAGATGAGTTAGCCCAAGCTCACAGACAGGTTTGGAAATTATCCTCTATAACTACTGATGGAAAATGCACACCTGTTGAGACACAAATAACCACTCATTGATTACATGCATTCACTAGATCAGGATCCATTATGTAGATCAAGTGAGACACACATTCATCAAAGTGCCATCAAGCAAACTCTTCCACTTTTACCATTAAACTGTTGAGATGCTCTAGAGGTTTACCATTTTCATTAACTTGTTAATGCCTGGCCCATGACTGATACAGGTTCATATATCTGAAGCAAGGGTTGCTACTGCTTTGGATAAACTAGCTTACATGGAAGAATTGGTTAATGATAGGCTGTTACAAGATAGAAACCAAGCAGAGCCTGACCAAGAATCCCCTTCTCCCAGCACTTCGACTCAATCTCTGGATACTGTAAAACGAAAGTCGCCCCGGAAAAACTTGAATGTGTCAGGTCCAGTTCAACCTTACCATCCTCGCCTTAAGAATTTCTGGTATCCTGTTGCTTTCTCCACTGATCTGAAGGATGACACAATGGTAAGCTACTATTTTCAATTGTGATTCACTCTGTACGTGTGAAATACCATCATGGAAAGAAACTCATCAGCCTTTGCACATAAAAAGCATTTTTATTGTTACAGTTCTGCTCACATTTTACTTTGAAAGGGGAGGGAAGGAGCTGCCCCTGTGAAGCATTTGTGATTTCAATGGCTTGTGATTGTCTTCTTATTCCTATGCCACTTCTCTGTTTCAGATTCCAATTGATTGTTTCGAGGAACCATGGGTTCTCTTTCGTGGCAAAGATGGGAAACCAGGATGTGTTCGAAACACCTGTGCACATAGAGCATGTCCTCTCCACCTTGGTTCAGTGAATGAGGGTCGAATCCAATGTCCTTACCACGGTCAGTGAGAAATATAGTAAATCATTTGAATTTCATGTAAATAATGCTTATGAATCATAAAGCATATGATTAAGCTGTGAAAGAAAGAACAGATCACTGATTCTTGAAATTTTGTTGATCAATAAACATCAGGCTGGGAATACTCAACAGATGGAAAATGTGAGAAAATGCCTTCCACAAGATTACTTGATGTGAAGGTAAAATCATTGCCATGTTTTGAGCAAGAAGGCATGATCTGGATTTGGCCTGGTAGTGACCCTCCTGCAGCAAGCCTTCCGTCATTACAACCTCCTCCAGGTTTTCAAGTCCATGCTGAGGTATGATTTCTAGATACTTTAAACTTTTGCAAAAGATGGAAGGTTGGCAAATTATGCTTGTGTGATTTATTAATAAACATGTCATCTCATAAACGTAATGCCTTGCATAAGATAGATTGTGATGGAACTTCCAGTGGAACACGGCCTACTTCTGGACAACCTTTTAGATCTCGCACACGCCCCTTTTACTCACACATCCACCTTTGCCAAGGGGTGGACCGTTCCAAGGTTTGTTCTTTTAACTTTTACTGTTGAACTGGAACAAAATATCCTTCAAGATGTTGAAAAGATTATATCAATTAGAAGAAAAGGTTTATCTGTTTTTCAATGATTTCCACATGGTGAACCCGTTATTTATTTCAAATGATGTGAAAGACAATGTACAATTGAATGCACTACTGTCTGGATTGCAATTTGCAAGTCGTTAATCTGTGATCAATCTGCCTTGTATCTGATTGGTGCTAGGAATCAATTCACTGGTGTTTGTGGTGAAAGCTTTTATGTCAGGGTAAGGAAATGTGACTTGAACTCTCTTTATTTTGTTTGTGATCCAAATCCTCAGCTTGGTGAAATTTTTGACGCCTGCATCTGGCCTCCAAGGGTATTGGGATCCTTATCCCATAGATATGGAATTTCGACCACCTTGCATGGTGTTATCAACCATTGGGATCTCAAAGCCTGGAAAACTAGAGGGTCAAAGCACCAGGGAGTGTGCAACTCACCTTCACCAACTTCATGTTTGCTTGCCTTCCTCAAGACAAAAGACTAGGCTATTATACAGAATGTCACTGGATTTTGCTGGCGTGCTGAAGCACTTTCCTTTCATGCATTACCTATGGAAACATTTTGCTGAACAGGTACAAAATTCCCCTTCTGTTTTGCTTTATATTATGTTTATTTTTACCATCTTATTACTAGTTTTTACTAAAAAAACCACCACCATGGCACCACCTGAAACGCTGCGCGATCAAATAGTTGGGAGTTTGCCACAATCCCACCAGTTTTGATCCTATTAAATCCAAGTGCCACAGTGCCACGGTGGGAATGATTAACAATAATACCAATTAATACCTTTGCCATAACGCTTCTCTCACATTTCCAGCCAATATTCAAACTTGTATGAAACAGGTCTTGAACGAGGATCTACGACTAGTCCTCGGCCAGCAAGAGCGGATGATCAACGGTGCCAACGTGTGGAATTGGCCAGTATCTTATGATAAACTAGGAGTAAGATACAGACTATGGAGAGATGCTGTTGAAAGAGGAGCAAAGCAATTACCGTTCAGGAAATCAACGTAAAGAAAAACAAACTCTAGAATGGATTTTACTTCTCTGGTAATCGGTCCCCCCTTCCACCTTAACAATCTCGCATTCGCTTGCAAATGAAGCCAATCACTGTTGAACGGTAGTGTGGTTTAGATTTTGGTCTCTCAAAAGTAGAGTCGCAAGAAACTCAGCGGAAACTGTTAATTGATCCGAGGCAGAGAAGAGATAATGGTGATCTGTACAGCACAAAGCCCTTGTAAAATTAAGAGAAACTGTACACTCCCATTATTAATTTTGTGTACAGCAAAATCTTTTTCTTTTTCTTCTTTTCCTTACTTTCCTTTTGATTCCTCTTCCAGCCAATGAAGACATCATCAAGATTCTTTTTTCCCAATTCTTGAAAAACACTTAAGGTGTTGGATTATCTCTAACCATTGTGAGATGTAAATTTCTGTATCATAATTTATTATCATGTCCCATGGAAGGTGTTTTAACATTTCCTTCATTTCTTTTTCTCAGAAAGCAAACAGCTTCCTTGAACTCCCTTGTGCGAATTACTTCTTTGTTGCTACACAAAGCAAAATCAGACCAACCATTGAAAATCAACTACTTTCAGTAGACGAAACAAAGAAAAACAATAATTTATTATTACATATCAAGAAGCAAAGCCCAATTCCACCCATGGTCCCAAACCCACGATTTAATTACAGAGAAGACCCACAGAAAGGACAGAACTTAAACTCAGACTCAACAACCCGGTCACAAAAATGACACCGCAGGCTTTCTGTAACCACCGATCGCGGCAGGGAGTAATCTGACTTAGGAGGTGTATGAGAAAAAGATTGGGGGAATATAAGATTGCAGTTGTTACAATGCATAGCAGGTTCTTTACCAGGCCATTTCCAGACAGGAATAAAGAACAGCTTCAGAACTTTCTCGTACTCCACTAGATCAGCTTTAGAGGCGCACCTTATGCATCTGCCCGCACCTGATTTCAGGACTTGACGCACCTGTTGCTCTACTCCTCCTACAAAGAAGAAGAACATCTTCTAATTTATGTTCTGTCTTTGCTTTCGTGTCTGTGTTTTTCTTTTCTGTTTGGGTTCTGGGTATTGCTGAAGAAATAGCGGTGGAGGGCGGCTTCACTTGCTAGTCACAGGAGGCTTCTGGGGTTCTCTTTCCTTTTCTTCTACTGACTGCTATATTGCCTGCTGGGCTACGTGTAAATGCCTCAATGCGCCCATTGAATGGATAGTGAAATTATTATTTTTTCAATTGGTTCCTTTTAAAATCAAAAAGATAATTGTTGATTTTGTTTTTAGAGGAAGTAAATGTACAGGGATGACAAATTTCAACTAGTATCGTCCAATGTAATTAGATTGCTTTTTTATACGGTGAGAAAACCACATGCAGGTAAGATTTTATCAGGGTTGTATGTGAAAATAAGTGATGGATTC
>Ga0307507_10012310_pt1 | contig 10594 bp, 7 predicted proteins | sample 7_EM_MG_FD_207223 | JGI IMG/M metagenome (GOLD analysis project Ga0307507, IMG submission 207223) | Populus trichocarpa ectomycorrhiza microbial communities from riparian zone in the Pacific Northwest, United States - 7_EM | ecosystem: Host-associated > Plants > Roots > Unclassified | place... | reverse complement strand
ATTCTGATTCCGTCCGTCATCTTAGAGAACTCTCGTTCCTACCCTATGGGCATCCTAAAACGGGAACACACACTTAAATCTCTCAGACGCCTTTGCGCTATTATCGCCGTCATTATATGACTTGTCGTATAATTATATTTTAACTAATAAGAACTATGACGCGGCTGTGAATCGAACACGTGACCTTATAGTCGGAGGCACATGACTATCATCTTAAGCTAGACCGAGATGTATCTTTTGTACCTCGTACTTTTTAACTGATTCGTACGCAGGAGTCTTGTGCGTGAGCTTTATGGGTCGGCATTCTTGGTATGCCTAACAAGACCTTTGCAGACCAACCAACCGGACATATACATCCTGGTCTAGCTTAAGATGATAGTCATATACCTCCGACTATAAGGTGACGTGTTCAATTCAGAGCCGTGTCATAGTTATTATTAGTTGAAATATAATAATGCGACAAGTCATAAATGACGGCGATAATAGTGCAAAGACAACTGAGGGATTTAAGTATATGTTCCCATTTTAGGATGCCTATAGGGTAGGAACGAGAGTTTCCTAAGATGACGGACGGAATCAGAACAAAACACTTAAGATATATCTCTATAAAGGAACTAGAAGAAACAGATAGCGGAGACCTCCGGGCCAGCTCAGAACCAGTCAGTACAAACATAAGATGGTATGTCCGAATTGCTATTCCAGCAAATAGTTATCATAAGCAAGTTCGGAAACCTGATGCATAAACAGTGACAGACTCTCGCACATTGAATGGTCTGACGTCTTCGAAGTAGACTGCTTCATATACGATTCGGTGAAGAGATATTATTACGTTGGCATTAGTTGGCTACATGTACTCTAGACTAGCCTATTACCCACATGTTAGGCATACCAAGAGTGCCGACCCATAAGGCTCACGCACAGACCCCTGCGTACCAATCGGTCAAAATACAACTACAAGATACATCTCAGTCTAGCTTATAATGATAGTCACGTGCCTCCGACTATAAGGTCACGTGTTCGATTCACAGCCGCATCATAGTTCTTATTAGTTAAAATATAATTATGCGACAAGTCATAAACATGACGGCGATAATAGCGCCAAGGCGTCTGAGAGATTTAAGTCTACGTTCTCGTTTTAGGATGCCTATAGGGTAGGAACGAGAGTTCTCTAAAATGACGGACGGAATCAGAATAAAAACACTTAAGTAAAATATCATATAACAATACCAGAAGACACATAGCGGAGACCTCTGGGCCCGCTCAGAACCAGTCAGTACGAACATAAGATAGTGAGCGCAAATGGCTATTCGAGCAATTGCTGCCACAGGACAGTTCGGAAACCTGATGCGCAGACAGTAACAGACTCTCGCGCATTGAATGGCCTGACGCCCTTGAAGTAGGCCGCTTCATATACGGTTCGGTGAAGAGATATTATTACGTTGGCATTAGTCGGCTACGTGTAATCTGGATTAGCCTATTATCCGCGGGACCGACACACCCTCACGATATTATGGTAATCTACGTCTTCATAATGTGAGTATGGAGTTGAACAGTTGTCAGGGTCAAGAGGTGTTCGCACTTACGAGTTTAGAGAACTTTGTTCGGTCGATACTTAGTTAGTAAGGTTAGGACATGTAGCCCGCGAACACTCAGACGCGGAATATAAATATCGAAGTACCTCCCTCGCTTAAAAAGAATCATCAAGCACCGGAGAAGAGATCTTATCAATATAACAAGTTATAAACTACTACTTCCTCATTATCTTGACACTGCACGAGTAACTTAGTTACACTCTACTACGAGCCTTCCTAGACAAGATTCTCCATCTATAGAACCACTCGATCTTAAGGCCTAGACCGGTATTACAGATTACCACACCGGCTACCCCTAACACCACAGGACTGACACACCCTTACGATAATATGCTGGCCTACATCTTCATAATGTGAGCATGGGATCGAACAGTTGTCAGGGTCAGGAGGTGTTCGCACTTACGAGTTCAGGGAACTTTGTTCATTGGATACTTAGTGTAACCACCTCCAGGGGGATAGCGGGAAATGATAGGGTAACAGTACTATTTCTATACCAAAGTGTGGTATCTAACGAGACTAAGTACCAGAGGCTTAGACTAGGTTGTCGTAACTTCTTACTATATCGCACTTACCAAGTATTTGCTAATAGCTAAGTGTGTTTGGTCTGGATTCTCCAAGCGAACTGAAGAAGTAACTGTCCAACTAAGTATATTGAAAACTCTGTCTGTCGAAGTCTGCTTTCTCTAAGTCTGGAGAATAGCAGGTCTTAAATACACTGTGTCAGGCTGACCAGAACCTTATAAACAATAACTATAAAGACTCCAAAAAGGGTAGTCTTGAAACGTTACATAAACATATCCAGTATCAAACCATATCTTGACACAATAAATAAAACATACTGAGTATCAAATAATACTCGAAACTAAACATAAAACATCATGAGTATCAAACTCAGTCATAAAACATACTGAGTATCAATTGATACTCGAAACCAACTCAGTAACCCATACTGGTTACACTTAGTTAATATAGTTAGAATATGTAACTTAGTTTAGTTGGTATACTCTGTGACTATAGATATGAGGTCCTGAGTTCAACTCCCACTGAATTCAAGGTTATTTTAATAATTCTTGGAGGTGAAAATTATTCAAAATATTTCCAAGGGATGCTCACGTAGAACAGAATCGAGAAGTGATCTTGTCAATATAAAAGGTTATTACATTAGAAAATTATCTTTACCTCTTTATTACTTTTTATCTATCCTCATTCGAGTAACTTAGTTACATTATATCCCGAGTCTTCCTAGACAAGAATCTCTGTTTACGAGTACACCTAGGTCTAGCCAGGTATTATAGTTACTGTACCAGCTACCCCTAACACCAATAACCTCACACACTGAATCCTTCCATAGTAGTAACTACTCTCAGACATGGTCAATATGTGAACTGCGAGGTTTATATAGTTGTCCAATTACTCTATTATTTTCCTTGTAAGTTGTACTTGGCTTGCAGGCAAAATTTAAAAAGGGGAAAGAGAGCAGATCTTGCAGTTTATTTGAAGAAAGCATTTTCTTGACTTGAGCTATCAGAAGCTTCAGATTGAGTTTGGACTGATTGCAGGTAACTGACATTGAAAGCTTGCTTTCACACCTTGCTTTATCCAAAATAGTATTGTTTGTATTAGGCAAAGATCTGCTGGGCATGAATTTTACTATTTCACACCACTAAGGGATATAATTCCTTTGTAGTAAAAATAAAAATTGGATCTGCTCATATAAGTGTAGAAATCATTCCAACAATTAAAATACTCCAAGCCCAATCTTAAAGCTAATCACAAATAACATACTTTTCTCCATTGGTCCACTTGCATACCACAGTGTACCAAACAATTTATTCAAGAATCTGAGTCAGTTGCAAAACTCATATTTGATGAGGAAGAGGTTTGTTTGAAATATCACTATTATTACTATTATAAGAACCTTATACTAGTTTCTTATTTGAGCTTATTGGGAGTTGCTCCTATCAAATATACCTGCTGGAAGTATAACTATATCAGAAAGAAAAATTGAGGAAAGTATTAGCCCTCTCCTACTCAAAACCTTTAATTTAATTTAAACTGTATATTTTCTCTCAGTTTCACTTAATACTGTAGATGAAAACTATTCAGCATATCTCTCATTATTTGTATAACAGAATATAATAAAATATTACCTAATTTTCTACTTAAAGGCTATTAAGGAAAGAAAAGATTATACCAAATAAGTAAATCTTACAATAGTCAATTGATTTAAGACGAGAAAATAGTTTAATATTATTATACTATTTCAGAAGAAAGTCACAAAGTTTCTAGTATTGGAACTATAAACTCCAGTTTCTTCTCACTTTACAATATCTTTTGTAGAAATATATAAATTACTCACCTCGTGATAATCAAACTTCTTATCCTATGAGTTCTGCCTTCCAATAATATACTAAAAGTAATCTTTTTACATATTTTGTTCTGTGAATATGAGCCTAAACTGCTTTAAATTTACTTTTACCGCCAATAGACTGACAGTTCACAAGTCAGGATTTATGAGTAAGTTGTGGAATAGTCTTCTACCTTGTCTTCAGGGATCGTAAAAATGATATATAAGTTAATCATTATAATAAAATATTCAAGTTGATATAAAATCTTCAGTAATGTGTCTCTGGGTCTACCTACTCACAAAAAAAGTAATATTTTCAAATTATAAAATTAAATCTTATTCACAAATGGGACATTCTAGCTAGAAAGCAAAAACAGAGATTTAAATAATAGCAAGATTGATACCATGACCTTGGATTTCTCAAACTTGATCAACTAGGTATCCAAAACTAATAAAGTATTCTGTTTTTCCAGATTTGGCTTAAATAGTTTTGAATTCAAAGTGCACCACTATGCTGTTAATGATTGGTTTTTGATTTGCATAAAATATGTTACCATGAAGAAACCAGTTATAAATCTATTTTTCCATAAACTAACCAGCTGCTCTCTCCAGTTACCCTGGCAGTAAATCATTTTGAAAAGTAAGAAACAGTTGTATCACAAGTCCCTGAGTGCTTTCATATAAACTTTATATACTATGTATCCTATTCTTATCCAGACTTTTATTATAATTCTCATTTACTAGAAGAATCCTTCCACTAGTACTGTTAATAAGTAACACCAATTCTCTTTTATTGAAAATTGTTCAAAGGGGTTTCTACCAGTATCTCTTTTTCCTGTAGTTGAGTACTTAGACTCCTATCATGCAATACTGATTGTTCACTTGATAAATATACTGAAAAGCTCTCTCTTTGAGATATCATGATAGAAATATAAATACTTTGTATCAAAAGTATCATATAGGAAATAAATTGGATAGTTGTATGAACAGCACATCCTTCTAGATAGCCAAGAGCTGTATATATAAGTGCTCTTCCCACAACTCTAATCCTAGTATGCTAGAAATACTACGAAGGTGTATAATTTGAGATAGTATATCTATAGGGTATATTATAAGCAAACTGTCTTACCTTTCTAGAAGAATCTACAGAAATGATTGAGTTTATACAATGATAGAAAGTAATAGGATGTGTGCTGAAGGGAAATAGGTGAAATAATAAGACAATAGGGAGAAAAAAAATGGAATGTACAAATTGGCAGTAAATATATTGGAAAAAGTAAAAAAGCAAGATGAAAGGAATTATAAGTAGTGTGAGGTGAGATAGAAAAGAGAAGAGAAGGTAGTAAGAAAGGAAAGGAAAGGAAAAGGTAGAATAAGGTGATTATATAGAGGATTTCTAGCTGCCAAGCTACTTACCTGAGAGTGATACTTATTTGTGTGACTGGTTTTCATGCCAAGCTTTTCTCTCACCTTAGATTTTTCTCTTAGATTAGAAAATGACTAGTAGTAGATCTAAAGACAGTACTGGTTCTCTGTAAGAAGCACATATTGTACAATACCTTACAGGCTAGGAGTAAGTTTTCTATTCCGCATCATTTTTGCCAGTCTGCACCAGGCTTTTCCTCTTTTCTAGTATGCTCTTTTGTAGTAAGTAAGCACTTTCCTGCAGCAAAACCAGAGGTTGAATAATAGAGAAAAATGCCCAAATCCCCTATACTCCCACTTGTATAAATAGATTAAAAAGAGTTTCTTCCTTCCATCTCTCACATTAGTGAAACATACTCATATATAGAAGAAAGTCCACAAGTATGAGAAGAATCAACTCTCACCTCCAACCTGCACTCAAACTACTCTATTCAATTATCGATATATCAAAAGCTGGGTTTTATAGTGTAAAATTACTTTGAGTACAAGGTACTAGTATTTCTAGCTATGCTACTCGAAACTACCAAAAGCCTTTTCCTGTCAGAACTTATACTACGCTAGCCAAGCCCAAACAAGGATGTCAATGACATCTTGTTTATCATCTAACCAAGCCTATAGTACTTTAACAACATAACTTACACAATGGATTGGAGATGCTATACAGTAAATGATAGTCAGATTTGGGGGTATATATATCTTCTTTTTCTGCTTTTGAAAAGGCGTGGCTTGATTATTTGTCTTGGCAGGGAAACCCAACTTGACTTGGCCTTTCTCTGTAATTAGTGATATTGGAGTGGTTGTTCCCCAAGCAGGCGCCTGTAGGTTTCATTCGCTATCCGGGACACTCAGGCTTCTTCTATTATATCCCTTCTTCGTTTCTGGTATCTGTGTAGCATTCCATTTAGCATTGCAATTTTACTAGCTATCAGAAAGTCAAAACGGATTTGGCATTCATCCCTCTACCTCTTAGAAGTGCTCTTAGTTAGTCTGACCAGACCCACAGTTAGAGCCAAGATGACATATAAGTTACTCCTGAACTCTAGCAGAAGAGGAAGCCAAAACCATGCATAGTAAGTATAATATCCCATTACCGAGCTTGGCAGAATGTACGCTACACCCGGTGGCCTAGACATATAGAGCCACTCCCTCTAGAGGTATTTAACTGAGCCAAACTCTGAATCTACGGAAGGTTGCTGGGTTTCTGCTACACACCCTCTAAGTAAGTTTGCCCCTGGACAGAGCTGACGTCCAGCGATTCCAGTTCTGAGGACACAATCATGCCCATACTAGTAATTTACACGCAGTCGTGAAGATTACCGTCGATAATTCCTGGCCGGAAAGTGATCCGCACCCTCAGGATCCACAAGCTATAAAGTAATGAGTGCTTCTCCATTAGAAGAGAGCGAAAGGGCCAAGAACTGCGAGAAGAGCAAGGAAATGTGACATTGCTAGCATCTAGTCATCTCATTCCCAGTGACTCTCCCTGTATCGCCCATCTATCATCCGCGAGATTTGAGACTTCTACCGGTCCTCTTTAGAAGGGCAATTATCCAGCCCACTAAGTCCAGGAGTCTAGTGAGAGCCGAAAGCAGGACTAATACAAGCCGCCCCATCGGATGAAGGCTTAGGACCCGAGGAGGGAGGGGGGGTCATACGATGCTGGGGAAACCGCCATGGCCGCGAGTACCATACTATCAAAAGTTAGCATGATTGATATGTGATGCTTAGTGGGCGGTAAGCCATTATACGGGTATACTTGAGCAGATTGACGAGAGATACTACAAGGATTGGGGTGCCAGATGGGTAGGGCTGTCTTGGGGGGTGCATAGCTGCAGTTTTGTTTATTAAATTTTCATCTGGTAGTCTCGCCCACGGCCAAGTTGTGTCTTGCGTATTACAACGTAATGAAGGTGGGATATCCACATTCCACCACCCCAACGCCCTTGCAGTCCTGGAGCAAGCTACGCTTTACCTTCCAGAGATCTACTATCTACATACTAAAACATTGTACCATACATTCTTGCAACATCTTCAAGTCCTCACCCCAGGCCATCGGAGTGAATACATGTACGATAATTCCCCCACTATAACGCCCCATCCAGAAAGCCTACTATTTACTACTCTCCACAATACCAGTACCGGTATCCGAATAACCTTTCAGTCCCTACAATACATTACTTAATAACCAAGCAATTTAAATTTAACTACATATTATAATACCAGCACAAACGGCTAAATTAAACCAAACCATGCAAAGCAACTACTCCATTATTCCGCCCTATAGTCTATATCGTAAATTAAACCTCAAGCCTCAAGCCACCCAAGAAAAATTAAAGAAATCCCCGAACAAGTTCCCATCCCAATAACCCCCTGCTGAGCCCTTAGCACTAAAATCATATTTCCACTCCTCCTTTCTCACCCCCCGGAACACCACGAACTTGCTAACCACCAAACCATGATATTATAATCCAAGATTTATATAACAACCATGCAGGCAGGCTAACCTCAATCGCCCATATTGGCCACACTTAATTACCCGAGATCTACTCTACCCTACTCTACCGGTACCAGTACCGGTAACAGCAAGAAACCAAATATAAATAACTTTATCCGAAGGGGAGATTGGCGGCTTTATTCCTTCCTTCCTTGTGTAAGTAAACTGCCGTGTTGTCTGCCCTTATTACCGGTACGATATGCCCCTAGCGCAGAAAGGGTAAAAAAGAAGAAAAAACTGCACATGCAACTGCAAATGCAATCCATGGCAGTAATATATTAAGACGATAATATTATTATCATACCTCCACCAACCTCCGAGTCACGTTATAACACCCGCATCCGATGTCCGTGCTTGCCTATCGAGTGATACTCGATGATACAACGCTCACGCAGCAAGAATGACTTATCATATCATAATACTTGTATCGTACCTAACTTGTGATTGTGGAAGACGGTTGGTCCGATCTTCTCGGTTGGTATGGATCGCCCTGTGTTGGGAGTGGTAGGGGTAGTCTCGTCACTGCTGCCAAAGTCCGTACTCTATTCAAAAACAATACTTGTCTCCATTTTCACTTTTTCCTTCCAGCCGAATGAGACCGAACCACTATGTATTTATTCCTCACCCATTTACCCATCAGACCCTCCTTTTTCACAGACACTAATCGCACAACCAACTAACCCTACATAAACAAACACAACAATAACAGAAAGAAAAAAGGAAAAATGTCAGAAAGCCAACAAAACAGGGACAAAAACAAAAAGAAACCCCTCGGAAATCTAACAAGGGACAACCGAAACAAAACCAACAAACTTTAACTACAAACCCCTCCTAACCCTTGACCTCCCATCACCACCCCCACTACTGCTATCCTCCCGATCACTCCCCCCCAGCCCAGACATCGACGAACTACCCGGTATACTAGGATGCATACCTGGATAATAACTTGCCCCAGGCGGGAAACCAGCCGTTGATCCAGCGTTTCTGTTCAGAGCGTTAGATCTCCGGTGCGGTAAAGTGGTAGATGCTGGTTCCAGGAATGATGGCGAGGGGGATATGTTTGCTTTATAGGAGGAAGTGGTCGAGTATAATGGGACAGTAACACGCGGGTGGGAGGAGGCAGAAGATAGGGATGAGCAAGAGGGGTTGATGTCACGGGCGTAGCGAGGGGGATTATGATGTTCTATTTCTGATGATGCGATCATTCGAGAATCCCGGGTTTGACGGCTATATGGTCGATCCAGCCGCGATGGAGAAGTTGTGGAGGAGTGTGAGATTTTAGGGGAGGAATTGGCGGAAGACGAGTAGCCCAGCGGGGCGAAAGTGTTATCTCCTAAGAAGCCCGGCTCCCCCACATTGCCAAAGCCTAATCCATACGCTCCAGTTGCGCTCCCGCTTCGGTTTCGTGTTTCGCTCCCGCTGCGTGTTCTGTTCACACTCGGGCTCCGGTGGATTCGCTCACTACGGGCTGGACTTGGTTTTCGTTTGTCCAATTGTCGCTGTCTTTCCATTTCCATCATCTCCCGCTGTATCTCCCGCTCTCGTTCCCGCTCCATTACTCGCTTCTCAATCTCACGTTCCATCGCCTGGTGTCTATTCCATGCCTGCCACTCCCGTTCTTCCATTTCTACCAACCCATCCCGCCTCGATTCCGCCCTCCTAAAGGCCGCCAGGGCCCGTTCCAACAACACCTCGTGAGTAACTATCTCGTCCTCCTCCGGCTCCGTATCAAAATCATTTCTATCCATCTCGTGCTTTCCCATGTAATTGGCCAACACCCCTTCCACATCATTAGTCAAAAGTCCAGTATCAATTAAACCCGGTTCAAATCTCTTGTGTACTAAGTCGGTCCTCGTCCCCGCCGACTTCGATGGTCCATATCTTTTCGTCAATGGAGGTCGCGGAGAGACCATCTCTAGACCGCCTCCTCGGAAAAAGCATTCTCGATCGGTTTGTCCATAAAGCTGGCGTGGGCGAGAATGCAGGTTCCGCTGGCTCCGATGAGCCAGAGAACCGTGGATATAGGAGAAGCAAAGATACCAAGGGGAACAGAGACAACCAGAAGAGCAGTGTAGAGTTGGGAAGTGGTAGCGTGAATAGGACCTAGAAAAAGAATAAGCGTTAGCAGCTGAAAGAGCGAGGATTCCTGTTGCGGCTACGATCTACACCCAAGACATTGCTAAAAAATAATGAAAGGAGAAAAAACAAAAACTCGAGGCTGAACGAGATATCGTAAACGGAAACAAGTGCCGGTAAAAAAAAAAGAAGGTAAGGATATGTACCGATGTCCAAATCTCTTCCACCAAGTCTACCAATCCCCCACATGCCTCCCGCAACGAGAATAATCACAAAGAGCAGCAACAGGTTCGTCAACAGCGAGTAAATGCTGAGCATAACAAAGACAACAGCATAATTGCTAGAAAAGTAGCCCAAATTGTAGCTTGCACGACTCTGGACCTCGCCAAAGTTTTCGGGTTTAGAGAGACGTTTGAAATCGAAGAATTCACCGAGGGGGCGTAGGTTGGAAAACCGATTGGCAAGCGGCATACGATTGCCCTCCTAGAAATTCCAATTGTTAGGCCAACGGTATTGCATTTTTTTTCCTTCCAGCCCCATGAGAGCTCACGAAAAACTCACGGTGAAACGGCCTAGGTTGAACCTATCCGTGATAGCAGATATAGGAATGGAAATTCTAGACATGGTGATAATTTTCGGTCTCCTTGGAGAACCTTCGAC
>Ga0307507_10012309_pt1 | contig 10595 bp, 8 predicted proteins | sample 7_EM_MG_FD_207223 | JGI IMG/M metagenome (GOLD analysis project Ga0307507, IMG submission 207223) | Populus trichocarpa ectomycorrhiza microbial communities from riparian zone in the Pacific Northwest, United States - 7_EM | ecosystem: Host-associated > Plants > Roots > Unclassified | place... | reverse complement strand
TTGGATTTCTGGTATGATTATCCTCCACCCGAACCCACCATACCAACTGTATCCCATCATTTATTCCAGTCACCAGTATTCACTAACAGTGTTCCGATGTCCCCTACGGTCCCCCGCCTTTCCCTGCGGTCGCCCACTATCCCCTGCAGTCATCTGCCATCCCTAGCGTTTTTTCATAAGGACTACAGTTGCCCCCTGTCACCGGTCGTCACTCGCAGTCCCCTATCATCCCCTGTGTTGTCCGGAACGTATTGAAGTTATTATTGGAGCGGCTGGTTTCACAGCAGTAGTGGTATGAGCTGTATACTGGGAATGATCACTGGCACGGGAATGGAGGAATGGCGAAATGTCTGGAATGCGAACTGGTATGTGTGCGAGTATGGAATGTTGGAATGATTGAATTCTGGGGGCTGCGCTGGACTTGGAAACTTGTATATATTTACTGTTGTTGTTGTTATGAGTGATATGAGTGATGATAGTAATTGAGATGTTATAAGGGTTCATTTCGGATTTCACCCTGCCGTCCCCCACAATCCCCCGTCGTCTCCGTCGTCCCCCACCGTTGACTACAATTCCCATAAAACGCCCGCAGTCTTCATGCACACCCGGCATACTAGTGTCTCAGATTGCCGGGCAGTCATCCTCACTAAAGACGGCCGTCTTTAGATTTTGCGGACGAGGACCAGTGTTCCCAACCGTCTGGGGGACTGCCAAGAGCCCCGGACGGGACGGGGACGGAGTGAGTGATGTCTTATGATGCCAGAATGGTTCGTTCGGAGATATATGATATCGACTCCAGCCAATACCGGAAGGAAGTAATCAATACTGTGAGTAAATAGTGGTAAATAGGACATGATATGCGATGTTCAGAATAAGGCACACCCCAAGGATACTAGAAGTAGTTTTTCTCTTGTATTAACGACTTATACCTTGTGGCTCCGCCATTCCGATCTCACATGATTTCAATACAGTGATAATATCAAAGGAAGGTAATCCGGCAGTGAATCTCAGTCATGCAACATCAATCGATACTATAAGTTTTCGAGCTGTCCAACAGGCAAGCTTCAGAGTTCTTCTTGGGTATCTTGCTGCATGTGTGAGTATAAGTGAGACTTAATTTCATCACTTCCAAAGAGGCAAAACTGACCGGAGGTGGCTTAATAGAATGCAACCGATAGCCAAATTCCATGTACGCTTCCAAATTCAGGTGACACCATACGATCATGGATACCTAAAAATATTGCAGGAGAGGCAGCAACAGCTAATAATGTCCTTTCGCAATACGCATACCAAAGTCTAAAGTGATTAGGTTGGAGGAAAGTTATGTTGCTATTTACACTTTCTCCTTTGTTTCATGTTCTCTGACGATAATTGTTATTTCCACTTGTTCGCATTCACAATCTCTCGGAAATCTAAGCCAATCAATATACTCGTACATTAATGCTAGAGATTGTGGGTGTTGACAGAATAATAGAGGGGGTAGGGGTTGGGAAGACTGCAAGGGACGGCGGGGGACTGTCAGGGACCACACGAGTGGTGTCTCATGATTTCAACCTGGCTGGTACCGAAGGTCCAAGCGCTAGGACTACAGTCCCCTATAGTCCGTCCGGTCCTTACCCTCCCGGGCGTAGTCGGTCCTAGCACCCCCAAAAAGACGGACTATGAGCCATAGTCCGTCCCGTCCTCCCCCGAAGACGGACGGACTGGACGGTTGGGAACACTGACGAGGACGGCATATTTTCTGCCGCCCCGTCCGGTCCCGGGCTCTTGTCACTCCGTCCTCCGGTCCCTGTCGGGCCCCTGGACCTTTGGGAACACTGGATAGGGGGATAGATAAAACGGTGAAACAGCAGCTATAGAACGAAAAGCCAATCAAAGCAACACTAAGGACAAACCCCTAAGGCACAACTTTAAGAGGGGGACTTCTTCTATTCAACTACTCTCTTGCACTCACGACCCCGCGATCCTCCATGTTCTACTAACAAACTAACTCGCGCTAAAGACAGGAGTATAAATAAACACAACCAAGCCTATCTTTCCATATTCTCTTCCACATTCTCTTCCACGCATGTCCCCCTTTCCCTTTTGTAACAACTATTGTGCTAACAAAGGAAAGACAAACGTCACAAAGAAAAATTCTTCACTCTCCATAGCCTCGGAATATCCGACCCCTCCCCATATTCTTCCGCGGCTGCACTTATCGCAAGCGCATATCTGAAGGCTTTGTCAGAGTCAGTGTTCTCAACGGTCCGGGGCCCCCGTAGGGCCCGACGGGGGGACTGCTAAGAGCCCTGGACCGGACGGGACGGCAAAATGCGGTCCACACCCGCCCTAGAAACCTCAGGACGGCCGTCATTGTGAAGGACGGCGGGCCCTACAAGGTAAGACATTTTAGCGTGGGGGATTACAGGGGATTGCAGGGGACGGCAGGGGACTACGGGGGACTACGGGGGACTACCGGGGACTACTGGGGACTACCGGGGACTACCGGGGACTACCTGGGACTACGGGGGACTACCGGGGACTACGGGGGACTACCGGGGACTACCGGGGACTACCGGGGACTACCGGGGACTACCGGGGACTACCGGGGACTACCGGGGACTACCGGGGACTACCGGGGACTATGAATCCTATCAACAGCATTTCATGACACCCTTCTCGAGCAAATACAGAAATTCATTTAATAAGATTAAAAGAAACCTGAGGTTATCTAGTAGAGATAAATAGGTGTAGAATATATCCCATAATATCTCGCTAGGGCAGGGCACCGCGCATATCGCTTAATCCAGAAATGGTACCTACTTACCATCCTCTTATTGCAACGGTTCTTACTTCTCTTATATCATTAAACCCTGATCCAAGCTAGGAAAACATGTCGGATAGACATGCGGGGTCTGCATCACAAAAAACCATCTGAGATGTATGAGAGAAGATGTAAGATGAGAAAGAGTTATGTCTATTTTTCTGAAATGGTTCGGAGTGTACAACTTCTAATGGAAAAACCTGGTGGCGTTGTGCTCGTTGTATGTTCCCCTGCTTCTTTTTTTCTATCATATACTAGCACTCGGATTCCTGCTATAAGAATAATAAGAATGTTCCAGCCTCCAGGCACGGAGGAAAGCTGGGATGACATAAGCAATCTCACCCGGGGCGAGAGTGCTTACTAATTCGGGCGTGTTTCTTGGCATGAAACATGTTTGACGGGGGACGGCGGGGGACGGCGGGGGACGGCGGGGCTTATAGTCATTCGCACCGGGGCGCAGGGCAAGTTTTGAAAATGACCGGACGGGACCGCTTAGCGCCGTCCACCGCCGTCCGCCTTCAGGACTGACGGACTACCCCGTTGAGAACAGTGGTCAGAATGATAACTGAATAGGCTGCACGTATGTTAAGCATGCTGAACAGTCAAAGATTTCCACTTTCCTCTCTGCGGAGGCATTGATTTAGAGCGTATGTCTGAACTCCTTGAGCATGTCGAGCATCACCCAAGAAAAACAACACGGTACGCGAGAGCGGTGTTTGGTCATCACAATCTAGCCTATCGAGGTTGAATTCTAACCGTGCGAGCAGCATTTTCACCACTCCCTCATGTCCATTCCAAGAGGCATGCCAGAGCGGTGTTTCGCCGAGACTATCTGGCGGGTCAGGGTTAACCCCTTCCCGCTCGAGCAGGAGTTGCACCACGCCGCCTTCTCCACACGCAGCGGCAAACGAGAGCGGTGTTCGGCCGCGATTGTCTGCCTTGTTGGAGTTGACCTCTTCCCGTTCAAGTAGTATTTTCACAACTCCTTCATGTCCCCGCTCAACGGCATACGGGAGCGGTGTTCTGCCAATACTATCTGGCTTGTTGGGCTCGACCTCTTCTTGCCCGAGTAAGATTTTCACCATTCCCTCGTGTCCTTCCCAAGCGGCATACGAGAGCGGTGTTCGACCGCCACTATCTGAGCTGTCAGGGCTTGCCCTCCACTTGAGTAGTATTTTCACCACCTCCTCCTGTCCTTTCTGGGTAGCCCATGAAAGTGGCGTACGCTCCCAAAAATCCTTCCCGTTGGGGCTCCCACATCGGATGCCGATCAAAGCAACCACAATCTCAACAATTCCGAGGTACGAGGCGCAGTGCAGTCCTCTAAACCGGGACCAGCTACGAGGATACTCAAATCCCTGACCCCAGCCATCCCGATACCCACCTCGCCGAGGCAGGCTATCATAATGCTCAACTCGCCGCAACCAGTCTGCATTTAAAAGAAGTGGGGTCGATATGTGGCCATCATATTCTTGAAACAAATGTAGAGCGAGTGATCTTGAGCGGTCCGAGGGTTCCCTTCTTGCATGGACCCCCCAGTATAAAGAACAATATTTGAGAAAGCAAGTATGGGGAAGGTTGAGATGGCGATCAGCTGGGGTGGCTTTAACCTGTTGCGAATTCAGATATGTTAAGCAGATCTCTGCTATGGCGGAGTGAGGTTTACTGAGAATATCGGTATGGGCGGAAAAATACTCTTTGAGAGTATAATGGGCCAGTCTCACTCTTGAGGCTTCCCTATCGACAATAATAAGCCCTTGGCAGCAACCCATTAATGTCGCTATCGAAGGGATATTGTCGGCATTGAAATCCGTAGAGCCCAACTCGATTGCCAGTGCATGGCAGAGCTCATCCGGGCACAGCGGCCGTTCCGCATAACTAATCCACATCAAAGCCTCCATCCCTAGTCTAGATTTATACACACCCTGACCCTTTATCCATTCGATCGTCGCACCGTAGACATCCCCCAGCCCTAACCCATCTGTGATTTTGCCGAGTATTTCTCGTCTCCGGTATATTTTCGGTCCTTGCAAGATTGCTTCGATATTTAAGGAAGCGAGCAGAAACCTAAATATATATTAGCCAGTAATGCGCTATAGGGTCCCCAGCATGGCCATTACTCACATATCCGATATACTTCCAGGAATCTTCTCCAGGATTTCTGCCTCCAATCTCGAATCCATAGCATCCGGTGTTTCGTCCTCGCTCAGTCGGACACGAAGGAATCTGATTATATCTTCGCTGGCAGGACAGACAGATACACATGTCATCCGTCCGACGAGGCGTATTTCAATCTCGGCGCGAATGTGGGGCCTTCCGGTCACAAATATTCGAGCGCCCGGGGACTTCTCAAGGATTTCCCTCAAAGAATCAAAAAGCCGAAATCGCTGGACAGCTGTACATTCGTCCAGTGCGTCAATGACCATAAATGTGCGTTGCGAGGAGGTGATGAGTTGCAGAATTTTGACTATATCGCCGAGTTGTGGTTTGCGTCCACTAACGGCCTTCTTCTGCTCTTGCAAGGCCTGCCATATACCCTTCGGAACCCTTTCCGTTCCACTGATCATCTGCTTCAGTATAGAACCCAGCATACTAGTGGCAGTCTGCCCCTTTCGGGCCGCAAAATCGAAGTAAAAGCAGGTAACAGCCGTTTGTTTTCCTCTGGTCTGATCGCACAGCTTGTCCACTACCAGAGAGCTGTCATCGCAGTTTGTTAGCAGAGGTTCGCTCCTCTCTCCGGAGAATAATCCTAGTTACCTAATAAATGTCTTTCCGACACCCGGATTTCCATAGCAAAACATGACAGCGTTATCACCCTCACTTCCCACTCCTAATCCACACCACCTTCTAAATTGGTCAGTCCCCATGAGCCATTCCCCGACATCGTTGGCACGACGCTCTTGAATGTCGCAGTGTCGTAAGCCGGGATCCAGGAGCGATAGCCAAGTTAGGATTTCTGGTTGACCGACAGTACTACAGTTGTTCCACACGTTATTATTAGTAGTAGTATTATAGGAGTTCGTAGTATTTTGGCAGTTGGTAGTGTTGTTGAAGGTATTTCGAAACATTTTCCACTCGGTATCGCTTGCTTTGTTGAGGAGGAGTTGCTGAGTATGGTTAATTGATGATGCTCCTTGGAAAGGAAGAAAAGCGGGGTATAATGGAAGCAAAGCAGAGGTCTGTTACAACAGGGTGTCCGGTTTAGCTAATCTCAGGCGCCAAGAGCATTCCAGTTAAACATGCGCAGCCTGTGAAACCGATACTCGAGTATTTGAGTAACACTCCTGTGGCTACTTTTACAACAAAGGTTACTACACAGCGGAATGGAGCGAGCATTCTGGCCCAGTGTGGAATCGATCAATTTTATATAGTCGTAGAAATATAAAGAGCGTAATAGAAGACTTATCAAAAGGAAAGAAAACCGAATGACTAAAGAAGCGGACAATCAACAATGATAGGAAAACACTTAAAGAGACGAAGGACAAGTGAGCGGATAACAAAATGAACAAAGGGAAGATCCAACTGTCTTATATCCTTCCTTGCGGAATCCTATCCATCCAAGCATGCGTCCTGCACATGCTCAATCTCACATGAGATTCTTTCCCTTCTCTGACTTTCTTCCCAGCGCTCGGAATAACAGTGGTGGTAGGAACCGAATCTCCGAGGTCTTCGGTTGAGTTGTCTTCCAAGGGAAGAGATCATGGCCTCGAATGAAGTCGGATTCGGTAATCATGGATGTTCGTGTTTCTTGTACGTTTGATGTTGTTTGACGTTGTCGCACGAGAGATGTACAGTCACTCGGCAGAAGTGTTCGTGAAACATGTCTCGCCTTACTAAGCAACCTCGCTAAAATGAAAACGCACACTATTGATTACAACCTATCATGCTATTTACACTACCATAAAACTCCAATACAAAAGCCATGCACTGTGTTGTTGTAATTGCCTTTCATAGTAAGGTGCCCTGTATGCCTAGAATAAGATGGACGCTAGGTTCTGGTAATCTGCCCAGGACAGATGCCACTCGTGTAATCCATCCTAACCTCTACTAGGGACAGATGGTCGGGCCCTAAAGTTATAGGTAGCTCACTCTGAAATATCTACAGGTGATAGCTGGGCCATACAAATAACGGCCACGGTAGAGCTCTACAACTAATGGCAATGGCAGGGTGTTCCAGATGACGGCGAGGATTCACAAATGGCCATAGGAGTTGTAGATAATGGCTGGGACCTGGGAATCAAGGTGTAGAATAGTTCTTTTTAGGAAAGATAGATGCCGTGCCTGACATCAATATCCACTCTGCCGAGGGCACTGAGAATTATTAGCCTCTGAGAGCCTTGTAGAGTGCCTAGGACAATTAAGAACACTAGTCTACTTCAATTCAAGAACAATATACTCGTAATTTGCTGATGTTTATAAACATGACTGCTATTGCATATGGGCAAAAGATTGGTTACACCCTCATGATTTTAGTGATATGCAATTGCAGTTGTATTTACAAACGTCAGAAAATTACGAGTAAGCTCTATTGGCACCCTTCTTCATACTGCCTGGGTAAGGGTAACGGGGTGGGATGCAACTTGACTAGAATGTCGGTATATATAGTTATAAATAAATACCGGGAATAGAATACCGATAGTGGATCACAAGAAGCGTTCATAATCTGAGACTGGTTTAATTGTAAATGGAGTGGAACATAATAGTGTTGAATACTATAGAGCGATAACTTTTGTATGGTGTTCGCTCTTTTGTGCGGTTGCTTAGTAAGGCGAGACATGTTTCACGAACACTTCTGCCTAGTGACTGTAGGGGTAGATGTTTGGCCTCTGTATAAACTAGTAGTAGTAAAACGGTGCAAGTGCGATAGTGTGTAGCAGGAGCCAGTGGTTGTGTTTCGTGTGCAGCGCGAATGAGAATATATGTATTCGGTCAGTAGCTGGGGCTGCTGCAGAAGCTGTAATGATAATAGTGAGCAGTCTAACCCATTTCCAACAGCTACTATTGTCAGATAGTTTGAGGCGTCATATGCACCATAAATACCAGCCCATCACACAAAGTCTAGCACACACTATCTGACAGCCACCTGCGAAAACTCCTCACCTCCCCAAGAATAACCCCCGCTATTATTACATATGCAGAAGTTACTACAGCCTCGGTGCCCGACACTGCACAGCTATATTCTGCTCAAAACTACGAACACTACGGACTCTGATAACATTGCGGGTTTCAAGTTGAGAGATATTAAGCTCCCCTACTTAGATGGCCGAAGTTCTCCTACTACATACATGGCCACCCTTATTACAAGCGAAATTCAGAGCCCCCCGATCAATACCCCGCCACCCTAGTTAAATCTCAACACCTCCACAGTGTTCCCAACAGGCCAGGTGGGCCAGGCTTCGGTAAAGCCGGGCCTGGCCTGTTGAAATTCTCCAGGATCTAGCCTAGCCCAAGCCTGCTGGCCTAGTAATGGCTGAGCCTGGACGGGCCTGGCCCGGCCTATAGGCTATATAGGCCTCGCACATGGTGCCTGATAGGCCGGCCTGGCCTGGCCTACACTATCATATCTAATTAAAAATTAAAAATACAAGAATAATTTCACTTTAGTAGCATATAATATAAACAAACCATAGACATAGTATATTAATTAATTTAATTTATATTAGAAAGCTGATGTTCTGGTAGTGGTCCGCACAGTGTTTAAGTGCCTGCTCCCTCTTGGTGACCGGCCATGCAAACATTCACAGTAAATATTCCACGATTACCTAATAACATCAAGTGAATTAATCGTATGATAGAAAAAGGGACCACCGATGCAGTGTGTCAGCTTTGGACTAGTAGGTGGAGACTACATAATATAGGATATCAATTCAGTGGATATTAACCATAAATGTTTTCCAATTACAAAGTAACATTAAAATACAAGAATGATTTCACTTTATTAGCTTGAAGCAGAGCAGAGTTGGAGAGAAGAATCGCAAGATAGGACCGGAAATGAGATGTTATGACTTTGCTCACAGTGTGATTATCTATAAAGCAATAAGCGAAGGTAAGAAGGGAAAAAATAAAACCCGAGGAAGTTGAATGAGGTGGGGGAATCAAGATACCCCTCAAGCGATCTATTCCTAGCGCTAATTACCGGGCCTATAGGCGCCTATCAGGTCTGATAGGCTTTCGTACGCCGTTTGAATTCGGCCTATATTGGCCTAGGCTATTTCCGGAGCGGCCTGACCTGGCCCGTTGGGAACACTGCACCTCCATAACCCGAACAATCATGATATATCCAGCTAAGTAAATTGTGCTGCTCTTCACAAGGGGTATACACAAGATTATCTCATGTTACTTGTGCGATATTCTCCCCTGGGGCAATGTTGTGGGCGTAGAGGATGGTGGTGTGTCTAAAGGTCGACATAGGATAGATTGTGGGACTGACTACACCATAATCTTCAGAGCACCATCAGGTCGCCCGGGGAAATCTCTCTGGGCTACTAGCTTACGGCACTGCCACAACAGAAGGTCTTCTTAGTTCACAACTGTAATTTTTCTTTTTGTTTTCCACTTAGGGCCCGTCTACCTATCCGTCGAGGATTTTGGTCGAGAAACTAGACGGTGGCGTCTCAACCAACAACCTATTCCAATCCCTTAACCTGTATCCAAGCACTGTGGCTAAAGGGTAAGTTGATAGCGTGGGTCATGAGCGTAACTGGACTAGGAAAAATGGTAGGCGATCAGAATCTGTTACCTTGTAATCATGGCTAGCGCTAGAAACTAACAGTAGTCTATTTGGGTAATCGTGATAGGAAAAACGTTTCGCTTCAGAAGTGGTGTAGTGCTCAGAATACCGCGGAATCAGTAATGTTCAGCATGCCATGATGGAAGCCAGAGTGGCCGCGTAGATTTGCTCCCCATCAGGAAAGATGGACTACGGTTCACCAGCCTTGGGATTTGAATATTAAGGTAAGTTCAAGTTATCTTTTGGTCTGAGTATTGCTAATGAATAATCATTTCTAATGTGCAGCTCAATCTCCTTCAAGCAAGTGAGAGCAGATATTTTTTTCCAATCAGCTTTGAGCGGCGCGCGATATGCTGAGTACGCCAGCAGCGTCGAAGACTTCGAACAAGTGGAGCCGACGAATTTGATTCCCTAATACGCAGCAAGCCCGCCATCAATCGAGTTCCTCTCCCAGGTTGTCCCAACTATTAGAACGTGTACCAACAGGTTTTAATATCCAAGGATAAAACGCAAAAGTTCCGTCTCCGTCTACCCTGTTAAAATATTCGCGAAGGTTCCATATACGACACCAGATGTTTGGATTAGGAGAGTCAGAGTTTGGAAAGAGTTGCGGAACATGGGAGTTGAGGTGATGTGTGTCTGGAGAAATGGTTAGGTGCAGCGGAGATGTTTTGAGATGATGCGGGAACATGCACTAGGGTGCTAAAAGTTTGGAACTAAGGTTAGCAGGAAGATGGAACGAATTGGTGTCTCACTAGGATGATAGCGAAACTGGCAAAGGTATCAGGAATGTTCAGGAAGTGAAAACTCTGTAAGTAGTTGAAACAGAGTCAAGGGATAAAGGGACGGAATGTGTTTGAGGGTTGTGGGTGTGAAGTGGAAAGAAAGAGAGAGTGATGGAAGACCAGTCATGAGCGAAGATGAAGAAGCGTTTTTCTGTACGGGAGATTTGTGTATATATAGGACGCTGCTGGCAGCACAGAAAGAATAAGGACCGCAATACTCTCTCTCTATCATAGCCTATTTACTTGATACCCGACGTACTCTCCACACGGCGGA
>Ga0307507_10012308_pt1 | contig 10595 bp, 4 predicted proteins | sample 7_EM_MG_FD_207223 | JGI IMG/M metagenome (GOLD analysis project Ga0307507, IMG submission 207223) | Populus trichocarpa ectomycorrhiza microbial communities from riparian zone in the Pacific Northwest, United States - 7_EM | ecosystem: Host-associated > Plants > Roots > Unclassified | place... | reverse complement strand
TAAAAAATAAATTTGTATGATAAAAAAATTCAGACCTTAATTTTCTAATTATCAAAATAGCCAGCAAATATGCTAGTGGACAACATGCCATCTACTGAAATAGATGATATGTCATCTATCTTATTAAAATATGGTTGCTGGATTATTTTTAGTTATTTAAATGATCAAAAAGTATTCTATTAGACAACATGTCATCTATTCAAGTAAATGAGATGTTATCCATCTTGTTAAAAAATAGTTGGTAGGTAATTAGACCTGTTTGGAATTGTGGTAAAGGTTGCAGTATAAAATGATGTTCGCTTAGAAATGCATCAAAATGATATATATTTTTTATTTTTTAAAAATTATTTTTGAGATAAGTACATCAAAACAATTTAAAAAAATAAAAAAATAATTTTTAGCAAATAATGTTTTTGAAATTTGAAGGAATGCGGTTTTAACCGCGTTTCCAAATGCGCCCAATGTGTTATCTACCAAGTAAAAATATAAAGGCTCATGGGGCTAGCCTTATAAGCCTAATTATGTCAAAGATTTTTTGTTTGGGCCAAGCACGCTGGCCTATGTGTGTGGTATCTTTTTGAAAAGCCTATTAATTTTTATCTTAAATTGTTCCTTTTCATATAGAATAACATTTACTATAAATAAAATTTATAAAATGATTTTAAGAAATTATCCAATTGGGCCATTGTTTTAATTTAAGATTATAGTTTCTTTATTGCAATATTAACTATTAATTTGTTAAGTTTTATACACTAACCTAATATGCAATTTTTAAAGAAATATGTGGTTATATGATGACAATAAAATCCTTTTCTTTTATAAATATCTAACAAGAATTTCTCAATTAATCAACCTTTTATTTTTTTTTCTATAATCACATTTAAATTATTGAGTCGTAATTGCCTTTATTTCTTAATTGAAATTTACTTTTAGATCATAATAATTATTTATTTTAAAAAATAATGTTTGTAATTAAAAGACATACAAAATAAGAAAACAAATGAGATTTTGATTTGAGAGATATAATTTTTCTTCTTTAACTCAAATTATTGAAATTCTTACTAGTATTTATTCTAATTATTTTAAGTTTTTATTTAAAAAAATATTTTATTAATAAAAAAATATGATACAATCTACCAAAAAAAAAAAAGAGGTTCACATCGTTGGCCTTGTAGGCTCAATTATATTTAATAGTTTTTGTTTTGGGCCAAGCACTCACCCTATTTATGTGGTATCTTTTCAAAAATCAATCAATGTTTTTTCTTAAATTGTTCTTTTTTAATTTAAAATAAAATCTACTATAAATAAAATTCATAAAATGATTTTAAGAAATTATCCAACTAGGCCATTGTTTTAATTTAAGATTATAGTTTTTTTTTAATGTAATAGTAACTATTAATTGTTAATTATTAATTATTATATGTTAACCTAATATGCAATTTTTTTAAGAAATATGCTCATGATTGTACAATGATAATAAAATATTTTTTTATATAAATATCTAACATGAATTTCTCAATTAATGATCATTTTTTTTTATAATCATGTTTAAATTATCGAGTCATAATTTTTTTTGTTTCTTTATTGAAATTTACTTTTTAAATCATAATAGTTGTTTATTTAAGAAATAATTTTTTTAATTAAAGGAAATACACGACAAGAAAAAAATAGGATTTTGATTTGAGAGATATTTTTTTCTTTTTAACTCAAATTATTGAAATTGTTACTAGGATTTATTCTAATTATTTTTAGTTTTTATTTTAAAAAATATATTGTTCATAAAAAATATTTTTTAAAATAAAATTAAAAATAAATAAAAATAAAAATTCTTGCTAACAAAATATATTTTTCTTTTAAATTGAAATCTTTACTTACAAATACAAGTTTGATTCATTACCTTAAGTAACGGGATAAAACATTTTTTCTCAATGAATAAAAAAGTGTTGACATGATTAAAGTTTTTATTACTATCAATTTTTTATTAGAAACTAAAAAATTTATATGTGTATTAAAATAAAATAAATTAAAAATTATATGTGTCAATAAATAATAATAAAATTTGATTACAAGTAAAAATTAAGTTAGAAAATTAAGATAAAAATGTTGTTTCTTAAGAAAAAAAATTTGAATATTTATTTCAGTTTAAAATTGAGTCTCAAGATTTTAATTAGTTTAAATTAATAAAATAAAATTTTATTTTATCAAATCAAGCATTAACTCAATATCAAATTTTATTTTTAATATTGTAAAAGCTTTATGTAAAGACAACCAAACTAAAACATCGAACTATCCCAAATCAATTAATGTGAAAAGATTAAGATTAGATTGGGAATAAATAATATTAAGTGACAAAAAAAATAAAAAAACCTAAAAAGAAAAAGAAAAAAGAAAGAAAGAGAAAACATCTATTTATTGCAACGCATAATAAATTATGTCTTTTTTTTAATGCTGTATTTTCATCATTTTTAATAATACTTCTTTTATCTCTTTTTTTCTCATATTTTCAAAATTATAAACACTATTTCATATTTTATCAAGTATTAATCTTTTGAAACTGTACTATAATTATTAAATAAATAGTAAAAGCAACTAATAAATAAAAAAGGCGTGAATAAAAAAAAGAATTGAGACGTTTTTTTTTAAAATTCCAATTTAAAAAAGTGGAAAAAAACCAATAAAAAAAACTTAAATTGTTTTAATTGTATTAATTATTTTTTTTAATTTTTTTATATAATTAAATATAAATAAATTTTAAAAATAAGGATAGAACATCTCTCTAATAAAGATGCTAAATAAAAAGTTAAAAATAATAATAAAAATATTATTTTAGTTCTTTAATGTCCATTTTATATGTTTGGGAGTGTTAAACAAAACATTATTGTATCTTTTCTTTTCGAAAAATGCTATTTTTATATGTCTTGTAAAAATATAAAAATACTATTCATTGTAATAATATTTTTTTCACTAGTTTTTTTCTTTATTTTTTTTTAAATTTATGTTTTTTTTATTTGATTTTTATGAGATTCCTGGTTTTATGACTTGTGTTATGAGTTTGACGAATTCACCCGTATTGATTTGAATTATTTTTTTAATTGATTTTTTTTTAATTTTATTATTTAATATTAAATTAATTGAAAATTGTTTAGTTATTTTTAGACATATTAAATTAATTCGGTCATATTATATTATTAAAATACAATTAGATATTCTAAATAACTTTTCACTATTAAAATGTATATAAATAAAAAAACTTTATTTACATTATTTAAAAAATTACACTATCAATTTGGCTAGCATCTCCGATTGGAGATAGATGCTTTTAGAAAACAAATGGTGTCCTTGTGACCTCGGACTATCCAAAACGTCCCTGTGGTATTTTTGGTATCAATCTATCTCGAAATAACCCAAGAGAAACGCGAAGAACAAACAACGAACAATGATCTTCATTTTTCTCTCACTTCTCCTTCTCGTTGCTTTACTCTTCAAGTTCCTCACTTCTGATGGTATGTATACTGAGATCATATGCATACATTTACATGTCAATTGCGAGCTCACTGTATCTATTTTTAATGGGGGTGTTCTTCTTCTTCCTTTTTTTTTTTGTTAAAATTTGATTTTAAATTTAAGGGGATTTCACTTTGATGTCAAAGAGGCATGCCAAGCGTGAAGAAATTGAAGATAAGGTGAAAAACCCAATTTAAAATATTGTCTTTTTTTCTCTCTTAATTTTCTTTCGATTTCATAACATAATCTGTGTATTGTTTTGAAACATTGAAGTGTGTGTGTGTGTGGATATATATATGTATTTGTTTTGTATACTTATTACACATGATTTTTTTAGGTTGTTTGGATTACTGGAGCCAGCCGTGGAATAGGTTTGGAAATTCCCATTTTGAATTCTTGATGTATTTTTGTTGAATTTGATTGATTTTAATACATAGCTTGTGATTTCATTTTCTCTGATCAGAAAGAACTTAGCTTGCATGTGCAATTAAAAAGTTAACCATTGAATTGGTGTGCCCTTTTTTATTTTATGTGATAAGTTTAATCTTTTCTTTTACAACTATTTTCTGAGTGCATATAAATGTGTTTCCAACTGCATCTCTTACCCAAAAATCCTATGGTTATCAATTTATATGGTCATTGTGTTTTGTGCAATTAAACGGCACAATACTGCTATGAGAAAATCTGGCCGTATAGGAAAATGGTTTTCTGGTCCGGACTGTCCTTATGAAGCTTTTGTCCTCCATATCTGTTGTGTGATGTGTTTTTATGTCTGAAATTTTCTTAATTTCCTTGTCCTAGATAAACTCCTCATCTCTTTCACTTTTCATGGTGGGTTTCAGGTGAGGTTCTTGCTAAACAACTGGCAAGTTTAGGTGCCAAACTAATTCTTTCATCACGGAATGAAGCAGAATTGGAGCGTGTCAAGAACCAACTTACTGGTATATCAATTCATCCAATGTGGAGCTTGGCCTTCCATTTCCTTCTTTACTAGTTTTTTAACAGGCCATTAGTATACTCGCAGGTAAACATGCACCTGGTGAAGTAAAGATTATACCTTTGGATTTGGCATCAGGTGAAGAGTTTCTTAAGGAGGCCGTAGAGAAAGCAGAGTCCTTTTTCTCTGGTGCTGGTGTTGATTATATGATCCACAATGCAGCTTATGAACGACCAGTAAGTATGAAATTTTTGATTTGGGATAGTGATACATTGCTATACATGTATATAATCAGCCAAAGAGGCACGTGCATAGACATTTTCTAATGGTCATTGTAGTCTAGTGATAAAGAAGTAAAGGGAAATCATGCTACAAAATCAATAGCTGCTCTTAGTTAGCTAAGGAACCTGCTAACTCATTGCAAATTTCAGTATGTCCTATCAAGATATCATGCACCGCTGTGATTCTTCAACAAGGTTGTGAATGTTTCACTACCTTTCATCAAATAATGGACCTCTAGTTCACTTTACCATCTTTAAAACATTGTCACAAACTAACAACGGTTTTTATAGTGGGTATCTCGCTTTACTTCCCCATTTTTAGAGACTTATTTTCATTCATGACGAAAAAAATAAAATAAAAATGGATCTCCATGGTCATGATTTGAGCGAGGCTTGGTTCATACATATATTGTCCACTGACATGGCCCTTGTTTTTGCACCGATTTACTCATGTTTTTAAGCATAAATTGTTCATCAATCTCTTAAATTTTGTAATTTGAAGCTGCTTTACCTTTTCCTTTGAAAGATGCATTTGTTTTTTGTTTTTTAATTTCCTGCCAACCATTAACAAATTATCAACCATTTGGAGGGTGTCCTGTATCAGTCTATACTGACTGTATGGGCTGGAGGTCAATGGTGCACTATGCCCAGAAGCAATCCTATGCCTCTAGAATGAAAACATTGTTAACCAACTTCTTGTGTACCTTTTGTCTGATAGACATGTTCTTAATAATCTGCCTTATGTGCTTGGGCGTGGTAAATTTTGTTTTTCATGTGAGGAATGGAACAATGCCTTATAGTTTGTTGATTGAATTGAAACTTGGTTAATTGGTATTTGAGGGCAAAAGGTGCTTCTGCTGATTGCAAAACTTAGGCTTAGGAAATTGTAGGAGAACTGACAAAAAACCATTGTATTTGGTGTTAGCAAGACACTATAGGTGAGGATTGCTTGGGAAATTAAATTAGGATTGTGGAAAATGAGAGGATATAATGTAGAAGAGAAGAAGAGAATGACTGAGTTGAGGTCAAGAGAAGTAACAACCTTGCTGGAAATGATGTGGAGAATGATGAGAATTCGAGATGTTAAAAGAAGATAACTAAAGGACAAACAAAACTATCCATGATGGCTTTCACATTTTCTACCAAGGGATTTGAGATTCAAATGTGATGTGTTTTCAAAGAGAGATCGAAATTGATTCTTGAGAGAGCAGTTCTACTTTCTCAAGTGTGTGCACTTTTATCTAAAAGTACTCATAAAATGTCGCATGTGTGCGACGTCACGGTGATTGTCCTCCCGGACCGAGATCTTTGTGGTGATGAGTGGATGGCAGACAAAAACTTGTCATTGAGTGAGGCAAAAAAGTAAACAAAGCAAATATTTGTGTTTGTGGAGGTGGAGGGTTGCCTGAATTATACAAAATCTAAAAATGATGAAAGTACCATTGGCTATTGCAAAAGAAATCGTATTTGCATTATGCCCTAAGAGGTTGTGTAAGTTTCATTCATTTTGTTTTCTTACTTATGTTAAGATGTGAGAATGCTTGGTCATAAGCCCTAGAATAGCCTTAAGATTTCTTTGTTGTGACAAAAAAAACATAAAGATTTTGGGAAAGCGAATTTATCTCCATCGATTAAATTTCATGATTGTGCTGCCTTGTTATTTCAATTTATTTACTCTGTGCTAAAAGTGGATGCTGCTTAGGGATGATCAGTGTGTTATCCAGTATAACTACATTTTGATTCTGCAAACACAATATTGACTAGAGATTTGTAGAAGTATTTCATCAATCAAGACTTCCTCATGTCACTTCAGGTTACCTAGTATACATGTCTTTGGAAGTATTCAATATGCAGCAATACCATGTGGTAAACTGTTTAAGGTCTTAAGGTTCTGTTTATTTTATGCATCATTGTGATAACCTACTGATATGCTTGTAAAATTGATTTGTCTTCCAGTGGTGAATGACTTTATTTTGTTATTTCTTTTTGGCAGAAATCAACAGCTTTGGATGTGAATGAGGAAAGTCTCAAGGTATCAAATCAAGGAAGTAGGCATCCTGATGATGATCTAGTCCAATCGCTTAAAAAATAACACTAGTTTACTTGAGTTATTTTGCTTTGTCTTGCCCGCATTTAGTTACAAGTTGAGTTCAGTCAACAGGATGCATTCATCAAAGGATCACTAATATGATACTATCAATTTTTTTTCTGCGACTCTCTTGTAAAACTACTAATGGTGCTTCTATCATGGAAGTAGGCTACATTCAACATCAATGTCCTTGGGCCAATATCTCTCACACGACTATTGGCATCTTCTATGCTGAGCCGGGGGCGGGGTCATTTTGTTGTGGTATGTTTGGATTAGTGATATATATTTTAACCAATATTTGTTTTGGATGTACACCTCAACTTGATAAGTAAATTATTACTGAATGATCCTTACACATTAACCAATTGTTTCTTATAGTCCGTTGTAACTCTTGTCACTTATGAGATTGGTTGCTAGAAAGTTGTGTTCTCTTTTCTTAGTTTCCTAGCTACATTGCTTTGATTGGTATATTATAAACAAAGGACCAAAATATATATAAAAAACAAGGAAATCTAATAATTATCTATATCTCTTGCCTCTCACCCTTCTCTAAAAAAATAGATTAGTTTTATAATTGTACATACCATGTATCCACGTTGATACACTAACTTTTTAAATGCACTATGCATGCAGATGAGCAGTGCTGCAGGCAAGACACCTACCCCGGGTCAGGCCATATACTCTGCTTCAAAATTTGCTCTAAATGGATACTTTCATTCCTTGCGTTCCGAGGTATATATATTATTTCTAAGTCAAATGTGTTGGGAATTGCTCATCGTGGTAGACTAGAATTCTTGTGGCCAAAAAGGTTGCATTTGTTTCGATCCATAAAATGAATAAAAGTAACGTAAGGAAGATAGCAAGAACAATAACGTAGAATTCTGTCGAAAAGGGATCACACACAAACTCTAATTTGAAATTTTATTATTGAATATTATTTATTTAGATAGTCTGTCTAAAATATAAGCTAAATAACCCTATTTATATTAGAAAAAAATCATAAACAAAGCTGAAAAAATAATAAAAGAATTTTAAACCAAATAGAAAAAAGAATTCTAAATTAATTAGAAAAATATAACAAATCTTGAACATTAATTTTTGGGTTTTATTTGAAAGCCTTCCCATACTCGGATGGATACAAAATTCTCACTTTATTGGAAAGAGGGCCTCTAAAATCATTTATCAAGATTTTAACCTGATCCAATGGTCGGATTGAAAGTTATGCTTATTATCATAAAGCTGCTCATTAGAAAAAAAATCTTTTGCATCAGTCTTCCCAGGTTAAAGAGAACTTGTCTTGAGTTCAAATTTCTTTTACCTCGATCTTGTGGTTGTCCAATCAAAAGTTCCAAACCCTTTACATGCTCAACCTTTTCGTTAAAAACATCATACCTTTTAGGAACATGATCATCCTCCCCGACAACGAAGCCAATCTTAATGTTACATTGAAGATCATGTGCAACAACTCTTGTAGTAGCCTTCTCAAACTCTAACTCAAAATTCAACAAAACTTTATTGTCCTTGACAACAATAACATATCTTTGTTGACAACGCCAAAACCACCTTGAAATTCTTCAAACATCAACTTTAATTCTTCAAACATCAACTTTAGACACTGATTGTTGGCAATAAATAATAGGTTGGTCCATTGATTTCTTTGTGGTTGAAAATTTCTATTACTTCAATATCTTCAAAATTAGCTACAAAACACTCTTTTGGAGTATCAATGGATTCGTCACTTTCATGAAAGAATCCTTATGGATCCCAATTTACAGAGTTTTTAGGATTTCTGCAACCCTCAAGCCTAATGATATCTTGAGCTTCTTCCTTGTCATATTTTGGTGGTTAATTCCAATGTACCCATTAACTAGAATCATCAAAAAATTCAATTTCAATATCATATCATATTCATCCCGATCAAGAAATTACCTTATGCCTCTGAAACAAGTTCTCAAAACTAGCCATGAATCCGTGATCACTTTTCTCACGATCCCTCAAGCTCCTTACCTTCACCACCTGACAAGTTAATTGTGCAATCTGTCTTTGCATGTCTTCTCTCACTAGTTCTTGAAAATCTCGTTTCAGTTTTGCAATATGTCTTTGCATGTCTTCTATTACAACGTTTCTCTCTCGAGGGAATGTTCTCATCCTTCTTACCTTAACACGTTCTGCTCTGCAACTTCTTCTAGCCATAGTTATTTAGCAGCACACAACAAGCAATAATCTAGGAATGTTGGGTTCTTATATCAATTGACGCAAACAAAAGAAACACAAGAAAAACAACAAGCATAAGAACATATAATTCTGTCGTTGAAAAGGGATCTTATAGAAATCCTAATTCAAAACTTTATTATCGAATATTTTCTGTTCAAGTAGTCTGCTTATATTACAAGCTAAATAACCCTATTTATACTAGATAAACAAAACAACCTAAACAAAGTTGAAAAAAATAATGAAAGAGTTCTAAATCAAATAGAAAAAAGAATTCTAAATCAACTAGGAAAATATAATTAATTTTGATTAGTAACTTCTGGACTTTATTTGAAGGCTTTCCTGTATTCGGATGGATACTAAATTTTAACCTTGTGAGAAATAGGGTCTCTAAAATCATCTATCAAAATTTCAGTCCGATTCAATGGTTGTATTGAAAGTTATGTTTATTAACATAAAACTATGCATTAGAAAAAAAATCTCCCGCACCAGGAAGGCTAGCCAATAAACCACATGAAAATTCAAGCATAGAAATATCTTGACTTTGGCACACTTGAAAATTTATGACAAAAATATGATTTCCTTTTATAAAGCTTTTAAACTAGCAAGTTGTTAACTGATTTTTTCTCATTTACCCTTAGAATCCGACACCACTATTATTTAATATATCAAAATTTATATAAGTTATACCACTGAATAGTGAGTATGACTAATGCATTTTACGTTGAATTCATTAGGTTATCGGTGGTACTCCTAGTCATTGAACTTTCATAAGATAATAGTGAAACCAAATTCAAGAGATACCATAAGAGAATAATACTTCTGATTATCTTATTCTAGTTTATTGACCAACATGTACAAAGTTCATATATAACCTCAGGGAAAATGTTCTGGTGAATAGTTCTCATGTTTATATAAGATCATAAAATGCAAGAGAAACCACTATAAGTGGATATAAACTGCTGACCTGGCTGATTTTCACAAAAAAATGGTTTGTGTGAAAGAAGGGTTTCCCACACTCTGTCTCCCATTGATCGACATGGCGGGGAAGCCTAGCGGAACGGCTATCCTACACTTGGCTAGGTCCATTCCATTGAGGCTTGATGATCTTTGGATGATGTCCCTGGTTGGAGAGATGGTAGAATTCTTAAAAACCATTACACTTCACACAATTGGTGAGGGACAAGATTGTTTTACTTTCTTATTTGGAGTGCCATGCTTCAAGTGCTTTTAGGGGAGTTTCCTGAGCTGCTAGAGATCGGATTTCTCTTCTATTATATTCCATTTGCTTTCATATTTTTGAGGATGACTCATTCTCCATCATGCTTTTGTAATAGTTCTGTTTTAGTCAGTTCATCTCTCTCTCTCTCACTCTCTCTCTCTCACACACACACACACACACACACACAGTCTCAATCATGCTTTTGTAATAGTTCCGTTTTAGTCGTTTCATCTATCTATGATCTCTCTCTCTCTCTCTCTATCTTTCTATCTCTTTCTCTCTCTATCTTTCTATCTCTCTCTCTCTATCTTTCTATCTCTTTCTCTCTCTATCTTTCTCTCTCTCTCTCTC
>Ga0307507_10012307_pt1 | contig 10596 bp, 10 predicted proteins | sample 7_EM_MG_FD_207223 | JGI IMG/M metagenome (GOLD analysis project Ga0307507, IMG submission 207223) | Populus trichocarpa ectomycorrhiza microbial communities from riparian zone in the Pacific Northwest, United States - 7_EM | ecosystem: Host-associated > Plants > Roots > Unclassified | place... | reverse complement strand
AGCCGCATGAAATCTCATTATTAAGGTACAGCGAATCTCAAAGCCAGATTTACAGATCCATGTCATCACCTGTGCCCACTTCTGCTATCCATAATCCAAGTCGCTGATCGCTTCAAATGGATCACTTCATTTTGTTCGACAAGGCCTCTAAACCAATTTACATCCATTTCCTTGCTCATGCGGTCAAAGTTTTCCAGATGAAGAGTCGCCAGTGGATGCGAATCATCATCTTTCTTTGTTTTGGGGGGGCTCATTGCCGGCTGGTTTCGGCCCTCACTACCAATGTCTGCGACTGGGTAATCACTCACTGATCAGATCCATGACGGAAATGTGATCAAGAGGATTCAACTTACCTAACTCTCCATTCCCTCGAATCGGGGCCGATTCGGGAAGAAAGAGTGTTAGGAAACACCTCAAATCCGTGACAGTTTCTGTTGTTGAACCAATGCTCAACATGCAAAAACACGCACTAGAATTTTCAATGAGATAGATTACAGACTACTAAAGCTAGGTCATAAATAAAGAAAACTTGAGCAGTGGTTTGCGATCCGATCCAAATGTGGGTACTGAGAAGTCGCGAAACATAACTTAAGTTGTTGAATAGAGTCATAAGCACACGGATAAAAATTAGGGGAACGTTTGCTTACTCAGGCAAGGAACAGGAGTGGACTGACCGGAAACATCCCAGATAAATACCTCTTCCGTTACATTGGAGCGGGGGCTGTCTGGGTCCCAGAACTCAATTCCATGATCCCCGAGTTCGCGATATCGTTTTTGCTTCCATCGTTTCCCTGTGATTCCGAAACGCAGACGGGGAGCCGTTCGGAATAGAGGGTCGATCCTCTATCATCGTTTGGATCGGATGTATCCAAATCCCGCAAGTTCGGTTGTGCGGAAGGAGAACAATCGAGACGGCGACACTTTTGTGAGCTTTCAGTGTGCCGTTTGCGAATGCCTTCCGTTCGGAAATATTCACCGCAATTAGAGCAGCGGTACTGGTCCATTCGGAGATGAGACCGGTAGTGGTCTAATAGAACAGTACATGTTAGCCTTTTCCGATTCCAAAAAGAGACGAGACCCACTCTGGAGACTGTTATTCGTGGTGAACTGGCCCTGACACAAAATGCAAACGAAGGTCGGATGTCGTGATCTCCTGTCTTGTGCCCTTTGCTGACCCCCTTGCGTGCATTTAACTTTGCGCTGTGAAGCGTCATCGAACACGGATCGAATGAGATTCGACTTCATCTCGCGGGCGAGCACCATTACTTTTGCCAAAGCCGCATCTTTCGACCCCGACTTGGTGAGAATCTTATAAGCCCATTTTTTGGCCTCAAATTGTGGATCAAGGTTGTTGTCGGAGCAGCTTCGCACTGATGAGGCCGCCAGGCTTCCGGCTGGTACGTCACCGAATCCTTGTAAACGAGGGAATACTTGGCCTTTGTCTCCGGAGGCAGCCGTGGTATCCCCGACTCCATGGCGGGGTATGCTGTCCAAATGATGTGAAGCATGATAAGATAAGTGCCCCCCCATAGGTGTGTATGTATTGGCTTGGGAAGCAGCGAAAGAGAGAATTTTGTTGTTGACCCAGCCGTTTGAGAGGTTGGGTACAGTTGAACTCGAAGAAAAATCCGCACACTCATGAGTCGCTAGCGAGGGGGAGTCGAAAGGGAAGAAGGACTGCTCAGATTCCCTCGGACGAGGTAAAGTTTCCGTTGGTGGCGGCGCTGTGGATTCTATCGACGAAAATTGATTAATAAAAGCAAGACCTTGCCCCCTACTCGCAAAGAAAACATTGCTATCACTCAAAATAGATGAATTCGAGGAATCTTGCATGAACGGATGCAACATGTCTTCGCTTGTTGGGATGTGCATGTTATCGGGATAGGTGGAGCTGTCATCATTGGTTAGAAGGAAGTCGAATAAGTTGAGTTGAGGAGAGGAGGACGTTTGGGAGTGGACTGAATGCTGGGATGCAATTGAGGTTGATGTGTTTCCATAGGTGTCCATCTCAAGAAGAGGGAGTTTTGGGGAGGATTGGCATGATGGCAAACTAGTAGCGGCAGTCGAATGAGAACCGTATGACGCACTCGGTGAGAAAACCGTATAAAAGTCTGGTGTCAGATCAGACAGGACACTTGTTGAACGATGTCGGGTAGGGCTGGTGGAACCAGGCTGGCCTAGAAAAATAATAACACCAAATAGGCTTGGCAGAAGATACGAATGATAGATTTTGAATACCTGAAACAGGAGCTGGGGCACTGTGGACTTCCAGGGGGTCGAGCGGTGATGACCAATCAAAGGAGTTCTCGTTGAGATTTGGCTTTATGTGGGGCGCCGTCAACGAGGGTTGTGGAAGATCGTCATTCGGGGATCGCAAGTCACGATGCAGCAGCTGAAATTTAAATGTTTAATAACCCTGATGGCAGAACGTGGTACAAACTAACCGATGTATTGTCACTAGAGGGGCATTCTAGAGGCAGGACCGCCACGTATTCCTGAAGCACACTCATGTAAAGTCCAGCAGACTATCAAGGCAAGCAATAAACTGACGTTCGATTCAAATGATCCATTCAGAGACAAATTTCTCTCCGAAGTTAAACCCGGATCCTTCCTCTTAAGCGTGATAACACCTGCTAGAGATGATAGGCAATATTCGGACACTGTGTGACACTACGAACCCTCGTCTTCACAGATGATATGCGATGCCAAAACTAGGGCGCAAAGCTCCTTCGCATCGAGAATGGCCACATCCTTGCCAATCATCAATAACTAGAGGCCAAGTAAATTCCACAACACTACCTCATTCACGACCGAAATCCAGTCGGAATCCTTGGTGATAACAATTTCTGCCTTCGGAAACTATGTATATATTGTCAATGGACATATATAATAGAAGAATGAATCCCAGCGCAAACCTTTTCCAGAAGGCACTTGTTCAGGAATTGCGAAGGATGCGTAACCTGAATTATTTTTCAAATATTTGTTCAATTAAGAAGGCAAATGACTGACGGTGTGTGCAAAGTCCGAATGATAGAATGTTACACCCCCTGCCTCAATTTTTGATTCACCGATTTTGTGCTTTTCCGATGTTGAGTTAGATATCTTAGTGTCGCTGGACCGTACTTCATGGACTGCCACCTCGCTTCGAACTATTCCAGAGAGGGTGAAATTCAATGTGCGCATAAAGACACACTGGTTTCGAAGGGGAGATGTATGGCGCTCCTCGAAGATCAAATCCCGTATTTCTTCTTCTTGTGGTCCTACTCTTCCACTTCCGCTACCAACACAGTCCCACATATACTTATGTGGAGTTTGCTGGTCATTTACACCTTTGAATTCAAACCGTCCTGCTTCTTCAATATTGCTTGCGAATGTCGCCATTCCCCAAGAAGAAACTTTGTCGAAGCCGACAACAACACGAATATCACCGTTTTCAATCCTCCTACCACAAGCATCGCCTTCGACATACTTGTACCACCCTTTGGCGTTGGCGGCTATATACCTTTCCACTAAGTTGTGGCTACGCAGATCCTCGGACAATGCACCATCAGGCATAACCAAGATTGCGCCCTCTCTATCTGTGGCCTCGAAGACAAAGTTACTGCATAATTGCAGTTAAGATCATCTCTTTGGTAGGGATGCGGCTACGCACGATGAGTTGACATTACTGCTTCTTCGTACAGATGAGCTTGCAAGAAAGCTCCCCGGACCATATGAGATGCATCTGTTGACACCACTTTCAACCTTAGACCTTTCGAGGGGATGAAATCCATCTGGCACCCTTCCTCTGTTTATCTCATGTTCTGCAGGCAAAAGGATGTTGAAGAGGAAATCGAAGTCCCCTGAGCGATAGAGAATTCCAACGTCGCCAATCCCAATACCTCTCTTCCGATACTCATTAGGGAGCGCCATGCTTGGTCCCGGTTGCCAAAGAGGTGCTCCTCGTCCCTTTCCCAGGAGTTGGTGGTAGTATATGTCATAGTCGGCTTTCTGATTGCACCTGATATCACTTTCGACATGGAAAACTTAGAATACAAATTAGTGATCGTCAGATAATTGAAGGATAAATTTCTCACTACCAGTTGGATGATTGTTGTTGCTGTAAGCCTAAAAAATAACCATTTATGAGTGCGCTTGATTTAGTTTATTTTAAATGCAAACATTCTGAATATCATCAGTGCTGGGATACCCTCCACGGAGGGATCTGATATCTGGGGATGTACCGTTGAAGATGGTAACAGGACCAGTCGAGTTCAAGAAGTTGCTGTTCGTAATAGTTACTTGGTCAATGTCACTGATTGTCGCCAAACTTTCCCTGTGTGATGGTGGTACCAATAATCCTGCCCGTCCTTGAACAGGAGGAGACTTGGCACGCGTGAAGGAAGCAAAAGGTGTTGACGACGAAGAAAATGCTTCGAATCCAGACCTTTTGAGTGGTAGAGGAGCTAAGGTGGAGGGGCGGAAAGCTGGTGCGGGTCCAGTCGTTGTCGAACCAGCTGCGAATGTTGACGGAGACTTGTTGGAGAAGATATTTTGGGCCTTGATGGATGCGAAGGGAGAAGTGGTTGATGCATAAGCCATAAATCCGCTCTGGATCGTAAGGATTGTATCTAAACGTAAAGGAACAAAGGACCAGAAGATGGGCTTACTGGCTTAAATCCCTTGGATGAAGCAAGGGACCTGGAGGGTGAAGAAAGAGAAAGACGCTTTGTCTCTTGAGGGTTGTCATCTTCGCCTGAATCCTCACGTTTCCGTTTCATCTTGCAAAGTGAGGTAGGTACTAAATCACCACCCCGGTTTTCAGGAGGAGACCCAGACACCAATCGGGAACCAGAACCAGTTGAGAGTACATCTTCTTCCGTTTTGTCTAGGACACATCTGTTCTTCGAACATGGGCGAGAATATTTTCTTTCGCGAATACATGGATCGGTATCCTAAAACACGGTGGCATTGTGTCAACAGGGACACTGGCAGGTCAATACGCACATTTTCTGTTGGGGTGGGAGGCTCCAAAGATACCTCTTGTTCTCGCATCCTTGAAAATTCGGCTTCGCCAGCAGCAGCACCTAGGCAGCAAGTAAATAAACCAGACACTTAGTCTCTGATAAGGAAGCATCACCCGTGTCTAACGCAGCTGGAGACGGTGCCGTCCTAGGAGCTGCTGACTTGTTGACCATGCATGTCGCTGCCTCATACATGGTGTATCGTGGATGGACGATGGGAACCGCCAGCGGTGACCGGTTGACTGGTGGACCGATCCGCATAAGGCAGATTCCCGCTACTATCCCTTTCCAGCTATTTGTGGATTCGGTTTTGCGAAATCAAATTCAAAAAAAAATTGAATTGCTTGTACCAAAACACCTGTATACTAATTTTGGGCAGGGTGCTTCTTATCTTGTTGCAAAGTTCACAATATGAGTTTTTGACAGCATGTATGCATATCTGAGACTTGCGGCAGCACCTCGGGGTTGTTTTCCTCATACCAAATTTTATAGTCATCAGCAAAACACATATGTTCTTGAACAGCCTTGAAATACTCTTAACAGTCTTGATAATAGCTTCAAGAAACTTTAAGTGGTAAGTCAAGAATCAGTGAATCTCCCTTGACAAGTCCTTGACTCAAGGAAATTCTTCTTGTTCAAGTGGGGTCACTAACTTGATGTTACTTGAGGACCTAAATTTTACTCTATTCTTCAAATTTAAAAACCATGGTTGACCCTTGAGCAATCTTGAGCAGAACAATGTAGTTAACCTAACTGCTTTCTGAATAGTTTTTGACAATGCAGTGAATACATCTGCTATATAACATTATTTTATACAGTTATTAAAACAGATAAAATGAATGTTGATAAAGTAGTGAAGAGGTCTGCTATCAGGAGGGGAATTCTACTGTTTCAATGGATATTATTTGAGCTGAAAATTTATGCAAAAAGATAGATTATCTGATTCAAGGGGGTGCCGGGATCAGAATGCCGGACCGGACCCCGGTTGGTTGGTTGCCGCTTGGGGCTCGAAAAAAATAATTAGACATTGTCAAAAAAATTGCCCTCTGAGGCCCATTTAAGCACCAAAGATACTGCAAGTTCAATTATATACTGCATGGAACTCCAAAGCACACAGAAAATGCAAATGAAGAGTGAAATATAATATATTAATTACCCCTAAGTCAGGCTGACCCGTGATTTGTGCTGGAAAAGTCTGTTCAAGCCCTGTCTTGTCACAAAATGGCATCCACAGAAGAGGTGAGTTTAAAACAACATTGCAATAGTATTGTATCAGTTCTGAGACAATTTAAAAATCCAGATCGATGCAAATGGATGTGCAGAATGTCCGGATTGTCACGAGAAGATCAAAGTCGGGACTGCCGGTATCCAGAACATGCACAAAACACATCGTAACTCCCAGAACTGCCGAAATACTATTGCAAAGAAAGAACGAGATAGAAAAAAACTCAAGAACGGAACCCTGCATGGGTTTCTACGTCCCAGGCCCACATTTGTCGCATCAACTGTGCAACCTATCCCCATGATACACAGTTTTCCAGTTGCAGGTGAACCATCAGCAGTCATTTCTGTGGCCGAAGAAAGCAAATTACTGAAAAGAATTCGGAAGATCATGAAAAACTTGCCTGAGAGTGTTCCAATTGCTTCGTCGCAAGACAAGCTCGCAGTGTTCAGTCATGACCCACGTTTGCTCACAGGGACCATCAAGAATGGTGATGATCTATGGGAAGACACCCTCAATTCCTTTTTGAAGGAGGCCTTGGGCTGGGGTGGTGAGGAAGGTATGGAAGCCATGGTTCGTCGTGGGGAGAAGGGAATGGATGGTATCATGCATTTCGTCAGATACTTCATCAACGAGAGAGGTGTTAGCGAGGCCCTGTTTGAGGGGAAGCTCAGTCGTCTGCTAGATGCAGCAGATAAAATGTGAGTTGATCATCTCAAATTTATGTTGTAGAGTTCTCACCAAAGATTAGGTCTCTCCACCAGAGCGAAGAATCAGGGAACGAGCCTGTTCCGGAGCTTGAGGATGTGCCAATCGTGAATGAAGTAATTGACGTCGACAATATGGTAGATGAACCCACACCTAAGGAATCATCAACTCAACTGGCACTATGTAACGGATATGTACTCGACTTCCCTGATGGCCAGAATCCCCACATTGCCTATCCATTTGCACTACACAACTCGCGCTCTATTCCTTGGGATTATTCGGTACGAAATGGTATCATGACGCTCTATTCTCGGAGCTGTGAAGGATATTTCCAACGCGGAGACAAAAAGGCCTGCAAGGCATGTCAAGGATTAGTGAGGAATGGAACTCTTGATGGAATACGAACCCGGATTAAGGATGGTGTTAACAAGAGTGCACCGCTGGCGTACCATGGAATCGGCGGCCTTCACAATCTCATGCGGCTCCAGGGCATCGATAAGGAGTTTTATCGGTTTCGAGGATTGAACCAGACGAGAAAATTGCTAGGAAAGGCGGTCGCATTATCTGATCATAAGCGTTTACTCATTGCGATGGCAAGTGGGAAGGTTGCGCGTCTGGACGCTGTCATTCGGATCGGATTACAGCAGAAGAAGGGAATCAGAGGGGTTTTGGCGTCACTTGAGGCAGCTGCACAAGGCTTATATCGACCCAAAAGCTTCACAGAGGAAGAGGACATGCGTGCATTGTTGTTTTGGAGGCTGGGAGGAAACCGGGTTGCCAACATTTATCAACGGTCACTCAACGGACCAAGTGTCTCATACCTGCGAAGGAGATCTATCGTACCCACTATTATCCCCTCTCATGCACAGCCCACTGTTGAACAGGTACGAATAAATGTTGATTCAACATTTGAGAGCATTGGCAGCTTGTTGCAACGGTCGGGGCAGCTTCATGTTGTGGCTATGTTTGATGAGGTTGCTGCAGAGAAACGGATAAGATGGGATCCAAAGACGAATTTGTTTCTGGGAGTGTGTAGGGAACATGCGGAGAACACTTCAATGGAGTTCATCAATGAAAAGGACATGGAGGAAGTTTTTAGGTGCTTGGACGATGGAGAAATCCATTATGCTGGCGAGGTAAAAAGAGAATTTGCTTCCGTTTTGCTTCCGCTGACAAGGCTATTTTAAGGCCACTGTGGGCGCTCTTGGCATTCTGTGCAATGATATTCACATATACCCAGCGCGTGCAGTGCTTGCATCTGGCGATTGTAAAAAGGAATCTGGGGAACAACATACGAAACTCATTCAGACCTTTCTCGATGGAATTTCAGGATCGAAATATGGTAACTCACTCCGTGTCGTTTCCCTTGCATCCAATGGTGAAACTCGAAGAGGTTCAGCTTTTTTTTTGCTCACGTTTAAACACCAACTCTCGCCGCAATCCCCCATTTACCCCCTCCTCGCACCCTTGACTTTCATGGATTTGCATGTAGGCGATGACGATCTTACTTGTGACAAGGATTGGAAACACATTTTCAAAAGGTTTCGGAATCTTCTCCTTCGTGACCGCGGGGTGGTCGTAAATGGCTTTCGAGTGACGCCAGGCATTCTATGAAGCCACTTTCAAGCAAACTCATTATCTGTCGATCACATACACTCCATCTTCAATCCAAAAGATAGTCAGGACGTCAAGCTTGCATTCGACATGCTCAAAGATGTCTGGACATTACCACAGCATACAGGTTCGTCTCGCCCTGGATTTTCAGATGCCCGTGAGGCACTTTGGATTTTTGGAAAGATGTTGTTCCACATGGTGTTTCCCTTCCTATGTGTCGACCTCTCGCTCTCCGAACAACTTGAACACTTGAGTGCAGCTGCGCATCTTTCCCTCGTGCTATACAATCTGGAAGGACCAGAATTCATTCCAACAAACCTTTTCTTCAATCTCCTACTCATGATCAAGAATGCATTCTTCTGTGTTGCGAAGTCAAAGATCGACTATCCTGATGGACTATTTTGGATTATACTCCTTGGCACAGATCGTCTCGAAATCGTGTTTGGAATTTTGCGGACCATGATTGGAAACGATGCCAACATGGACATGTTGCAACTGGTATCGCGTCTCAGCGGCTGCACAGAGGTAGCCAATATCCTTGCTAAATACCCCCAGTGGGATTGTTCTCCACGGCGACTGAAGGTCCCTGCAATAAGCCGTGATTCGAAGGAGCTCCCAGATGCCGCAGATCATATCAACCCAGCATCATGGAGGGGTAACGTTGAGGTCAAGAATATCTCCTTTCAAACTTCGTGGCGAAGAGGACGTCGGCTTGTTGAAACTGAATGCCCATTTACCGTGGCTATTCTCCAATTACTTGAGAAAGATCCCGACATTAAAATCTTTTCTCCCCACGGAATATTTCTCATCAACAAGCCTCTTGGACACGACGACATTGACGAGAGCCTCATTTTCCCTGAGAACGCAGAGTCCACATCGAGTTCCACTGGGGATTCTACCGCTGACGCACGGCTGGAGGTCGAAAATGCGCTGGGGCAAGGGATCGGAGAAGATGATCCAACAGAGAAGCCAGACGAACCATCCGTGGCCCGTACAATCCTAGTCAAGGGGAAGGAAATTGACAAGTCCAGACTGCTTGCTAAATACAGCAAGTACAGGAGGAATGTCAGCTCAACAGATCGTCTTCGGCGAGTACAAGATGTCGAACGGTATGTCCAGAACTCACTCTTCGAAACTTCCGATCTCGACAACTCCGAACAAACCCAAGATGAGCTGGTAATCGCCATATCTGACCCAGTCGCATCGCTTTTGTGCTCTGACAGCCAGTTCTGGTTGTGCATTGGCACTGTCAATAGTCTCTGAATCGACGGGAAACCTGTTGCCAGCATTAGTCAGGATCTTCTTCACGAAGTCACCGTCTCAATTTCTTACCAGCTCCTTGGCCTCCGACCAGCTACTTCAGAGGATGTTGACAAACAGACAAAACATCACGACTGGAGATCCTATGCAATTAGCGAGCACACATTCACTGTTCCTGGTCGACTCATTCAGTCAATAAACCCGGAGGTTTTCACGAGCACCACACAACATTCATACTTTCTCCTCGAAAGCACTGTTCTGGTGGCCATAACAGCAAGTTTGCTTCAATCCGTTGTTGCATCGGACTTGAAACAGGCACCAAAGCTGGCGCCGTCCACGGAATTCCCTTATTGTGAAGTCGGAGGTAAGTTCATAATAATATATAGATGGTATACAGACTAATCAAGTACTAAGGCAAGGCATGCTTTCTATGTGAGGACGACAGGAACCTTGTTGAAATCGGAGCTTTGAATATGTCCGTTTGTCCAATTTGCACTCCCGAAATCGCACTGGACATGTCCCAAGGACAGCGTGTGCTCGAACATATGGGCGGTCATGTTTTATTCGATCCAAAGGTCGACCGAACGGCGCACCCTTGTGGTCTATGTCTCCGGCCAGCACCTTTATGTGTTTTCTACCTTACAAAGGGGAAAGGGGCACGTGGCAGCCCAAAAATTGACCAAGGACGTTCGATAGGTTGTCCTATGAAGTTAAATTTCTCCTACAACGTGGCCGCTGAGTCGTCGTCCTCATCTCCCTGTTCAAATGTCCCTGTTCAATGTCCGTTAT
>Ga0307507_10012306_pt1 | contig 10596 bp, 17 predicted proteins | sample 7_EM_MG_FD_207223 | JGI IMG/M metagenome (GOLD analysis project Ga0307507, IMG submission 207223) | Populus trichocarpa ectomycorrhiza microbial communities from riparian zone in the Pacific Northwest, United States - 7_EM | ecosystem: Host-associated > Plants > Roots > Unclassified | place... | reverse complement strand
GCACAAACTAAAAACATGAAAATCAGCAGGAAACTCACCAAGATATGCCCTATGGGTTGATTATCCCTCCTCCTCTCTGGTTTCTCTACAACTGCTGTACCGTTCTTCGTCATCAGCAATTTTCGGTGCAGACCATCAGTCTGTAGCAATCTATAGCATGTGTCCCTACTGATACTACTTCTCGGGTTCGCTAGCGAACCTGGACGTAAATAGAGATAGTCCACTTCCAGACCAAAGAGTGAAATTTGAAAACCCTTCCAGGCGCCCAAACAATGCCATCATTGGAACTTCAAAATTCATGTCCACCATTGTTTCTCGCGACGACCCGCCAACACGTATCACCTCCGATTCCTTCCAACTTTGACTACCATGCCCTTGACAGCTGAATACAGACATAACGTAGGAACTAGGTTAGACAGGGGCTAAAAACGGGTGTGCACTACCCATTTTCTGAAGCAGTGCGTTCTTTCGTGTGTAATTACATTTGCATTGACATGTTTAATCACAACACAGGCACTTATTGACGCGACGGAGAAGCTTTACTTCCCTGTCATGTCACGGTATAATCATTCTGGAATGCGGCGTGAAGGGACATGCTATGTTGAAGATCATAACGTCGACAAGACCCTCTTGTCCAGTCTCTTTGACTCGACAGAGGAGTGCACTACCCATTTCTCCAAAACAGTACATTTGTTTATTGTAGATAGCATTTTCGTTTACTAATTGAAGTGCAGCTTGCCTTCCAACGCGAGCAGCGATATGTTGTGGCCTTTCGACACCTTGGGCGCTCGGGTAGATAAAGATGAAGCATGTCCATTTCGTGAAAACTGTAAGTCTGTGATTGTAATTTTTATAGATAATCTGTTTCAATTAAAATGCAGGCACTTGTTTACATGGTGAGGAAGCCAAGACCCATCATGATTTGGAGCTGCCCACGTCCTGTGCCGTTTCTTGAACCTGGAGTGGAGGGCTTGCCCCCCATGTACCAACATCCTATTGTACCCCTTCCACATCTGTCACCCCGCCAGAAGCTCCCGTTTGACCGACGTCAACCCTGGGAAGTTGGAACTGGTTATGAGGTTCTGCATCCACCTCACTCGTCCCGCAACGATGTTCTGCACCATCCACCATGGTCCACCTGCACCTGCACTCCTTCCAGCAACGAGATTCCGCATCACTCTCAGTGCCCACCCCTCCAACAACCCCTAGCGTAAGATATTTTGACGTTCCTATAACTGAATTTACTTCGGATGATCCTATTAGTAATTCTTCCCGAGTCCGCTAGTGGACTCGAGGAAAAATAGAGCTAATAGGCTTAGGAAGTAGACGAACCGATATGCTGGTCTGATTCATTCCCCCCCTAAAATAACTGTACTTTCGAAATCGGCACGGTCGCTCTCGAAAACGCGGCCAGAATCATGTTCTTGAACATGATTCTTGTCTTTCTTGTATTTCGGGGAAGGCAGGTGGGTCGTGAGGAACAGGAGAGGCACCGTTCAAGCACTTGAGGGGTTTCGGTTAATTTTCGACTTCAAGTCACTCGGACTGTTTTCGGCATGGAAATGCTTTTATTCTCGCAAAAGTATCCCACTGTAACGAATCATAGGAGTACGAGATGTGTTCGGGGGCAGACAGGTGTTGCCGTTTCGAAATTTGAAAGTAAAGGGTGGTGTTTGTGCAACGAGCCCGAAAGCCCCATTTTGGTGTTCAGTATGTAGAACCCGTTCGTCGTTTCGAATTTGGGTTTTGACAATCGAGAGAAGGTGACCCGGGGAACGACGCAGATAAAAATATTATAAATGTTATCAAGTACAAAAAGGTATCTATAGGTAAAGAAGAAACACGATGAGGAAGTTCCTCGCTGCGGCAAATACAGCAAAGACACAAATGAGGGAGGTGCCTCCTTGTTTGCGTCAAAAAGAACAACACGAAGAAGGACCATCATTCACGTTGAAAGAGAAATGAAATGACGGGGGGATTTCCATTGCGTGTCACCATGCTGTCCATACCGTTAGAATAGTTAAATAAATAAAAATCGCGGGTGTACCTTCTACGCCCACGCACAGTGATGACCAACAAAGGGCGTTGCCGCGTTGGTGGTTGGTGGCGATGACAACTACTTCCAATACTTGACGAGCAGGCATGTGCCCCTCATCGCGTTGAATAAGAATGACGTCGCGGGGAGGTCCTCGCCAAGTCAAATTGAAAGAGATGACGAGAGAGAGTTTTCCCTTCTCATCGGTCATGTTGTAACTGTAAATGAACTGCATATTATTAAAAAAAGAATAGGAGAGATCTTTGGGAGCCTACGAAATAGTATGATGAGCCCAGTCGACTTTTTGCCATGCCAACAGAATGCGGAAAGTCATAAAGTCTGCAGTGAAATGGTTAAGCAGGGATGATCAAGTTCAGCCACAAGAGGAAGAGGAGGATGAGCTGTTTCAAAGAACGGAGGGTTGCGGAGATAGCGGTCCTCTTCTTCGCTGTATACCTTGCCTTTCGTTGTTGGATAGTTGAGTTTGAGTTCCTGCATAGCATACCACAACGAGTTGATTTTCTTCTGAAGTAATGACTCCAGGTTTTCGCGTTTATTGCATTTAGCCTCGCCTTCTTCGATACGAGCTTTGACTCGCGGGTATTCTACACAGAATTCGACTCGAATCCATTAACTGAGAGCGGCATTACGCACCAGATAAAGTCTTGCACTTCTTCAGAAACACCTTCAGATATACGGCGACATCAACAGAGCTCTTGTCCTGAATTTCTACAGCAAGTTGTTCCAGCAGTGCATTCCTGCAAATAAGGCTTAAGCTCAGAGTCACTCGGATATGGACGAAACGTACCATTCATAAGTCTCCAGGTCCCTTACAAGTTGTTGAAAGTCGCGGCGACTCCACTCGTGGAAACCTTGCCTGATATATTGCTTCTTACGTTCCAAGTCATCATCATCGAGGGGTTCACCTGTCATGTTTTTTTTTAGCCAAACAGTCTTGACAAATTGCAAGTGGCACACCTGTGTGTCGATGAAATCTTGCAAGATCAGCCGTTCCTCTTCCAGCTTTTCGGGAGTATCTTCCGGTCCTTGGGGGTCTCTTGCAACAGCGGAAATGCCGTTCAGACGTTTGTGGACTGCCATTTCTCGTTCTTGCAGCTCTACTAGTTCAGGAGGGAAAAACTGAATGTCTTGGCTATAACTTGTTTGGGTCAGAGTCGGATGCACCGAAACATGAAATGACTTGCATGGCAATCTGTTTTGGTGCCTTGGGTATCTTCGGAGCTTTGTCGACCTTTGACGGACCGGCGCGAAGGCGTTTCGACAGAGAGAGTAAATTAAAGTTGAGAGCCTTTTCTGAGGGGGACCTAGTATCATGAATAAAACAAGTAAAAAATTGGTGACATACCCCTGGCTGGAAATCCTCTCCCTCCCATTGCTGAACGGAAGCGTCAGACCTGAAGTTGTTCTAGTCTTCGAGGTTTAACCCTTCATATTTGGTACTGACTTCAGCGGTGCGCTCCTCTCCCCGTTGAATGATCCCATCAACGTCGTCGTTCACGACCATCCTAACAAATCGTAAGTCTTGGCCACGAACAAAAATTTAACTTACTCCTCACTCAAGTTGATGATCTTCTCTGCGCCATGGGTTATCATCTCGAGTAACTCCTTGTTGGCAGCGGCTAAGGATAACAGTGGATTGGTATATGGAAGCTTCAGAAAGGACCTACTTTTGGTTTGTTGTGCCCTGCCTTGTTGGATGACGAGTTGATCAAGCCAAAGGTTTTGGGCGGCATGCTCCAGCAATCGTTCTTCCACGCTACCCTCCGTGACGAGTCGATAGACGTATACTTGCTTCATTTGGCCAATACAATGAGCACGGTCCATGGCTTGCAGGTCGGCTTGCGGGTTCCTGCCAAAGGATGTTAGCAACAACCGCTAATTATATACAAATTCATACCAATCACTGTCATAGAGTACAACAACGTCGGCAGTTGTAAGGTTTATGCCGAGACCACCTGTGCGAGTCGTGAGCAAGAAAATGAATTTCTCGCTTCCAGGCTTATTGTACTCGTCAATGGCGACAATTCGATCTTCATGAGATACTGCCATCTATGCGACAGTACTATAAACAGCGATTAGACAGGGCAGCGAGACAGAATAGAAGACGTACTGCAACCCCTGAACAAACAAAAGTCCTCGAGAATGTCCAAAACCCGACTCATTTGGCTGAAGACGAGAACGCGCGAACCCTTGACTTTCATCCGCGACAGCTTGTCGAGGATAATCATCTTTCCGGAATTTTGGATCAGGTGTTCGTGTAGGGTGTGCCAGGCTCCTAGAAAGGAAGTTGAAACCTAAGCAGGTTAAAGGAACGACATAGCGTACTGCACCATCAAAAAGATATGGATGGCATGTGACCTTGCGAAGTGACACCTACCTGCATAATCATATTCATCAAACGCGTCTTTCCTTCCTTCGTGCCCGTCAAGCCTGTTTGAACATCGTCAAAACTCAAGGAAGGGAAGATTTTATATATTTGCTCACCATTCGCGACATCGATATCTTTTTCCAAGACGGACCAGTACCATTTGCGCTGCATTTCTGTGAGCCCAACGTAGATGTTGATCTCCTTTTCTAATATACGGGATAAGAGCCTTGAATTGTTGGGAAGGTGTAGACGTACTCGGTAGCAAATTCTTTTTGACATCGGATTTGACACGACGGATTGTAATATTTTGTGCAGAGTCTCGACAACCTTCTTGCTTTTCTCGTCCTCATCCGGACAATTTGGGCAAGAATGGAGTCGAGGTTTTTGATGCGATGAGCCTCGTCGATCACGATATATTTGAACGAGAATTTTTTGAGAACAGATTTTTCAATGAGGCACATCTCGTATTGTCGTCACGCACACCTCGAAGTCTTGGGGTATAAGCTGGTTGGCGATAATTTCCGCTTGTTCGTCCTTAATACCTGCTAAAGACCATATCTCGAATTCGCGAGACCTATTTTGTAGAATCGATTTTGGGACGATGAGATGTGGGCCAGAGATGTCTCGGTAGTGCTTGAGATAGGCGAGAAAAGGGATGGTTTGCAAAGTTTTCCAAGGACCCTGCAATTGAAGAGTGAGTCATTGAGGGCGAGCATACATTTCCGAACACACCATTTCATCGGTTCAACCCTTTATGATGCAAGGAAACCATCCAGTTGGACCTGCAACTGATACGGACGTATTTCACTGTGTATGACTGAAACATCAACGAACGGCGAACGTGAATGAGAAAGAATACTTACAACTAGGGGGTCTCAAAGACGAAAGGCTGGTCGTCTCTAGCCATACCAACTTCTCTGTCCTTGTCTTCTTCTTTTTCGGACTTGCGGTGGCGGGCACTGTAGAAGGTTGGTTGAGTGCAAAAAAGAGATTAGAAAGAGAACTGAAATTTACACGACTTTCTTGCGTCCTCGACCCTTCGGTTTGGGTTGAGCATCCATGAGGGCGGCATATTCTGGATCAGACGCCCTCTAGCCGAAAGAATCAGCAACGAACAAAGGACGTCATGTTTAAGGCTTACCTTGATGTCGATGAAATGCTTGAAGAGTTCCGTTTGACCAAGGGGATAAGAATAACGCTTCACGGCATCGGCAATCTACGACCAAAGGTTAGGAGAGTATGATATAATTGCATGGTCCGCGACGCAAACCTTTGCCTTGTCCATTGCTTTCCGTTTGATTCCTAGTTAATCTTCATCCTCTTTTCTCTTCTGTCGCTTCCGTTTCTGGTCAACTGTCGCGTTCTTTTTGGATTGGGGGGCCCACGAGAGGGCCCTCGGCTATACATCGGCGAATTGACAACTGATGACAAGGGTGCCGCTGTACCTGTTCTTCTTCACTAACGAGTTCATCTTCCTCCATAGGCTCATTATCATATTCGCTCTCTACGTCGAGGCCCTGACTAGGTTATGGATACAAGTGAGCGTACAAAAACGGAGGTAGAAATGAATTGAAGCATACCTGACGCGACACGATATTGCTCGGCACGACATCACTAAGGACATCCTCGTCCATTGATCGTTCAACAGTGGATGACTATGATTCGATTTCAGTGAAGCCCACAAAGGAACTTACGCCCATATCAACAGAGAGGTGTGAATGTGTGACTATGTGATACACACGTGTGTCCGTGACTCGCGCATGTGGTCACATCAATCGTGATGTGCCAGGCTATACACTACCACCAAGGCCCAGTTCTCCTTCTCCAGAGCGTCACGAACAAGCTGCAAGAGGTCAGCGCAAGAAGACAGTTTTGGACGTACCGACCAGACCCGGCCAGGTCGCTCCTCCTGCTTATTCGACGCTACCTCCTCCCTACGAGAAGAAGGATGTAGACCTTTCGTCTGTCGTCGTCGAAAACGGTGATGAGGTCTTGTCCACATCCATCCCATCTCCTGCCACTAGTCCTCGTCCTTCGAACCCTCCCGTGTCTCTCCAGCCAGTTCCTCGTCGTCCATGTCCAACAAGAGAACTCGCATTTCATCCTCGGAACTTCAGGTCCTCCTCTATCTCTACCGTACCGTCATTTACGGTTTAGAGTTGAGGAATCGAAAGGAGAAGATCTCAGTTTCTTGCACCCCAGATCTCAAGCAGCCGTCTCCATCCACTCCGACATGTCCTACGAAGAGGAAACCACTCGGCCCACGTTCTTCTCCCTCTACCTCGCAAACTTCACGTCCAGCATCCGTCATTCACCCTTCAGAGGACAAGTCTCATTTCGAGACCGTCCTTGCTGCCGCTTCTGCCAAGGCAATGGCCATCTCTAGGCACGTCCAAGGTGGTTTCGCAGACTTCTCGCTCATCGAAGATGACCTCGACTCGGACGAGGACTCTCAACCGAGAGAATACGCCACGCCCAGGACACCTTTCCACTCGCCGTCCCAATCCCCCAGATCCTCGCCTCCTCCTTTTCTTCCTTCCCTGGAAGCAGTCTCTTCTCATTTTACGTCGTCGACCGCGAAGCCCAAGAAAGAGAAGACAAAGGCCGATATCAATGCCGAACTCCACTTCCAGGATGCCCTCTTGGCGCTTCATCTGAAGGAGTTCCTTCAAGCTCAGGGCCTCTGTGAGGAAGATCTCAGAGTTGATTTCGACGAGGGTAGGATGGTTGAGACGGAGATAAGGATCGCAGCGGACGAAGCTAAGAAAGAAACCGCCGTCGGTCAAGTTCAACAGGAGGAAGATGAAGAAAGCAATATACTCGACGAGTATTTAGGAGGAGGAGCACGGTGGTCTTGCAAAGAAGGACAGGGGCCCGATCGTTGAGGACGACGATATCATTGTTCAATCCAAACTCGACACTCCCTTTATCGAAGCTGACGACCTCGATATGGACATGGGTTATTCTTCCTCCTCATCTTCAACCACGCCTTCACCGCACTCGCTATCGCCTCTTCAAGTCGCGACCTTATCCCAGCGAATTTCATCTCCTCCTCCTGCCTCACCTTCGCCTCGACCACATGCCGTCCTCCCTACTTCGTATATGGTTGCACTCCTCACTATGCACAGTCGTCATCCGTCCAAGAAGCCTGGATCGTCCTCGTCTAGCAGCTGCAGTAGCAGTGGATCTGATCAAGGAAAGGTGAAACGGAAGAGTGGTCTGAGGGTCGTTGTGGAGGTCGATTAAGGTGGTTTATGCTTTTCTTTTTTTATGTCGAGGACGAGGAGTTGAATCGAGGGTTTGAGTATTTATGCGGACGGATAGACACACTCGTTGCGACCCTGGCGATTTCCTGTTGCTGTGCTAACATTTGGTGTGTAGTTTTCCTCTTTTCGTATTCTCTGTGCTGAATTTTCTATTCCAGCCATGCCAGGACCTGACCCACCCACCGACCCGCGATGCCAGAAAGCCCCGAGTTCCGAACCGCCTCCAACAGGCCAGTCGAGTGAGACCTCGTCCGCAATCTCATCCTCTCCTTCAGCTTTGCCCAGGCACGTTTTCACAAAATTTGCATGCCTCTATGAAGACGGAGAAAAGGTGGACTCGTGATAATCGGAAAGAGTATGGGCATTCGATGGCCGAAACTCACCGAGGGTTCGTTTTCAATACGTACTCGGCATACTTGTCGTCGCATTTCTTGGGCGGCAGATTGGGGGGACCATGAAATCACCTCGATCCGTTAACTTGAAGCCGAATCCTGAGAAATCGAAGGTCAGTTTGGTGATGATAAAGTTAACGTTGATGCAGGGAGATAGGCGGATTCAACCTCCAACAAGATTCAAACCCCTGCTACGGCTACTCAACTCGTCTACGCATCCTCAAATGACTGTGAGATCATTTCTCTTTTTGTTGCTGTCGGAAATGTTGACGCTTGATCTAGCAGCTCAAAGTTGGCATCAACGGGTTCATCTCAGATCATTCTCGTTAACATTCCAGTCTATCTTGTTTTAGATTCAGTAAGTCGATGATTTTAGGTTCCCTTCACAAGTTCACTGAGGTTTTTGAAGGCCGCATTGGTCGCACCTTCTTATGCAAAGTCCTTGACCTGGAGTTGTAGGACCTTGACGTGGCTTGTATCAAGGAGTGAGTCGCAATTTAAGGCATCAGAAAACTGGATATCTGATAAATTATCTCTATTGCAAGTGCACTCATTGACCTCGAATTCATGGTACTGAATTCTACCTTTCTTTTGCACACACGCTCACTCATCCTCCATTTCTAGGGATATATATTCGAATACCACTCTGTTTTTGGCAAGTACAAGGGGAAGGTCGAATTCCAGGACTCCAAGTTGTACATCGACGGCAAGGTGTTCACCTCCAGCGTGAAAACGAACCCAGCAGGATCATATCAAAAGATGTGGGCATGGAATTTGTAATCGAGTCGACTGCGTTTTTCATCACTATGGAGAAGTGAGTCTCCTTTCTCCAGTCCCCGTTTGAGTTGGTTGGCAGGGCTGATGCCCACTTGAAGGCTGATGCGAAGGTCATTGTTACTGCGGCTTCTAAGGACGTCCCTATGTATGTCCGTGGAGTTAATCTCAACAAATACAAGTTAGACAAAAAGATTGTGGGTTGTACCTCATATCAGGATCCGTTCTTGCGGAAACAATACCCCGATGCCTACTTTCATTACTTCTCGGGTTCGCTAGCGAACCCGGTCGTAAACAGTGTTAGAACCTTTTGGTACTGAGGGCCATGGGGGTTACTTCGACGAATTTGTGATGTTATGCAAAATCGCAAGTGTTCATTTAAGCCCTTCAGTTTGTTTCTGAATTCGTTTAAGATTTATTGCAGGTCCTTAGTGTCCTTACTATGGAGTGTCCAGTCTCATTTGCTGCGAGCCGAAGGCGTACTGACCGTAATTGACTGAATCATCTTTACTCTATTCTTTCGTTTCTTCTATTCTTCTAGTGTATGTCTACTTTTTTTTTGTATTCCAAATGCTTTGTAGGCAAAGGCAAGACTTCCCAACCAGTCGACGATGCCGAAGCTCAGGGCTTTTTTCCACCACCAACGAACGCACCACCGCCTTTGGCTCCTCCATCTTCCATGCCCGCAACCTACTGCCACGTTCAGCTATACACCAGTTCCAGCAACAAAGCCAGCGTGAACGGGCACATCTCGCATTGGAAACGCAGCTCAACCAAGTGACCAAGGAAAGGAAGAGACACGAATTGGTGCACCTGCAAGGTTGACCGATCAGTCCGATGTCTCAATCGCAGGACCCTCAACAGTTTCTTTCGAAATTCAACTGCTAATTCGAGCTGTCGATGATCAACACAGTCTCCCAACACTGGACCCCAACACCCTCAGGCTGTCCAACGTATCATTGGATTGGCATGCACCGGTAAGAGGAGAGCCTGGAGGAGTGCGTTATATGCCCATGCCCGCTGGCCCTGTGAGTGCAGATTTAACGATGTACTCCTTTTTACTAATTACAAATAACAGACCGTTGTTCAGCTCCCTCCATTCTTTGATTCTTTGATGGAGATCCCCATGGTATGCTACGTTTTATCATAAGCGGAGGTCGACTTACATTTCAATAGGAAAACTGACATGCTTGGTTGGCTACTGTTGATCAGCAACGTGAGATGATGAGGTATATGCGAGGACTCAATGCATGGATGGAAAGAGATGTTCGTGATCGCCACAACGAGATACGAAACGTATATGATTTGGTCGAACAACTTGGTCATGAGTTGAGAGACATGCAAATGAGAGGTACGTATTTTTAAAATCAACTCCACGACGTTATCTCATGGTGCCTTGCAGCTCGTCGTCCCCTTTCCACGCCAACCTCGTCTGATGAATCGGAAACGGCGATTAGATACAACTTCCCAGCTGGACCACCGCCACCATTTCCTGGACGGTTCCAGCCATTCCCACTTGATCAAGCACCAGTTATCCTGCCTGTGATTCCTAACCAACGACCAACCCGGACATAATATTATATCTCTAGTACATTTGTAATGAGGTGCACCAATTACGAAGCCAGTAGCATTTTGACCAGCAGCTTGGCCTGCTTGCACATCACCAGCGTAGACTTGTTTCCACAAATCCCTCCACCCCATTGACGCCGAGTTTCGTCATACTTGTCAGTGCTAAAAAGA